>Ga0129313_1001723_pt1 | contig 13126 bp, 11 predicted proteins | sample O1105metagenome_FD_94436 | JGI IMG/M metagenome (GOLD analysis project Ga0129313, IMG submission 94436) | Orangutan group fecal microbial communities from fecal samples from Wisconsin, USA - O1105 metagenome | ecosystem: Host-associated > Mammals > Digestive system > Large intestine > Fecal... | reverse complement strand
GTTTTCACTTAAATCGCCATGTGCCCTCGCTTCCTTGACATCCTCTAAAAGCTTTGGCCGGATCACAAGCTTCCGCTCCTCTATTTCCTTCTGCATGGCATCAATATCTCTTTGTGTCAACTGGTTAAACATAATGATTACTTCTTTCTTTTAGTTTACATAACATATTTTCTTTGCTAATGCGTCTGCAGTCTCTTTTCCCCTAAAGAACTCTACAATGGCAAGACCGAAATCAACCGATGCTCCCATACCTCTTCCGGTAATGATCTGTCCATCCCGTACAGCACCCTGCTCTACAATCGTTGCTCCCGTCAGCTGCTCTTCAAATCCCGGGAAACAGATCGCATTCTTTCCATTCAGATGTCCACGGTGTCCCAGAATGGAAGGTGCTGCACAGATTGCTGCTACCGCCTTTCCCACTTTTACAAAGGCATCGATCTGCTTCATCAACGGCTCAAACGCCTCCAGATTCTTCGTTCCCGGTCCTCCCCCCGGAAGCACCAGCATCTGCACCTGTCCAAAGTCCACCTCTTCAAACAGCTTATCCATCTGTACCGGAATCTTATGCGATCCTACTACTGTTCGATCTCCGGTCACCGATACCGTTGTCACATCAATATCTGCCCTGCGCATCAGATCCACACAGGTTAATCCCTCGATTTCCTCAAATCCTGTTGCAAAAAAAACATATACCTTGCTCATTGCTTTACTTCCTTTCCATTTTATATATTTTTAATCTATTTGTAATACTTCAACTATATCCATTCATAAATCTCTTCGTATAATGTTAAAACACATTGTAGCGTATTAGTCCCGATATTTCAACTATAGGGGCAATAATTCAAACTTAGTTCCACTTTTTCAATATGCCTTGCTCCATTCTTTCATATAACGTAACTACTCTTATACGATCAGGATGCCACCCTTTCGGATGGCACCTTCTTATCACCTTTAATCAACGCAAGCCTAATCGTATCTTTTTAGTTCAAACCCGAAAGAGAACGCATCACCAGGTCGATGTCTTTATTTTCAAGTTCCTGAATGATGTGCAAATAGGTTTTCTGCGTAGTTGTCATACTCGAATGTCCAAGGCGGCGGGCAACACTCGCAATGGAAACGCCCGTAAACAACAGCAAAGAAGCGTGTGTGTGGCGTAACCCATGGACAGAGATAACCGGAATGTTACAGGCTTTGCAATGCCTACTGAGAATGTCGTTCACTGTCGAATTGTAAACAGTTGAATTGACAAAAATGGGTTTATCTTCAGGAAAGTGTTTCACCAATTCAGAGAACTGAATAACAGTCTGCCAGTCAATCTGAATTTTTCGCACGGATGACTTGTTCTTTGTAGGCTGAAAGCCCCCCTTTCCCTTATAGTCCCAAGTCTTACTGATAGACAGCGTTTGATGGGAAAAGTCAAAATCCTTTGGAGTAAGTGCCAACGCTTCAGAAAAACGCATCCCTGTCTTTGCAACTAACAAGATAAAGTAATCCCAATTCACCTTATCCTTCAAGTCAAGTGAGATTAGTAGCGTATGTAACTCAAACTGATTAAGATACTTAATTTTCTTGGCGACCGGTGTTTTTCCCTTGATGATTGCTTTGCGAGTAGGATCCCTCTCAATCAAGCCCTCATCAACTGCATCAAGAATAGCTCCTTTAAGCTGATGGTGGAAATCCATCGTTGTTTGGCGCTCATGAAACTCAGCATAGTCGTTCAATAACTGTTGATAAGCGATCCGGTTCATATCGCAAATTTTCAGATTCGGGATGAGCTTGACAAGCCATTTTTGAGTCATCAGATACTTGTCCATCGTCACTTTCCTTATTGCACCCTTTTTATACACCATAATCCATTTTGCATAATATTCACAGAACAAGTCTGTTTGTTTGGTTTCTGTTAGCATCATTTAGAAGTCCTCCATTTCATTAAAATTGGCTTACGCTGATGAAGGGTGATAAGGTGGTCTAGCTGCTCAAAATACGTGCTTATCAATGCTTGCTCATCCACACAAGGCATCCCTACTGGGAAATCCACAAGGATATTTTGATTCAAATGTTTTATGGTTCCTCCAGTTGCTTTTTTATCTACATAATCCATTAAAAACGGAGCTTTTAAATACTGAAACAAGTATTTTCCATCTACTACTTTTTCGTCTTTAATTACTACATTAAACACGCCGGCATTTAATGTTGCAGGTATTGATAAACCTTGAACATACGCCACTTTTCCAAGTGTTCCGTCCTTCGTAATTAATATACTTCCATTCTCAAGTTGTATATGCTTATCTTGCTCATAACGCTCACGTTCTACATAGTTGCAAGTAGCATAATTTATTCTCCCATCTTCAAAGTCAGTACCTGTTACTAAGAGGTAATCTCCGCTATCAAGGAACTCTGATGTACGCAAATTCTGCCAACCTATTCGTGCATGCATTGTTGTAATCTCTGACAACTTACGCTGTTCCCAAGAGAAAGTAAGAGAGCCAAGGATACACCTTGGCTCTCTTGTTGAGATTGCATATTTTTTCACTTTTGGCTTTTTATTAGAGGATGCGGTACTCATTACGGCATATCAACCTCAAATCCACCTGAAAGTATGAACTGCCTCAAAAGCTGATCCGTTTTCATGTTGACCTTCGGCGGTATCAGATTGGTCTGCTCATGTGCTTCAAAGAAGGCTTTTGCTTTGGATTTATCAACACTCTTTTTCAGTTCATCAAATCTGCCAAACTCATTGATAGATGTTTCATTTAGGTTTAGCCCCATCATATTTCTGAGCTTTTCCTCATCCAAACCGAAGATATTGGCACAGCGGTGAATTTGATCATCCTTCGCTTTATACTGATATTCGGTTATATAGTCACGGAGTGTTTTCTCATCTTCAGCCACAACATCTCCACGCTCTATGTCGTGAAGAAAGATGTTTGCATATTTCTGTTCTTCCTGCGTCAGGGTTGCAAAAGTTTTATGCAGTTCAGCTTTTGCTTGGTTGAGAAGTTCTTCCGATGATCCCTCTTGGCGAATCAGCTTCAAGTACTTCACAAAACGGCTATTCATATAGTCAGCATCAATGACTCCAGTATCTATTTCAGTAAGGTATCCAACAAGATCATACAGAATATCTACGCCTTGTGAGCCGGAATCGTCAGATGATAACGATGAAAACTCTTTGTAACGCTGAGCCAAAATCAAAAAGTTGTTCTCATCGAACTGCATTGTAATCTCCAAAGATGTTCCATTCTCCTCGTTCTTACACGAATAAATCCGTTTATCCCATCGAAATCCCTGTATTTTCGCCGCTTCAAGATACCCATTCAAATCGCGGAATAAGGACGCAAACTTTGCACGAACAGCTTCTTCCTCCGGCAATCTCTCAAAATCGGGGACTCCGGCGTTTTTGAACAGATCTGCTATATCCTCATAAACGGAGTTTAGCTTACTGAGGTTATGAGGCAATTTTTCTGCAAACAGTCCAATCGGTCTATCGCCTGAGTAGAGTTTGACTGCACGGTTCACATTCTGTTCCATCGTGTGAGGCTTTCGATAGTATCGGATAATGCCAAAGGGCTTATCAGGTCCAAAAAGTCTGTTGGTTCGGGAAAATGCCTGAATGATGTTCTCGTACTCCAGCATCTTGTCCATATAAAGTGTATTGACCCACTTGGAATCAAATCCAGTCAGCATTTGATCAACCACGATCAGTATATCAAGCTGCTTTTCAGGTTCTCTTTCAATGCGTTTGTACTGTTCCTTATGGGCAAGGCGCAGGGATAAGTCTTTCTTGAAGCGAGCGTGTGTTGGGATCGTAAAGTCCTGTCCGTAACACTCATTGTAATCTGTAATAATCTCAGCAAGACCCTGTTCCTTATAAAAGGCGATAGGCTGTCCTTTGTATTCCTTATAGTCACCATCCTCGTTGCTGATATTAGGGTCAAACAGACAACTAATTTTCAGTTTGGGCATTGCTGCTTTCAAAAGGCGATAATAATCGATTGCTTCAGGAATGCTACTTGTCGCAAAGATAGCATGAAACTTGCCATTATGGCTTAAAGTGAGCCAGTTTTCTTTGATGTCCTCAACAACCTTGTTCTGATGTTCTGATGATAAATACTGTGACTTAGGAAGATAGTCTTCAATACCCTTTACCCATTTGCCGTCCTCACCTAAGAAACCTGCCATTTTAACATTGGAAGCGTCCATATACCCATAGAACACTTTTGATTTTGCCGGATCGCTGATTGCTTCTTCCTCGGTTGTTGCTTTTGCCTTCTCCAAAGCAACGACTTTGCGAACATCCTTGTCCTTAAAAGTCAAAACCTTATACGGGTCAAAACCAAGAACATTTTTATCTCTGATACCGTCAGCAATACTGTATCTGTGTAGTTCGTTTCCGAAAACATCGGTCTGTGCATTATTTTTCTTAGCATTTTCCTCAAAAACCGGCGTTCCCGTAAAACCAAAGAATATAGCATTAGGGAAAGTCTCTTTGATGGTGGAAAGCATATCCCCGAAAGTTGAGCGATGCGCTTCATCAACGATAAAGACAAGGCGCTTGTTGTTTATCTCTTCAATGTCGTAAGCATTCAATCCTCCGTCCTCGTCACGGATATTGCTCATTTTCTGAATAGAGGTAACGATCAATGTATCTGCCGTAGCGTTGCTCTTCAGCTTTGTGAGAAGCACATAAGTATTCTCCGTTGCTTGTACAGTTTCATTCTCATCCGCAAACGCACGGTATTCTTTGAGTGATTGCGTCCCTAACTCAATACGGTCAGTTAGGAAGATTACCTTATCGGCATCGTTGGAGTTCGCAATCAACTGAGCAGACTTAAAGCTCGTCATCGTCTTGCCCGAACCGGTGGTATGCCAAATATAACCGCCACGCTGCTTTCCACTGTCCCATTTGGTTTTGGAAACCACATCAGAAATGGCACTGGCCGCATAATACTGGTAGCTGCGCATTACTTTCAGAACGCCATCAGCATTGTCGGCAACAGTATAGAACCCTATGAGCTGGTGCGCCATTGGGATAGAAAGCAAAGAGGATGCAACAGCTTTCCAAGCATTGATCGGCTCGTTGTCAAAGTCAGCCCAATGGAAATAGTAATCCGTGTTGAATTTTCCGTCTGGACCAGGATTTGCAAAATAACGGGTTTCATCTGGGGTCATTGCGACGAACACCTGAACAAGAGAAAACAACCCCATAAAGACGCCCTCGTGAGAATATTTTTCAATTTGATTGTATGCCTGACTTACTGGAACACCACTGCGCTTTAGCTCAATATGAATAACGGGCATACCGTTGATAAGCAGCATCAAATCTCCACGACGATCATTGAACATCTTTGATTTGCTCAGGAAAACGGGCTGCTGAACGATCTGATAACGACTCTGTCCGGCAGCAATTTCTCTGCGATCATATATTTTCAAGCTGACCTCTGTGCCAAAATGGAGCTTATCATCGGAGTTGTCACGCTTGATAGATACAGTTTTTCCGTTGATAAAACCATTGAGCCTAAGCGGAGTCCGCAGTTCCGTAATCTGCTCAATAATCTGCTGCATTTCTCCGTCAGTAAGCGGATAATTGTTCAGTCGATCTATGCCACGATTATTGTCATAGAGAATTTTTGCCCAATTATTGATTAGGTCTTGCTCGGTCGGGTTCTTGATTACTTCTTTTTCCCAACCTTTGTCCGCCAAGACTTTTATCAAGGCGTCCTCAAAGTCGGCTTCTTTTTGAAATGTCATTCAATTTTCTCCTCTCTGCTGTGAAAGCAGCCTTTCGCACAATGGCTAGTTGTAAGATGCAAGCACGAATGCTCACGCTGATGAAGGGTGATGAGATGGTCAATATTCTTAAAATAGGTACCAATTTTCTGCTGTTCTATGCTTTCTTTCGGCACATCTATTTCTAAATTTGATAAATCATTTGAATTTATAGCAGGATAACTTGTTCCCGTGCAATTATCTAAAACAACCTTCACGAATTCATCTGTTTGTAAAAATGACATAAGAAAATTCGAATCAATATCAGGTCTCATTTGAGCGTAGCCAGTGGAAAAAACATAGTTATTATCAGCCATATCAAACAAATAATTGTTTCTTTGATATGGTCTTACCGTTTGATAAAACACATCTCCTGTTTTTGCTAAACGCTGTGCTCTTGAAGGGGCTGTTCTCTTTAATTCTGTTCTGTGAGCTATCATTTCGGTTCCTACAACAGATTCTAAATCTACATATTCGAATTCTTCAGGCAATTCTGATTTAGGATTAAACTCAGCTACTTCTCCCAACTTACGCTGTTCCCAAGAATATGTCATCTATAACCTTTCACGCACCATCATAAGAGTATAACCCAGCAGGTTTTGCCCCTGCCATTTCGCCCGATCAAATCTGTCGGGGTCGTGCATGGACAGACCAATTCCCCATATCCGGTCTCTCACCGCACACTCTGCAAGAACAGTGCTTCCTGTCTCTTTCAGTTGCTCCCTCAAATCTGGGTTTTGCGAGAACTTTGCCAAAAGTCCCTCATAGACAACGATCTGTCGGACACCATTCCATAGACTTTCATCATAGCCTGACACAAGCCGTCCGAGAGCCTTGATTTCGGCAACATCTTCTGTGGTAAGAATCTGTGCTGCAACTTTCTCATCACCAAAACAAACCGCCTTGTGGTACATCATATATTGCTCCATCGAAGAAAAAGTAACACCCTCTAGCGCAAATACGGTGGGATACCAGTTGCTCAAATATCCGTTTTCTTCATTCGGATTGTGAAAACAAATGACTGCCATCACACCTCCCCCACCTTTTTTACTGCCAGATCAAGTTCCAGGTCGTGAAGTCCGGCATACGCCTTTTTCAAAAAGGATATGGGGATTTTCTTGACAAGCTCTGCACTCGGCAGGTTGTAGTACCACTGGTAGTAGGCGTAAAATTCTCCAATCCAAGACGGCATAAAACCTTCCAATGCTTTGCCATCTTTCAGACAGTAATTTTCCGTTTCGGTGAAATAAGCCCAAAGTTCTTTTGCGTCCATTGTATTGACATAGGCTTTTGCTTCATCAATACTCTTCCTCGTCTTGCTTGCCATATAGGAATTGATAAACTCCTCAGTATCCTTGTCAGAATACTGTTGAGCTACAAAATCAAAGAGTTTTCCCTGATTTTCTACTACATCATTCAAATATTCTTCTGCATATGCCCGCATTATCTTCACCTCTCAAACAAAGTGCTAAACACCTTTGTGACCTTGTTTGCATCAGAATCAACAAGATCACGCATATTTTTTCTTGCTTCCACATCTCTTTGGTTGTATCTTTCGTTAAACTCGGCATAAGAAACTGTAAGCAGTTCATCCTGTTTCTCGTTCAGTTTGGCATACGCGGCTTCGGATTTGAGACAGTATTGAATGCCTAAACCGCCCAGTGAAAGCAATTTTTCGAGAATGTCGATGTCAATATTGTCTCGAACGAACTCCTTAGCAATGTAGAAGTATGAAGCATTGGCTCTCCAACCACGAATCACATCATAATCGCTTGTATCAACGCCATATTTTTCGATAAACTTCTTTGCGAGCATACGATATCGCTTGGAGTCGGCGGCGTCCCTGTGCTTCATCAGTTCGGCAAGCCACGCAAGAACATCCATCTGTTGAAAATCCAGTATCTCCAGTCCATCGGTTTCAAGCTCATATTTATGAACCCATCCGTTTGTATCATTCGGTCGGCAAACTGCCCACTCTTTGGCGAGTTCCACACTCTCAGTCAGATAAAAGCCCTTGCCATAGTCGTGTTTTTCATCTCCACCACCGTACTTCGGTACAACAAGTTTGTCCGGAGTTCCATGATATAAAGTAATTTTTCCCATTTCTTCCGTCCTCCTAAACAAACATTTTTTCAAGCATAGATTTCTTGATATTTTGTAGCTTTTCCAGCTTACGCTGATGAAGGGTGATGAGGCGGTCGAGGCTCGAAAAATACTCTGAAATTTTGATTTGTTCTTCTTTTTTTGGAAAGATAACATTACCTTTTAAGGCATTTTCGTCCGAGACCTTCATGTCATTTTTTGCACCTTTATTTACAAGTGGATGCATATAATTATTCATTCTTGCATCCTGCTCAAAATAGATTTGAACAAACTCTGGATTCGTATTTTCAAGTGGTTTATATACAGCGTATAAAGTTGATACAATGCCCGTTTTCCCTTTGTTTGTCTTGATTATGCCATATGGATTCGATTTAAGTGGAGATTTTGTATAAACCACATCTCCATTTTCGACAACACCATAATTTGCAACTGATGCACCAGCAAAAGAACGTCCTTGAAACTCTATTTGGTTTACTATTCCATAGTCGCCTGAAACAGAGAGAACATCATCTTTGTTATATACTTCATCCTTATTTTTCTCCTTCGATACTTCAAGGTATTCTATTAACTTACGCTGTTCCCAAGCGTCAGTAAATCCTCTGAAGCGAATTTCGGGGTAATTGCTGGCATTTTTCGGAAACATCTTTTCGAGCATTGACTTCTTAACATTCGTCAATTTTTCATACTTACGCTGATGAAGGGTGATAAGGTGGTCGAGATCAGCAAAATAATTCTCTATTTTGTTTTGTTCCGTCTTTGTTGGAAATGGTACAACTAAATTTCTTATCTCTTCATTATGGATATGAACAACGGATTTTCCCTGTGCTTTTCTTGCCAATTCTCGTTGTGAACTTCCATTAGATATGGAAATTGCTAAAAATGCAGAATTTATATCTTGATTTGGCATCACAACATTCAAGTCTCCACCAAGTAAAATCCCTGATTTATCAACGCTTGTAGCCCTTGCAATGTCTTCCGCTGTTTCACCTGATGCAGGAACTATGACTTCGCCACCTTTACTGTATACAGAACCATCTTTTGCTTCTACAAAAGTATCAACATCTGAAATGCTGGTTTCATATTTTGTATATAATCTTCCGTACAGAATAATTGGCGTTCCGGACTCTATCAAATCACCTTTAGAATAGCCACTTCCTTTACTAAATTCTGCCACATCATCTAACTTACGCTGTTCCCAAGCGTCTGAGAATCCTTTGAACCGAATTGCCGGAATGTTTGAATTATTCGTCATTCTGCACTACCTCCAAGCAACTTTTTGAATTCTTCGAGTCCGAGCATATCAAATTCGTTACCTTCAAGCTCATCGATCATACCCACAAGTCTGGCTTCAGTTTCACTGATTTGCTGCTCCACCTCAAAGAAGGTGGTTGCATACTTATTTTGGAGAGCCTCAATTTTGCTCACCAAGCCATCAATTATCGTGTCAGGCAACTTGTGGATGCTTTCAACCAACGGGCAGATCCACTTTTTCTCCAACAACAAATATGCCTGCTCGTCGGTCAATCCTTCAATAGTTTCTTTTGTTTTTGCCTGTAAATCGGCACTTTTAGTCTTAATTTTTCCCTTGATCTCCTTTTCAGACTTCACAAGTTCATCCACCCGTTCCAAGGTCTTGCAAAGTACAATGCTGTCCGCCGAATTATCTTTTTTAAGTTTCTTAATGATTTTAGGAATCTCTTTCGGAATAAATGCGTCACCTTCCTCGGTAAGAGTATCCTTGCAGATTTCTTTTTCATCCTCTGTCATACCGTCAAGAATAGCCTCATATTCGGAGGGAATTTCTGCAAAGCGGCTTTCCAAATTGTGAAGTTCGTCCGTTTCTGTAAAGAGTAAGGTCGCTTGCACCAAGTCAAACGGGATAATATGACCTACCCAACCTTCCTGAACTTCCTGATCCTTCCCATCCTTTTTCTTCATCACAAGGTTCGGATCAACCTTTTTCGTTGCTGCAAACCCCTCTGTCTGCAATACTTCAAGGTCAATAGAAATGCCTGTCCAGTCATCATCAAGAAGCTGGAATGCCACATATTTGTCAATCAGAGGGATATTCTTCAACCTTTCAAAGATGTCCGCGCTCAACAGCGACTCGGCTTTTGAAATATCCACACCCTCAACATTGTCCAGAAGTTCAGCTTTCAAAAATGCAGGGAAAGACGCAAATGCGTCATTAAATACAGTCTCAAAATCTGCCACATTGGAATGACTCTTGATGGCACTCTTAATATCCTCCACCGCAACATTCACATACGGAATATCGTTTCCGGCAAACAGGGACTTTTTCAGTTCAGGGAACGCCGCCCAAAACTCACTCAACTCATCGATTTCAGCAGTGGGAATACCGCCAAACATAGAAGCATACACATCCCAATGCTCCGCCGCTTCAGAAGAATCAACATAGCGGGGAATGTTCAGGTTATAATCGTTGCCACGGATTTCTTCCCGGCTGACAACCCTTGAATACTTCGGAATGCTTTCTCTTTTGATAAAGGTGTCTGCTATCCTGCGAATATCCGACGCACGGAGCTTGTTGTTCTTTCCCTCTTTGATAAAGCCCCTGGATGCATCAATGATGAGAACATCGGTGTTCTCACGCTTTTGGCGCAGCACCATGATGATAGTTGGAATGCCCGTACCGAAAAAGATATTGGCAGGCAACCCGATAATGGCATCAATATGGTTATTCTCGATCAGATTTTTCCTAATTTCACCCTCCTCGCCACCACGGAACAGTACACCGTGAGGAAGGACAATGGTCATAATACCGTCCGGCTTGATATGAAACAGGTCATGCAGGAGGAAAGCATAGTCGGCCTTCCCTTTAGGCGCAAGTCCAAAACGGGAATACCGAGGATCACCCTCTTTATTTGACGGATCCCAGGCCTGCGAATAGGGTGGATTGGAAACGACTGCATCCACATAAAGGGGATTGTAGGTGTTCACCGGATCATTTTCATCAAAGTACGGCCAATCCTCCTCAAGAGTATCGCCGTTACGAGTGACAATATTATCCGGCTTAATACCACGCATAACCAAGTTCATTCGGGTGAGGTTATAAGTGTTCTCTTTCAACTCCTGAGCATAGTATTTAATGTTATTGTCATCCGTCATATACTTTGCAACGCTCTGACCGATATTGATAAGCAGCGAACCCGAACCGCTTGTCGGGTCATAAATTTTAATTTCGCTTTTTCCCCTCAAATGACTTGCAACGATTTCAGACATCAACAGGGAGACCTCGTGCGGCGTATAGAACTCACCGGCTTTTTTGCCTGCGTTTGCGGCAAAGTTGCTGATTAAATATTCATAGATGAAGCCAAGAACATCATAGTCCTGCTTTCCGTCCATCGGAATGTCTTTGATAAGGGTAAGCAAGCCGCTGATTGCCTTTGTCTGTGTGCCGGAACTGTCGCCCAGCTTGGAAAGCCCGGTTTGCAGCGTGTCAAAGACCTTATCAAATACTTTTTTGTGAGTATTGGAAATAAGTCGACTAAAAGCGGAAAGCGCATCACGAACATTGGAAACATCAAAATCCTTGCCCATTGCAAGCCAAGTGGAGAATAAATCCTTATAAGCAATAAAATAGCCGATGTTCTCTTGAACCCACTTTACTGTTTCGTCATCTTCTTCGGACACAGTTTTCAAAAGTTCATCATCATAATCATTATCTTTCAGGAATTTAATCTCCTTATCTGAGAGATACTTATAGAAGATAAAGCCGAGTATGTAATCCTTATATTCGTTAGCTTCGATTTTTGACCGCATTTGATTGGCTGATGCCCATATCTTTTGAGCAAGCTGTTGTTTGTTCATTCCGTGCAACCATCCTTTCTCCACAACCAAGAGTAAGTCCAACAATGTAACCTATATTGTACCACATTATAAACAGACTGTGTTATAATGTGTTGTGCAAATTTTAACAGGTTCATCATCTTAACAACGAAAGGACACTTTTATGGAAATTGAACGCAAATTTTTAATCAAGCACCTCCCGGAAAACCTCTCGGACTACGAATGTCTTCACATTGAGCAGGCCTACCTCTGTACCTCCCCGGTGATCCGCATCCGCAGGCAGGATGAGGAATATTACCTCACCTACAAGGGCACCGGACTCCTTGCGCGGGAAGAATACAACCTGCCTTTATCCAGGGAAGGTTACGAGCATCTTCGTCCAAAGGCCGATGGCAACATTATTTCCAAAAAACGGTATCTGATCCCAATCACAGATACCGCCTTAAAAGTCGAACTTGATGTATTTGATGCGCCCTTTGCACCATTAATTATTGCCGAAGTGGAATTTCCGGATGTGGAGACTGCCAATGCATTCACTCCGCTTGACTGGTTTCAGGAGGATGTCACGAACAATCCAGAATATCACAACTCCAACCTGTCAAAACGTATTTTCCAACCCTGAACCGGTATAACTATTCAGGACCACATACCTGAAACGGTTTCAGATGCAGTATGGTTTATCACCTGTATTTATCCAGGTGGAGCGGTCGATTCCCGGATCACCAGCTCTGCCGGGAAAATCAGATGTTCATGCGATCCGCCTTCTTCTAAGATTTGCAGAAGCAGGCGGACCGTTTTATCTGCCATGGCTTCTACCGGCTGCCGCATCGTAGAAAGCTTCGGAATATAATATTCCCCGAGCGGAATTCCATCAAAACCGGCAACCGACACATCCTCCGGAATCCGTTTTCCGGCCTCATGCAATGCCCGGCAGGCTCCGATTGCCAAGGTATCCGCAATCGCATACACCGCCGTAAACGGCTCACCGGACTGCAGCAGTTCTTTCGTCATCCGGTAACCGTTTTCCATCGAATATGGATCAACATCATCCGTTATTTTCAAGATCAGCTTCGGATTTACCGCTATTCCCTGTTCCTTCAACGCATCCTGATAGCCTAAAAGACGAAGCTTTCCAACCGACTCTCCCTCTGCATTTTCTGTAATCAGGGCGATCTGCTTATGTCCGAGTCCCAGAAGATACTCTGCCATCCGGCAGCTTTCTGCCCGGTCATCCACCGCAATATTGGAATAATTCTTTTTCACACTCTCCTCTGCCACTGTCCCGATCGTACTGAATACAAAAGGGACATTCAGCATCCTAAGCTTTTTCGGATCATGCTGGTAATTGCCTCCCAGAAAAATAATCCCGCGCAGCCGCTTTTCCTTGATCAGGTTCAATGCTACATCCAGCTCATCCTCATAGCTTTCCACATGCTGCATCACC
>Ga0129313_1001722_pt1 | contig 13131 bp, 19 predicted proteins | sample O1105metagenome_FD_94436 | JGI IMG/M metagenome (GOLD analysis project Ga0129313, IMG submission 94436) | Orangutan group fecal microbial communities from fecal samples from Wisconsin, USA - O1105 metagenome | ecosystem: Host-associated > Mammals > Digestive system > Large intestine > Fecal... | reverse complement strand
GTTGCTTACTCCATGTTCGACATCGAAAGCCCTGCAACAGAAGAAATTCTTAAGAAACTGCAGGCAATAGATGGGGTATTCCGTGTGAGAGTTGTGAAGTAGTGTGGATGAATGGATACTGATAAAATATTGTAAATGATTAAGACGGGACATTCCTTGTTGGGAGTGTCCTGATTCTTTATACTAAAGATTATTGGACAGGAAAAGGATCGGAGAATATTTTGTTGATCTGATAAACGGTGTGTTCAGGAAAGAAAGGGAAAATGGTTACTGAAAGGAGACAATTACATTTTTGTGAAAGACTCCATGACACAGGATCATGAATGAAGTCTTTTACAGTGAGTTTGAAGATAAAGGACAGTATGATTGGGCAAGAGGAATGCTTGTAGAAGTATATTAGATCTCATATTTTTTTCAGGTTGATTATGGCTGTCTGAAAGGCATTTTGATACGGCGATAAATTCTTGTTTGTCTGACTCATAAATAATTTAATAACAGGATTACAAGCACTTTAGCCAATAATAGGTTAGAGTGCTTTTTTCATGCTATAAAGGGAGGTGGTTGAAGCACAACGCATCGGGGAAAGCCCGATTAATCGTTACAACAGGCATTGCCTGATAATCATATAGTAACAAATAACAAGGACAGAGAGGAATGTATATATTCCATTCGGAAATCAGCCGGATTGGAATGTGTACATTCCTTTCTGGCTTTTTCCTATCTGTCACAAATCAATGAAAAAGGAGATTTTTATCATAAGAGCAATGAAAAGGCAAGGGAGAATATCCTGAGTCCTTTTTTACGTTTTCTTGCATCTTGGTTCATATATTATGCATCTTGGTAATGCTCATATAGACATATAGATAAATATACGATAAAACAAAATCAGATACATGAAATCAATATCAATGCTGTTGCTTCTGCTGTTAATGACCTGAATTATTAATTTTGGATGAACCGACCACTGGTCTTGATCCGCAGACAAGAAGGCGAATCTGGGAAGTAATTGAAAGGCTAAGATCAGATGAGAATCTTACGGTTTTTCTTACAACACATTATATGGAGAGTGAGAAGCTTCCGGAGGAGATGATAACGGCAATCAGGGAAACGTTAGACTGTAATCCGCAGTTTCATGGAAATGTAGTTAATACAACACAGATGGTATTTATTATGGTAGGCAGTATCGTGGTATTGGGGGCAATTTTTCTTCTTATGACCCGTCTGCCGGAAAAAGAAAACAGGTAAAGGAGCCTGGAAAAGGATGAAAGGTGGAGGATTATATATGAGTAGCTTAGATAAAATTCAGAAAATATCAAAACTTGGGAAAATACTCTGCAGTATTGTGTTTGTTTTCTGCATGATAGGAATTATAGGCAGTGTTATAGGAATTGCATTTCTTGCAGCAGGAGTGGATGCGATACATATTGGAGGAGTTACATTAAAGAGTATAGTGCAGATAAATTCCGGAACCAGTATTGAGACAGCGAATATTTATATGGCTGTGGCAATCATTCTTTGCAGCGGAGAGGCTTTGATAGCCAAATTTGCAGAACACTATTTTAAAGGGGAGCTTCTTGATGGTACACCGTTTAATATGGAAAGAGCAAAAGAATTAACCAGATTAGGAATTATTACAATTGGTGTTTCAGTTGTTACTGAGGTGGTTGCAGCAATTGTGTATGAGATAATGTCATTTATATTTGTCAATACAGATTCTCTTGAAATAGGCAATTGGGGTTCAGTTGGAATTGGTATCACATTCATTATCGTCTCATTGATATGCAGATATGGAGCGGAGAGTGGAAAAGAACAATAGAACTTTGATTACATATTGAAACAGGTGGGGGAAAATGCAATGATGGAACTATACATGGTAAAGGAAATCATATCTGATTACGTAAATGTTGTGGTAGAGAAAACCTTTATTATTACTGTGATAAGCAGCATATTTGTCAGGAGTGTAAATGCCAGGTACGAGTATGTATACCTTCCGTTTATACTTGCTGCAGTATGTGTATTGTCATATATACCAGTTTACATTAATGAAGATATGATGATAAAACAGATATTACTTCATAAAGCAGCAGAATTGTTTCTTCTGGAAATTTCCATGTGCTTTGTCGTTTTCTGTTCTACAGGAGGAAACATTCCAGGACTTGTATATGTGGCAGTGATAGTATTTACTGCATTTTTTGACGCACTTTCTTATATGATACGCTGGTATTTGGATATGGAAAGAGCAGACATTATAAACAGGAAGATTGCAGAACACCGAAAAATGATTAATATAGGATAGTGTAATAACAGGAGATTGTACTTATGAGAGTCATAGAAAGAACGATAGAACATCCAGAGGATGAGGGTGTGATATTAGAGTATGTAAAGCTGACTAAGGATTTTGCTGAAATAAAAGAATATGTAAAGCATAAAGGCGATACGATTATGGGATACACACAGGATCATGCATGCCTTTCAATCAGAATAGAAGATATCCTATATTTTGAGACTGTGGATGGCAATGCTTTTGCGTATACGGCAGATGAATTATATAAGCTGAATGGCAGATTGTATCAGGTCGAGGAAGATGTAAAGAGAAGTTATATATGCAGGGCATCAAAAACGATGCTTGTAAATATGGACAAAATCGAATCGGTCCGGACCGCATTAAACGGCAGGTTGTATGCGAAGATGGAAAATGGTGAAGAAATTCTGATTACAAGAAAATATGCAAAAGAAATAGAAGATTATTTCATGAAGGAGGATGACAATGAAAGAGTTTGATCCTGTAAGAGAGTTCATCTTTGATTATATCACGGTTGTTGCTGAAAATACGCTGGCAATTGCTGTGATCGGAAGTATCTTTGTAAGAAATGTAAGTATCAGCTTTGTTTACTTCTTCCTGCCATTTGTACTTGCGTTAATCTGCATGCTTCCATGCATCCCGATTTATCTGAAAGAGGATATGACCGTTAAGCAGATATTACTGCAAAGAGGAATAGAACTTGTGGTATTGGAAGTCGCAATGTGTCTTGCCATCCGTTTCGTGATGGGTAAATCATTCCCTGAGATGGGATATGTGGCAATCTTAATTTCCACAGCATTTTTCGATGTATTGTCATATCTTATAAAGTGGTATCTGGAAAAGGAAGAGGCTGATAAGATTAACAGAAAAATCGAAGAGCATCGTAGAAAAAAGAACAATGAATAATGAACGTTGAACAAAATATATTCTGGAAATGAGGAAAATGATATGTTAAAAATTGAACATCTGACAAAAAAATATGGTGATAAAACAGCCGTAGACAATTTGAATTTACATATACAGCCGGGAGAAATCTATGGATTTATCGGACATAATGGAGCAGGTAAAACAACCACATTAAAGTCTGTCGTGGGAATTTTGCAGTTTGACCAGGGTGAAATATACATAGGCGGTGAGTCTGTCAAAGAACAGCCATTGAAATGTAAGAGCAAAATTGCATATATCCCGGATAATCCTGACCTTTATGATTATATGACTGGAATCAAGTACCTAAATTTTATAGCAGATATTTTTAAAGTCAGTGCAGCAGATAGAAAAGAGCGTATTCACAAATATGCTGATTTATTTGAAATAACAGATGATCTGGCACAGCCGATTGCTGCCTATTCACATGGAATGAAACAGAAGCTGGCAATTATTTCAGCATGGCTTCATGAACCGGAGCTTATTATTATGGATGAACCATTTGTAGGTCTTGATCCTAAGGCATCACATTTATTAAAAGAAATGATGCGCAAGATCTGTGATAATGGAGGGGCAATCTTTTTTTCAACGCATGTACTTGAAGTTGCAGAAAAATTATGCGACAAGGTTGCCATTATCAAAGGCGGTAAGTTAATCAGGCAGGGAACTATGGATGAGGTTAGGGGAGATGAGTCTCTGGAGGATGTATTCCTGGAATTGGAGGAGTAGTATGTTAAAGCTTTTAGTAAAAAAACAACTGAACGAGATTTTTCGTGTCTATTTTTACGATGCGAAGAAGAATAAAGCCCGTTCTAAAGTGTCTACGATCATGTTTATGCTGTGGTTTGCGGTTATTATGACAGGAGTTCTTGGAGGTATATTTACGATGCTTTCAAGAAAATTATGTGCACCAATGGCGGCACTTGATATGGGATGGATGTACTTTGCTCTTATGGGGCTTCTTGCAATTCTGCTTGGTACATTTGGAAGTGTGTTTAACACATTTTCAGGTCTGTATCTGTCAAAGGATAATGACCTGCTTTTATCCATGCCGATTCCGGTATCAGCAATCGTTGCATCACGCCTGCTTAGTGTTTACATTATGGGACTTATGTATTCGGCAGTCGTTATTATCCCGGCGTGGATTGTGTATATGGTAACAGCAGGAGTTAATACGCAGAACATATTTGGTGGAATTATTCTTATGGTGTTGATTTCCGTATTTGTTATGACGCTATCCTGCTTACTTGGATATGCTGTTGCAAAAGTAAGCCTGAAATTAAAGCATAAAAGCATGATTACGGTATTGGTATCGCTTTTATTTATCGGTGCTTATTATTTCTTCTATTTCAAGGCACAGAGTATGATTACAGACCTGCTTACCAACCTGACTGTGTATGGAGAGAAGATTAAGGGCTTTGCATATCTGCTCTTTGCTTTTGGAAGTGTGGGCGTAGGAGATGTGAAAGCCACTCTGATAATGCTTGCATTGGTTGCAGTTATATTTTTAATGATGTGGTTTTTGATATCAAAAAGCTTCTTACAGGTAGCAACAGCTACAGGAAAAGTAAGTAAAGTGGAATATCGCAAAAAGGCTTTGAAACAGAAAAGTATAACGAAAGCACTGATATTAAGGGAGTTTAAGCATTTTACATCAAGTCCGGGATATATGTTAAATAGCGGACTTGGCATTTTCCTGATGCCAATCTGTGCAGTGGTTCTTTTATGGAAAGGAAGAAAAATGTTTACATTGCTTAATGCCATGTTTGGAAGTCAGGATGGCAGTGTATTGTTGCTGATTACGATTATGCTGTGTGGTCTTATATCAATGGATATCATGACAGCACCTTCGATCTCTTTGGAGGGTAAAAGTCTGTGGATTGCACAGACTCTTCCTGTGACACCGTGGCAGGTACTTCGTGCGAAACTGGATATGCAGCTTATTTTAAATGGTATCTCTGTGGCAGTCGGCATGGTATGTGTAGCAGTAATCTGCCCATTTAAAATCGGACAGTTTGTAATGATGATCCTGCAGGTACTATCCTATGTGTTTGTAATGGCAGTGTTTGGTTTATTTATGGGAGTGATAAAGCCTGTGCTCACCTGGACGAATGAGCTTACGCCGATAAAGCAGAGTGCTTCTGTGATGATCACAATGTTCGGTGGATTAGGATATACAGCAATTCTGTTTATTGGATATATGGTGTTTCCCGGTTATACATTGGGATATACACTCTATATAGGAATTTTTATAGTTGTAAATGTCGTGGCAGGTCTGACATTGTATATTTGGCTGAGAACAAAAGGCTGTGATAGATTTGCAGAATTGTAAAGAAGTGGAGAGAATAGTTACATATGAATAAAGAATGGCTGATTGATTATTGGTGTGGGAAGGATATCAGAGGGCTGATACAGATGCCGTTTTCCAGACATTGGATCATGCATGTGGAGGCTAGTCTGCGCATAGAAAGTAAATTGTGTAAATAAGTCAAAATGAAGGAGAATATGATCAAAAATTATCAATATGTTACATTGAGAGAAATGCCGGAGATCAAGGAACAGGCGGCAGAATGGTTTCACAGCAAATGGGGAGTACCAAAAGAGGCATACTTGGAATGTATGAATGCATATCTGGAAAAAGAGACAGAGTATGGCTGGTATTTATGCCTTGATGGAGAAAGAATCATCGGAGGATTGGGTGTTATTGAAAATGATTTCCATGACAGGAAAGACCTTGCTCCAAATGTTTGCGCTGTATATACGGAAGAAAAATATCGTGACAAGGGAATAGCAGGAAAATTACTGAATATGGTAGTGGAAGATATGAAGGAGAAAGGTATCTCACCACTTTATTTAATAACGGATCACATCAGTTTTTATGAACGATATGGCTGGGAATTTTTGTGCATGGTGCAAGGAGATGGGGAAGAAGAGATGACACGAATGTATATTCATAGATAGATGATAAGTTTCCATTTTCAGGATATGTAAATAGTTAGGAATAATGTGACAGTGAATTTTAACTTGATATTCTCAAAAATTCAATATTTGCTGGTACATGAAAAAGGAACTGCAAGGGAAATTACAGTAATACAGATAAAATTATTTGTGCATTTGAAAGAGGACTTGTTGGTAATGGTGTAACCTGCGAAAGATATGCCATATCAGACAGAAGTTCGTGGGATGATATTAGATGTGCGTATGAAAGGAAGAGGAGTTGGAAAGAGGCTTCTTACGCAATTGCAGCAGTATATTTCGGAGCATATAGAGTAGGAATGGGCGGTCAGTTTGGAATTGATCAGCACAAAAGAGGCGGTGGATTTTTACAAAGAGCATGGATTTGAAGAAAGACCTTGCGAATGGGATGTCGCACAAGGTCCGAGGGACCTTGGTTTGCGAGGACCGGAACGGAGTGTAGAACCGGGAATGTTTAAAATGATACGAGATTTATCGCTGATCAGATAGTAAAGAAATCATTGTGTCATAGGAAAGATAAGGGCGTGGAAGAGATTCTGCGTCTTTTCTATTGAAATTCTGCATCTTAGTATACATATAATGCATCTTGGTAGTAAACTTATAGACACACAGCAAAATATACGATAAAACATAATCAGCCGGAAGAGAGGTGATGTACGAATGAGGTATGTAAAATTACAATTTGGATGTCTTCTTGTGATTCTATATATCGTGATTACATATATAAGAGCCATTAAAAGAGGGAGAATTAAAACCAGCAGGCAATATAATCTGTTGATGCTGGTGGCTCCTATTGCAGTAATTTTCGATGGGATCACTGCATGGACGGTAAACTACATGGATATTGTTCCATCAGGTGTAAACAGGCTGGTACATTTGTTATTTTTCCTATTTATGGATTTTACGATTATCATCACATCACGATATATGTATGATCTATTGATTGGATATGACAAAACTGCCAAATGGAAAAAAGTGCTTTTGAATTTACCGGGAATGATTTCTGTACTGCTGACCACAGTAGAAATTGGCGAACTACATTACATAAAAGGTGCTACGACCTGGTACTCTATGGGATTCTCGGTGTATATCTGCTATGGAACTCTGGTGCTTTATTATGGAGCAATTTTGTATATTGTGGCAAGCAGAAGAAGATTCCTGGAAAGTGGAAAAATACTGGAAACGCTTACGTGTATTGTAATTGCAGGAGTCATATTGGCGATACAGATTTGCTTTCCGGAAGTACTTCTGACTGCAATATTTCCGACAATACTTTTGCTTGGAATCTACATCGGCTCGGAGAATCCTTCTATCAGACAGCTGGAAATGCGAAGTGATGAAATGCTTGATGGATTTGCAACATTGGTAGAGAACAAAGACAGCAGTACCGGAGGACATATCAAACGAACAAGGGCTTATGTGAACCTTATCCTTGGAGAAATGAAAGATGACAGACATTATAGAGATGTGATGTGCAAGGATTATATGGAAAATGTAAGCAATGCCGCACCTCTGCATGATATCGGCAAGATTGCAACACCTGACAGCATATTGCAGAAACCGGGAAAACTTACAGATGATGAATATAAAATCATGAAAGGGCATGCTGCTGAAGGCGGAAAGATTATTCGTCAGATTTTTTACAACATGGATGATGCGAAATTTCGGCAGATTGCATATGAGATCGCCAGATTTCATCATGAAAAATACAATGGCAGAGGCTATCCGGATGGACTGGCAGGGGAACAGATACCGCTTCATGCAAGAATTATGGCGGTAGCGGATGTATTTGACGCCGTTTCACAGAAAAGGTGTTATCGGGATGCAATGACGTTAGAAGACAGCTTTTCAATCATCGAAAAAGGAATTGGCACAGATTTTGATCCACATCTGGCACAGATATTTTTAGATAATAAGGATGAAGTGGTGAGACTGATGAAACAGTTTGAAGAATAAATGAGGCAGGTGGACATCGTACAGGACACAAACAGGAGGAAACTATGGGAAACAAAAGCGGAGTTTTAGTTCAGAATGAAAAACAGGCGAATAAGGCAGTTGCAAAAGTGATGCGGATTACATTTATTATTTTTACACTTGTGTATATTTTAAATGTACTGGGGATTTTTATTGTTGATATGAAGATAATGACAACGGCATATGTACTGGGTTCAGTCCTTTTGTGGCTGCCTACAATTTTAGTAAATATTGCAAAGCAGGATGGAAGTTATGTGAAATATGCACTCACTATATGTGCGGTCATATTCATTACGATTGTGACTTCAACATTAGGGTATCATGTAGTGCTTTTATACATATATGCGATTGCCATTGCAAGTCTGTATTTTTCAAAAAAGATTAATGTTATGACGATGATACTATCGGTAATCGGTGTGTCAGCAGGACAGCTTATTTGTTTCTGGTTTAATATTCTTCCGGATAAGAATTTTACAACACTATATAAACTCATCGTGTATGGAATCGTACCAAGAGCAATGGTATTAATTGCAATTGCTGCAATATTTACCATGCTTTGTGAGCGGACAGCCGGGATGCTATCAAATCTTATGAATGCCGAAGAACAGGAACGTATGATAGAAGAAATGAGACTTATGCAGGAAAAATCTGAGGAGACTTCTAGAACGCTGATGGAAATGGTAAAAGAACTGTCACATATTACAGAAAATTCTATGGAATCCAACCGACAGATTGTGGAAGAGACCGGAAATGTACTCGACAGTTTCAGTAAGAATTCAGAAGAAATTACGGGCATCAATGAAAGAACACAGGACATTAATGCGAGATTAGAGGAACTTACTGCAATCAACAGACAATTATCGGATCTTGCCAATCAGGTAAATCAGTTGTCGAAAGAGAATCAGGATAAAATGAATAGTGCAACAGAAAGCATGGAGCAGATTCATAGGAGCACAAATGAGTGCAAGGAGATTGTATGGAAGCTCGGTGAAGAATCCAAAGAAATCCTTGGTATTATTCAGGTGATTACAGGAATATCACAGCAAACGAACATTCTGGCATTGAATGCGACGATTGAAGCTGCCAGAGCGGGTGAGCATGGAAAAGGCTTTGCAGTTGTAGCAGAAGAAATCCAGAAGCTTGCAGAGCAGACCAGAAAGGCTGTGGAAAATGTTGGAACGATTGTAACAGCTTCTGTAGATGATACCGGAAGGGCAGTGAAAGTCATGGAACAGAGCGCTGAGCTGACGGAAGCCGGAATGGAGAGTATGAGAGAGGTTGGAAGTTCCACGGCTTCAATCACATCATCCAATGAGAAGATGACAAAACAGATTGTGGAAATGGATCACACAGTCGAAAATATATGGATACAAAGTGATGAGGTTGCCAAAGGAATGCAGCAGGTTAATGTCAGCACGCAGAATAATTATCAGGCAATCGAACAGGTAAATGCTGCAACGCAGGAGAATAGTGCCGGGGTAGAAATGATAGAAGATATGGTGGTGAGAATCAGAAAAATGGCAGAAGAATAGTAAGCAGAAATGTAAAAAGATTACAAAAAGGAGCAATCAGTGGATTTTAAAGTTGAACAGGTTTCAAAGGAAATAGAAGAAAGTGTTCTGGTACGCTGTCATGATCCAAAGGCGGAATGGGTAAATAAAGTACACGAGGCAGCAGAGGGGCAGGTTGTTATATGCGGAAGCTTAGAGGGAAAATTGTATCAGATAAAATTATCAGACATCTATTATTTTGAAGTGGTTGATGGAAACTCTTATATCTACACGAAAAGAGAAGTATTTACTGCAAAAGAAAAATTGTATGAAATGGAAAATATCTGTATGCAAAGTTCACTGTTTCGATGTAGCAAATCAATGATTCTGAATGCAGATAAAATTGATTATGTGCAGCCATCGATTTCAGGAAGATTCGAGGCTGTATTATCAAACGGTGAAACTGTGATCGTATCGCGTAAATATGTTAATGATTTAAAACACAAACTCGGAATGTGGGGTGATAATTCATGAGAAATGTGATTCCGCTAATAAGAAGGTATATTATGGTATGTGGGATTATTATGATTGTATCCTTTTTCATGTGTAGTCTGTTTGGACAGAAAACCGTAATGAATATTGCAGTATATATGGGGCAATGTATGTTATTTGCGTTAGTTGCAGAGTTATCCGTACTTGTATATTCCTCCAAGGAGGAGCTGACGCAAAAGCAGTGGTGGATACGTACCATTCTTCATTTGGTCATACTGGAAGCTGTTTTGCTTCCGATTGCTCATTGCTGGCATTTTTGGTATAGCCCGATAGATGCGGTAATTTATGCGGCATTTATTTTGCTTGGGAAAATAGTGTGGCATATGGTGGATTTTGGAGTTAGTGTGAAAACAGCAGCTGATATTAACCGATTAATCAGAAATCGTAAAAGAAAAGGTTAGAATGCATACATAGAGACAGTTTCAAGTATATGGAGGAAATTATGGAGAACACAAACCAATTGATCGGATGTTGTGGGCTGGACTGCGAAACCTGCGACGCCAGAATCGCAACGCTTACAAACGACAACACCCTGCGTGCGAAAACTGCTGAATTGTGGACGAAACTCAATGGGGTAACAATTACTGCGGAGATGATAAATTGCACAGGTTGCCGGATTGACGGCGCAAAAACCCCATTCTGCGATAAGCTCTGTCCCGTACATAACTGCGTCCGGGAAAATGGACTGAATACCTGCGCTGACTGCACACAGATGGATGAATGTCCGACGCTGGGGCAGATTGCCGCAAACAGCCCGTTTGTTCTGGAAAATCTGAAGCGGATGAAACAGGACATGCCGGATACAATGACGGTAAATGACGTAGAATTTCGTGTGATCAAGCTCCTTGGGAAAGGAAAAGGCGGCTATTCTTATCTTGTAACTGACGAAACAACGCAATATGTTCTGAAACAGATCCACCACGAGCCTTGTGAATACTACACCTTCGGCGATAAGCTAAACTCTGAGCTGAGGGACTATGAAACGCTGCATAAGCTCGGTATCCCCATGCCGCGGCTTCTGGAGGTAGACACCCAGCAAGAGCGCATTCTGAAAGAATACATTGCCGGAAAAACGGTTGCGGAGCTGCTTAAGACAGGACAGATGGAATCCGACTGGCTTGTACAGGTGCAGGAGATGTGTGATCGCCTGTACCCGGCTGGTCTGAACATCGATTACTATCCCACCAACTTTGTACCATGTGATGGAACACTTTACTACATTGATTATGAGTGCAATGTCTACATGATGGAGTGGGATTTTGAACATTGGGGGATTCAGTATTGGACGATGCAGACATCGGAAAGGACGGATAAAACATGAAAAATTCAATAGAAGAAAATCTGCCATATGCATGGTTGGCAATTATTGTAATTGCAGTATTTTATGCCATCTATTTTGCCAAGATGATATCGCAGAAGCGACATGGAATACAGACACATCAGATAGGAAGAGTGAAAGAAAAATCCGTACATAGAGTAGAAGTGTTGATGAGTATTGCTACACTTGCGGCTCCTGTTATTCAGATATTATCCATTATATTCGGGTGGAATCATATGCCTGCAAATGCAAGGTTTACCGGTTTTTGCATAGGGATGTTAGGTGACTTGATATTTCTGACTTCTGTTCTTTGTATGAAGGATAGCTGGAGAGCAGGAATACCTGATAAGGATAGAACAGAACTGGTCACATCAGGAATTTATCGTTATAGTCGGAATCCGGCATTTTTGGGCTTTGATTTTATGTATATAGGGATGCTGTTGATGTATTTTAATCTGCCAATGCTTGCAGTATCTGCATTTGCTATTATTATGCTGCATTTGCAGATATTACAGGAGGAGAGGTATCTGACAGAAAATTATGGAGAGTCATATAGAGAGTATCGGAAACATGTTTTTCGTTATTTGGGAAGGAGATAGATTAGATATGTGGTTTTGGTGGTTCATTTTGATATGTGATTGTATTATTCCGGTGCTTATGATAATTGCGGGGAGAATGATGTGGAAACATTGTCCTAAGAAAATCAATGGAATTGTGGGATACAGAACAAAGATGTCAATGAAAAATATGGATACATGGAAATTTGCACATAAACATGCAGGAAAACTCTGGTGTAAAGTTGGTATTGGTCTGCTGGGTCCTACATTGCTAATCCATATTCCTTTTTATGGAGCAAGTGACGATACAATGGGAATATTAAGTATTATTATCATGGTAATACAATTAGCATTTTTGTTTGGGACTATTTTCCAAACAGAAAAGGCATTAAAAAACAATTTCAATGAGGATGGAACAAGGCAATAATTTTCAATAATGATTTGTAGAATCGTATGATCTGGAATTTAAAGGATTTTTATGGAAAAAGTATATGGGAAACTGACGGTGTATTTTGAAGAACCATTTTGGGTAGGAGTATTTGAGCGTATTGAGGATGGTACGTTGTCTGTAGCCAAGGTGACTTTTGGCGCAGAACCAAAAGATTATGAGGTGCAGCAATATATTCAAAAATATTATGCGAGTTTGAAATTCAGTCCGGCTGTTGATACTGTTGTAAAGGATATAAAAAGAAATCCCAAAAGGATGCAGCGTGAAGTGAAAAGGCAAATGCAGGAAAGTGGTATTGGAACAAAATCACAGCAGGCATTTAAATTGCAGCAGGAACAGGATAAACAGGAACGCAAGATCAGAAGCAGAGAGAAAAAAGAAGTGGAAGAATTGCGAATGTTTGAGTTGAAGCAGCAAAAGAAAAGAGAAAAGCACAAGGGGCATTAGTTCCTTGCAGGACTCGTTTAAATCGGAATTTGTGGAGGATAACTATTGTGGATAAAGCAGTTATTTATATACATGGAAAAGGTGGTAATGCTGAAGAAGCTATTCATTACAAACCGCTCTTTAGTAATTGTGATGTGATTGGT
>Ga0129313_1001720_pt1 | contig 13147 bp, 10 predicted proteins | sample O1105metagenome_FD_94436 | JGI IMG/M metagenome (GOLD analysis project Ga0129313, IMG submission 94436) | Orangutan group fecal microbial communities from fecal samples from Wisconsin, USA - O1105 metagenome | ecosystem: Host-associated > Mammals > Digestive system > Large intestine > Fecal... | reverse complement strand
TTGATATGCTCCCCCTATATAGGACACTGAAATATAAAAGTCCTGTATAGGGGGGATTTTGTATGCCGAAAAGAAAGATGAAACTCACTCCAGAAAAACGAGTAGAACTAGTAGAAAGCTATTTGAATGGTGAAGACAGTATGACCAGCCTAGCTCGCACTGCAGGCATTAGTTGGGCTGCTTTAAGTAACTGGGTTATGCTTTATGAGAATGAGGGGCCTACTGGCTTATTAGCAAGACGAAAGAATACACACTATACGATTGAAACAAAGATTCAGGCTGTAAATGATTACCTAAATGGTTTAGGGAGTCTGTCGGAAATTACTAAGAAATACGGACTAAGACAGTCTAAACAACTACGAAATTGGATAAAGATATATAATACTCATGGAAACTTCAAAACAGAAAGCGGTGGAAGTCAAATGAGTCAATCAAGAAAAACAACCTTCAAAGAACGGGTGGAAATTGTCCACTATTGTATTGTGCATGATCATAACTATGGCAAAACGGCTATCAAGTATCAGGTATCGTACCAACAAGTACGTAATTGGGTACTAAAATATAAGGAAATGGGCGAAGCCGGCTTAAAAGATCGTCGAGGACATCGAGCTGGAACAGAACCCAGTCGGACACCAGAAGAAGAAATGCGTGATCGACTGGCTGAACAAGAACGCAAAATTAAACTGTTAGAAATGGAAAATGACCTCTTAAAAAAAGTCAGGGAGTTAGAAAGGAAGTGGGACTAGACCTCATCCGTCATATCTTTGAATACCAAGCAATTAAGGAACTCCATGATCTCAAAAATTATTCGATAAAATTAATGTGTGATTTTTTACACGTCTCCAGATCAGCGTATTACCGTTGGTTAAAGCAACCAAAATCAGCTCAAACTATCTTTAACGAGCACCTGGCAGACCTAATAAGATACATCTATGAAGCAGATAACGACAAGGGGTATCGGAGAATCCGTGACGATTTGGTTCAAAACTTTGGTTTGCACGTCAATGACAAAAGAGTCTTGCGGATTTGTCGTAGTCTTCAAATTAAATCTACCGTCAAACACCAGCCAAGCGGAATTACTAAAGCGTCCAATAATCCTTATCATATTGCCAAGAACTATCTAAATAGAAATTTCCATGCAGATAAACCAAATGAAAAATGGCTAACTGATATCAGTGAATTCAAGTACACTCTAGGAAACCAAGTAAAAAAAATTTATCTTAGTGCCATTCTAGACTTAGCAGATCGGCGTATTGTTTCTTTCGTCATTAGCGATAGAAATGATAATAAGTTGGTTTTTGATACCTTTGACGAAGCGATTCGACTTGAACCTGTGGCTCATCCGCTATTCCATAGCGATCGAGGGTTTCAGTACACCAGTAAAAACATGAGAAATAAAATCAAAAATCAAGGGATGAAACAAAGCATGTCTCGTGTAGCCCATTGTATTGATAATGGGCCAATGGAAGGGTTCTGGGGAACATTGAAACGTGAAAAATACTATCGTCGTAAATTTACAAGACGCGAAGATCTCGTATCGATGATCGAAGATTACATCAACTACTATAACAATGGCCGTTATCAACGATGCTTGAAATCCAAAACGCCATTACAAGTTCACCAACAGCTTTTAATGGCAGCGTAATAATCGTATCTCTTAGATGGGTGAAATGTCCTTTGTTTCGCACATCTGAGGGATACGCCAACCAAGCGCAGCCGAGGTTTAAACAATGAAAAACAAAAGAACTGTTTGCCACAAAATTAGCAAACAGCTCTCTAAAAATTTTATTATATTTCCGTGTCCACTTGACGGGGAGCCAACCAACTTTTTTGTCCCAGTATCTTCTAGTATATCTAAAAATGAATAAACGGTGTTTAAAGAGCTCTTGTTCACGACGAGATAAAAGCAGCATTTTCGAAAGATAAGCCGAAATTAATCAAGAATTTGAGAAGCACCAAGTAGATAACAATCGACAGAAAAAACTAGCGTTTGTGTTTCTTGGCAAGTTCCGGAATTTTTTTGGTGCTTGATAATTAACACTTTCGTCTCAACCTCTAAGGTGCTAAGTTTTTTGCTAAAGACGATCAATTCGATAATTTTGACTTCTCATCATATGCTATTTAAACAAAACATAATATTGGGACATATAATGTTCTGTATCTTTTGGAGATAGAGATTGTATGGCTGTCCATAATTGTTTTTTAGCCATTGATCTTTCCCACGCCATCGGTTTAATACCCTCAGCTTTTACTAATGAATTCCCTAATTTTTCAATTTTTTTCATAAGATCTTTTTCTGGATTATTGTTTAATCCAAGGTGTTTTAACCCATGTTCCGTAACTAGCCAGTGGTTAGTATTTTGTCCACGATCAATAAGATTTTCTGGACCTTTCAAACGATTTCTTGCTTCTGCATGGTAGATTTCCATGCTATCTCCTATCTCAAGCAACAAATGGTCATCGGTGAATCGTTCAGGTATGTCTCCATTAATCGATTTTTCATACCTAATTTTGCCATCCTGAGATTTGATGGTCACTTTTACATAGAGTTCATCTTTAAATAAATAATGAGGTTTTGGTATATTTAAGGTAAGTGTTGCTTCTCTTGAATTCAAATTCGTTCTTAATGAGCCTGACCATTGATCACTAAAACCATAAAAGATAAGATCTTCATCGGCTAACTTACTGATATCAGCTTTGATTAATGAAAGAGAAGCATGGTTTTGGGTTTCCTTTACATAAACATAATTTTCGCTTGGTAAATAATACTTCATTTGTTCACCAGAAAATTCTAAATGATAGACCCCGTTAGGAATATTTTTGAATGTCATTTTTTGTTGTACTGGTTGACTCGCTATAATAGTTGCTCCATCTTTTAATTCAACTGTGAGCCCTTCAAAGTTACTCAAATCGCTAGGAAGAATTTCAATGGTCAAATCACCAACCAACCCTAGAGAGGCGATTTCTTCGTTAGTAACCAATTCAAAATTAGAATTGATCAAATAGTTTGGGTCAATCAATTGACGTGCACGCACCAACTCATTTTCAGAGACAATATCTGCCAATGAAGCCACAGCTGGATAACCTGCCACACGATTTTTTTCTGCTTGAAATTCATCAAGATACAACCCACGTTTTTTTAAGGCAGCAGAAAAATCCTGCTTACTATTTTCACTGTAGATACGATTCATTAAATTAGGTAATGTATATTCCCAATCTTTGAAATCACTTTGATTAGCCATTTTACGATATTCCTGATATATCTTAGTGAAGGAGTCATTTCCAGCTTTTTGTTTGAACATCGTTAATAAAATCAGTTGTTCACGCACATCGACATCATGGTAAGTGTCTCCGTCACGGATCAACTTATCATATAGCTTGTTTTCGACTTCTTCTTTTTTACCTAAATTAAACAACCAACCGATGTCATCTGCTTTTTTTCCATATTTTTCATACTGATATTGGACCCCAAATAAATTATTTGACACTTCGCCAGTATACATATCTTGCCCATCAAAACCAGCTTGATAACCGTGAGCAATTTCATGTAATGTTGCCCAACTTAGTTCTTTCAACCACATATCTGTCGTAGGTTCACTATTAGCTGTCCAATCACCCCCATAATAAGCAGCACCTGCGCCAGAATCATCTGCCTTTAAAAAGTAACGATTCGCGCCGTTCTGATTTTCTGGTGCGGAACCATCAAAACCAGCGATACCGTTAAATAAAGCAAAAATACCGTGATGATACCCAATCAACGCATCAATTGATGGAAAATCTTTTAAGTTTCTCACTAGTTCTTTGTCCAATTTGGGCATGAGTAATTGGAAATCTACTCCTTGAATTAACGCATACTCTGCATCCTCCGTATCCCACATTGAAAAAAACATGGTCTCATTCCCATGTTATTTATAAACAGGTAACGCTTTCATTTCTTTGGAAGTCACCACTTCGTATTCGATCTGTGCTGATCCTTCTCCGTACGGTGTATCAATAAATGGAACCAAGGGCTCATCTGCACGGATACTTACCCAATTAGATCCAACTTCGATACTTTTTTCATTCTTTTTATCGTTTCCTAGTAGTCGCAATTTTAACTTATTCTTGAAATGAGCATTTGTCTGTCTCATTCTCAATTCGGTATTTTCGCTTAAGATAAAACCTAGATCCTGACGATCATGGTTTTTCCCTTTACTCATCCCTGAGTTGAAGATCCACGTCGGCTCCGGAATACTAAAAATCTCTTTTGACGTGACTTCTTGCGCCCCAACATTGGCTGAAAGTACAAAGATACCAAACACAAACAACAACAGACTAACCGCATATTTTTTCATTTACCTCACTCCTTAAAATTATTTTATGAAAAAAATAATGATTCATTCATTAAGAAAACGTTATCTTTTGTACAATTTAATTATAAATAACAACTAAATAAATAGCAACAATATAATATTTATAAATTTTTATCCTTACAGCCTATAATAATTACAGTTATTTAAATAATTAACCATAAATATATTTTTAATATAAAATGTTATTTAAAAAGAAAAAAGCTCTCCCTTAGTGGGACAGCTTTTCCTATACATTTAAAGTTTATACCAAACTAATTTTATCATCGAATCGCGTTTACTTGACAGAACCGATCATTCCTTGAACAAATTGTTTTTGTAAAACAAAGAACACGATAGCTGTTGGCAATGTTGCAATCACAAGCCCGGCCATAATCATTCCGTAATCTGGTGTATAAGAGGCTCCCATGGCAGATAAAACTAATGGGACCGTACGCTTATCTGGTGATTGCAATGCAACTAAAGGCCAAAGATAGTTATTCCAACTACTCATAAAAGTAATGATTGCAGCAGCTGCATACGTATTTTTAGCAGTGGGTAGGTAGACACGGAAAAATATACTTAATTCTTTTAATCCATCTAAACGTGCAGCTTCTACTAAATCTTTAGGAAACGCTTTAACGTTTTGTCGAAAGAAGAAGATCAAAAAAGCTGTACTTACTGAAGGCAAAATGACGACTAAGAAGCTATTAATCCCTAAGATCGTTCCGTTTAAGTTAGAAAACATGCGGTATAAAGGAATCATCAATGCAGCAAAAGGAACCATCATCGATAAAAGCAAAATCGTAAATAATCGTTCTTTTTTTCGACTTTTATAGATCTCAAACCCATAACCAGCCATAGATGAAATCAACAAAGCTAAGACCGTTGTTACAATAGCGATCAAAGCTGAATTCCACAATGAGCGTGCAAAGTTTAAGTCATTTGAAAAAAGATTCTGGAAGTTGACAACTAAATGGCTACCGATCTTTAATTTTCCGGCAGTAATATCGATAGGTGTATTCGTCATTCCTAAGATCATCCAAACAAAAGGAAAAATCGAAATAAATGAAATCACGCTCAAAGAGGCATATTTAAAAACAGCTAACCAATCGAATGTTTTAGTCGCTTTTTTTTCATTCTCTTTAAGAAGTACTTTGTTTTCTGCTTGATCTATCACGCTTTTTCACCTCCGACTTTCGTTTGAATGATTGATAACAGTACAATAAAGACTACGATCACAAATGAAACCGCCGCAGCATAACCAAAATTCGGTGTAAATTTATAACTTAAATTGTAAATATACTGAGATAGCGTAGTTGTTGCATTTGCTGGTCCACCACCCGTAATATTTTGTACTTCATCAAAGAGTTGCAACGTACCGATCGTTGATGTGATTGACGTAAACAAAATAATTGGTTTTAAGTTAGGAATCGTGACTTTGATCAATTGTTGCCACTTAGATGCGCCATCGATTTCTGCTGCTTCATAAATTGCCGGATCAATATTTTGCATTCCTGATAAAAAGAAAATCATGTTATAACCTGTCCAACGCCATGTAATCGAAATGATGATTAATACTTTCGCCCAAACTGGATGAGTCAGCCAGCCAATTGGCATATCGATCAAGCCGATCGTCATCAAAAAATTATTCACTAATCCCGATTGAGAAAACAAGCTTTTCATAATAAGCGAATAGCTAACCATGGATGTGATACAAGGTAAAAAAATCGCTGTCCGGAAGAATCCTTTCATTTTAAGCTTTTTATCATTTAATAAATTAGAGACAAATAAAGCTAAAAACAACATAATCGGTACTTGTACCAATAAATATAAAAAGGTGTTAAAAAAAGCCTTTTTGAAGGTCGCATCATTCAACATGCGTTGATAATTCCCCAAACCATTAAAACTCATATTAACTGGGGGACCACTTTGAAATGAAGTGATCAGCGCTAAAATCATTGGGATAAATACCATGATCGAGATCATCAGAACTGGTAAAACAAGAAACGCATTTCCGTTCTTGAAAAAATCTTTTTGTTTCATCTGCTTTGCTCACTTTCGTTACGTTCATCTTCGTTTTATCTGTCATTTAAGGATCGTCTCACAAATCCTCCCTCTTAACTAATTGTCTGAGTAAATGACAGCGTCCTCACGAAAATTCTACGATATTGATTGAAACTATTTTTAATAGATAGCAAATTTGTGTGACTGATGACCGTTCAAAAATCACCAGCCAACACAAATTTGATCCTCTAAATCAATTCATTTCACTCTGCTTAATTGGCTAACTGTGCTTCTACTTGTTTTTGCGTATCTGCCAAGACTTTATCAGTATCTTCTCCATTGATGATTCGGTGTAATGACTCTGCTACAACTGCTTCGATTGCATAGGTTTCTTGTCCATAATTAACTTGTGGAATTTCCGCTGTCCATTTAGAAAAGTCTTCAAACACCTTTTGACCACTATAGAATTCAGAAGACTCTTGATAAGCTGGTTGATCTTTTGCACTTAACATGGTAGAAACTAACCCGATTTCTTTCGCTAAGGTTCCCATCAAGTCTTCGTTAGTCGCAAAGGTCTTCTTCAAGAAGTCTTTCGCATTTTCTTCGCCTGAAACACCTTTGATCACATACCACCCAGCTCCGCCTAAATTAGAAGCTTGTGCTTTTTGCATATTGGCAGGTAATGAAGGTGTCGGTGCAATTGCCCATTTCCCTGATTGATCTTCAGCACCTTGGATCGTTGAGGAATACCAAGCACCAATTGGACTGGATGCAACAGCCCCTGATTGAATGGCCGTGACACCTGCATTCCAATCTGAAGTTTGTTCCACTAGATCTTCTTTAAGTAGTGTAGCAAATAGATTTAATCCATATTTCAATGATTGGTTATCTTTGATCGTAACCGTCTTTCCATCTTCCGAAGTGTACCATTCACCAGCTTCTTGCATGATCATACGGACACGTCCAAGATCTGATGGATTCACTTCAGTAATTTTTTTACCCGTTTTTGCTTTAACATCTCGAGCAACTTGTAAATAGTCATCCCAACTTAAATTCTGCATATCTGCTTGACTGTAACCGGCTTCTTCTAACAAATCTGTTCGATAAAAATTAGCCGTAACACCTGAATCAAATGGAACGCCATAAATTTGATCATCTATCTTATTAACCGCAAATTTATACGAAGCAAAATCGGATTCATCTACGATATCGGTTAACTCAGAAAATGCGTCCGGATAAGAATTCAAATAACCTTGAATACGATAATCCTCAATCAACACGATATTCGGTAATCCATCCGTATTTCCACTGGCTAATGCTGTGTTTAACTTTTGTACGATATCATCTTGTGACATCGTAACGACATCCACTTCGACATCTTTATTGTCATAGACTTTTTTTGCTTCATTGACTGCTTTGATATTAAACGTTTCATCCCATGCCCAAACACTGATTTTATTTTCATCTTTCGTTGCTGAATTTGAGGAACTCCCACATCCCGCAAACAAAACTGCTGCTGAAGCTAAAAGCGTCGCACTTGCTACTAATTTTTTGAATTTCATATCCAACCCGCCTTTTTCATTTTTATTCTTTACATGTGAATCATACCAAAAAATGTAATCGTTTTCTTAATTTCTAAAAGAGTTCCAAAAAATATCCCAAAATAAGAAAAAATCACAAATTTAGATTTCAATTTTTTTTATTTTGAGTAATTCATCTTGCTTTTCTGCCAATTAAACCGTATTTTAAAAAGAGAAACTGTTTAAAAGGGGGAACAAGCTTGATTAATTTATTATTGATCGACGATGAAAAAACAATCTTACATGGCATAGCCAATTTGGTTGATTGGTCAAACCACGGATTCCAAATTAAAGGCGCTTTTTCAAACTCATTGGAAGCGCTTGATTTTTTCTCTATTCATTCTAATGATATTGATATTGTCATTACTGATCTTATCATGCCTGAACTGGATGGGATTGAACTTGCTCGCCTCTTAAAAAAAAGCAAGCCTGATATTCAAATATTAGTGTTATCAAGCCATGATGAGTTTCAACTAGTGAAAGACTCTTTTAAAGAAGGCGTATCCGATTATTTACTTAAACCAAAATTGAATCCAGAAAACCTGCTTTCTGCTTTGAACCATTTGGTTAAAAAAGGCCAAAAAAATCTAGACTCTAAATTCTCTCTAGATAGTGCTTTAACTCAATATTTCTCTGGACAAAAAACAACGATATCTAACGATCCTTTTCGTTTCCCGTTATTTTACATCGTCTATAGTGAAATGGATGATTTAGCTCCACTAGCTTCTCTAAAAAGTAACGAAGAACGAGCTGAACCCTGGATTGATTGTCAGCCTTTTACCACTCTCGACTATGAATATGGTTGCTTACTAAATGTTTCTTCCATGGATTGTTTCGAACAAATTCAGACTTCTTTGCGTGAATATGCGCAAAAATCTGATGCATTATTGATTATTTCCCCTTGTTTAGAGCTAAGTGAGCTGTTCGATTGTTTTCAAAGATTAAAAAAATTAGGCAAAGGACAACGTTTTTATCAGAAAAGTGCTGGTGTTGTATCGGAAGAACAATTAGTCCCTTTGATTCCACACTTTGATCAGAGCACGAAAAGCTACTTAACAAAGATTGTCAACAAAGATTATGTATCCGCTATCAGAGAAATGAAATCAGCGATTGAGACTCTGATCGCTTTAAAAATTGACCCTTTATTTTTAAAACACGAAACAATCAATCGTCTCTACGCACTCATCAATGCTTTAGAAGATGGTCAAGGGACGAAAGAATTGACGACATTAAAAATTACGTTACCAACACTTATAACGAACGTCGCCACCATCGAAGATTTTTCCATTACGTTTACTAAAATCATCACTCAATTGATGCGTTGGAGCACGCCGGAAAAGAATGAAAACTCAGAAATTCTGACAGCGATCTATGATTATGTTCAAGAAAATTATCATCAAGATATTTCCTTGCAAATCATCTCCGAAAAATTTCATTTTTCCTATAGTTATTTATCTACCATGTTTACCGAGAAATATGGGATTAGCTTCACTAAATATCTAAAAAAAGTCCGGATACAACATGCGAAACGGCTTTTGCTTGAGACAACCGAGCCACTTTCACAAATCTCTTACCAAGTAGGATTTGCTGAACTTGGTTACTTCTCAAGAGTATTCAAGGAAGAAACTGGGCTAAATCCTTCTCAATATCGAAAAGGAAGTTTGAAACATGAAGAAAAAATTCAAAGAGTATGAACTAGTTACAAAACTACTGGTTGTCCTAGTCATTGCGCTTCTTACTCAAGCGATTATTCTGTCCTTCTTCATTTATGATCGATCCAAAAACGCTTATATCCATCTATTTGATAAATCGAATGAACTAACGCTTGGCAAAATACAACGTGATTTTGAACGATTGAATGATAATATCGAAAATACCTTAACGATGGTCGCTAACAACCCTGCAGTCGAAAATTATTTCTCTAACGATCCGCACTCTTCGTTAGATAACTACGCAAATGTAAAAACAATCCAACAAATGAACCGAAGCTTTACTTCGATCTCTCCTTCCATCAATTACGATCTGATGATCTATGGTGAAAGTGGACATACCTTCGTTGGAAACGAGATGCTTGCCAGTATGGATGCTGCGGCATTCATGAGATCTGATGTCGTACAAAAAGCAAAGGCACATAAAGCATCGACCCAAATGTTCTTTGTCGACTTTGGTTTGACTACTCGTGACCAAACAAAAAGCAGCATCCTATTCATTAAGAAATTGACTTCCTCGTTGAATCATATTTATGGGTATGCTGTCATTGCGATAACTGCAGATGAGCTAGCGAATTTATTCAATGAAACGATCCATTCGGAGGTCTCCAAAATCTATCTCATCAATGAAGCAAATCAAATCATTACCTCCAATGAAACTGGCATGATTGGTGCCAAAACCAACTTGTTAAATGATTTAAATACCAATGAAACAAAAACAGTTGATTATAATCGTTTAACACGTGTTCCATTATATCGACAAAACTTAGCTTTGATTAGTAAAGTAAATATTCGTTCACTAGTCAATCAAATGGGACTGATTGTTCCGATCGTCCTTTTTAATTTGATGACTTTAATGGTAGTTGGTGCTATTGTCTTTCGCTATATGAACCGTCAGACGAAGTCGATTTATGCCTTGATTCAGTCCTTAAAACATATCAAAAAAATTCCTAATAATACCCAAGTAGACGTTCAAGGGACCTACGAAACAAAGACTTTAGGCACTACAATCAATCAACTGTTAACAACGATCGATGAGAACTATTTTACTTCAATTGAAAACGAAAAGAAAAAACGCCAATTAGAGATTCAAACGATGCAAGCCCAAATCCAGCCTCACTTTATCTACAATACGTTAACTAGTCTAAAATTTTTGATCTGGCAAAAAGAAAATCAAAAAGCAATTCATGGAATCGATCATTTTATTGATTTGTTGAGAAGTACCATTGGGAAAAAAGCAGAAACAATCACTGTCGAAGAAGAATTAAAAAGTGTGCAAAGCTATATCCATATTCTTTCATTGAGATATGGTGATGATATCGCCACTCGGATCATGGTCCCCGATGAACTATATCCTTTTAAAGTGCCCAATATGATGATCCAGCCAATTATTGAAAATGCTTTTTTACATGCTTTTCAAACAAAAAAAAGTGGGTTTATTACTTTATTCGGAAAAATTCATGAAACACAATTGATCTTTGAAATCGTAGATAACGGTGATGGATTTGATACAAATCAAAAGAAAAAAAACAAGGACTATTTTTCTGGAATCGGAGTCAAGAATGTGAACGAACGAATCAAATTGCTTTACGGCAAAGAGTATGGATTGCAGATCCAATCGATTATGGGTGTTGGTACAACGGTAAAAATCACATTGCCATTAATCAGTTAATTCAAAAATAAACAATTCAGTTAGTTGATACTTATAAGCAATAGACGTTGCCCTTCTAAGATAGATGATTTTAGAAAAGCAACGTCTATTTGTCTATGGTTTTATATTTTTCGTGTCTGCTAATAATATGAAAAGCTATTGTTCTTTACCGATACTTAGCTATCAATCCTTCCTTTCTCTAGATAGACAGCATTCAAGCATCAGCTCCTTGAAATAAGCCTAAATTTTTTTTAACATGAAAAGGTGTTTTAAAAAATTGCCTCTTATTTGCTCGGAGCTGACCGCTTCTTTCACGACCTTTACTTCACGATAAAACTAAATTCATGGTCTTCTTCCGCTGAAATATGATACGCTTCTTCAACATCTGCTCCCCAGCTGTTGATTCCTCCTACACCACGTACCTTCCCTTGAATCACTAAGACGGTTCTTCTAGCTGGTGGTAACTCTTCAAGATGTGTGGCATTTTCTAATTCTTCGGCTTTATAGGGGAGAGCTGAAAATGCAAAATCGCCGTTCACTTGTTCAAAGCGTAATGAAAATTCCTCCTTTCCTTGATCCGCATTATTCATCGTAGAATCTCTAGTGATTTCTAGCCATTTCGTCTTCATATGGACACCACAATCTTGTGGCACGAGATAGGGAGTCACTGGTAAACCAGTTACTTTATAAGTACCCTTGATTCCTCCTGCCATTCGATCTGGATACGTTTCTCCTGATAGTCCTTCATATTCAAAATATTTCGCTTTGGTTGGCATAATAAAGCGAAAACCTAATAAAGGTAATTCAGGCAGTCCTTGCTGTCCATGATAAAAGACAGAAATTTTCATTTCCCCATCAGATTGTACTTCATAGTTGACTATGACTTCTGTTTTGGGCACCGTATTGATTTCTAACGTGAATTTGATCGCTGCTGATTGCGCATATTCATGATTGGAATAGCGATTATTGATCGGAGCAATTGGCTGTTCGATTGGTTTTTGATCAATGGAAACTTGAACATTTTTTACTTTCGGGTACATCCCAGCCCCTAGCCACATGGACGAACGATAGCCAAACCCATTCCCTCGATCATTATCCGTCAAAGCCCGCCAAAACGTCGGCAGCGTTTCTCGATACAACCATTCTTTCCCATTTTTATTTAAGGATTCCAACCCACCTCTTGTATAGGAAAAGATATAATGAAATCCTTCACCTTTTAAAGCAAATGTACAATCTCCATAAATAATCTTCATTTTAATCGCTGTATTTTCCATAATAATACCTTACCTCCTGTAATGCCGGTTTTTCTTGACCATCAGAAAAGACGATCCCGTTACCTGAAAATTCATAATCACTTGGACGATCATCAAAGTCCCCACCGTATCTCATTACTTTTTGTTTCGTCAATGGATCGATCACTTGAATCGCTTGATCTTTAAAGTCCCAAATATAGCCACCTTGATACATTGGGTATCGATCTAATAATTCCATGTAAGAATTCAATCCTCCCAAAGAATTCCCCATGTCATGCATGTATTCACATAAAATGAAAGGCTTTTTCCCATCATTTTCAAGGTAATCACAGATATCTGTTGGCGTAGCATACATGCAACTCTTGACATCAGAAATCGAATCTTCGAATGCAGGATTAGGGAAATTCCCTTCATAGTGAACAAGGCGATCGGGATCTTTTTCTTTAAAGTAATCATTCATCAAACGAATATTCTCTTCTGCGTAAGATTCATTTCCTAAAGACCAGAATAAAATACTCGTATGGTTCTTGAATGTCTCAAAATTTGTCTGTGCTCTGTCAAGAACGATCTCCCGCCATTGAGGAACGTTCCCCGGTACATTGTAAGACGGCTCAAACGC
>Ga0129313_1001719_pt1 | contig 13154 bp, 11 predicted proteins | sample O1105metagenome_FD_94436 | JGI IMG/M metagenome (GOLD analysis project Ga0129313, IMG submission 94436) | Orangutan group fecal microbial communities from fecal samples from Wisconsin, USA - O1105 metagenome | ecosystem: Host-associated > Mammals > Digestive system > Large intestine > Fecal... | reverse complement strand
TCCTTTCCTACCGCCTGCTCTTTCTATCAGTAACACCATAACAAAAAACAGCACATGACTTATGTTCATCATGTGCTGCTCTTCTCACAAAACCTTATATATCTATCTTCAATCGCCTAGATTCTCTTTCTGAGAGCCTTAGACAATGTTGACAGCTCCTCTGTATCAGCCTTGCCAGGTATCCAGGTCATAGTCACGTTGTCCTTGATGTATCTTGGAACAAGGTGCATATGGAAGTGGAATACAGTCTGACCTGCTGCCTCGCCGTTGTTCTGAAGGATATTCAGTCCATCCGGATTCAGCTCAGCCTTCTGTGCCTTTGCCACCTCTGTAGCTATAGTAAATATCTTGGCTGCTGTCTCAGCATCCATGCTGTATATATTGTCAAAATGTTCTTTCGGGATAATAAGCGCATGGCCCTTGTTAGCAGGATTCACATCAAGTATTACTCTGCAGATACTATCCTCATAAACTGTCGCTGATGGAATCTCACCGTTGGCTATCTTACAAAAAATGCAATCGTCCTTATTCATATAAGTTTTACCTCCTCATTGCCTCTATCCATTGTAAACCATCTGACAAAATATTACAAGCACCAAAGAGAACACCAGTTTTATACACCAGTCAAATAATTCTATAATATTGACATGTAAAATTCATTTTTCCTGTCCCTGCCCTGCGGAAATGTCTTTCTGGCACCGGCTATGACCGCAGGATCCAGCTCCGCAACGAGCAGTCTGTCGCTCACCCTCTCCGCCAACTCGTTGCCATAGACATCATATATATGTGAGCTCGGGACATATCTCTCCCTTTTACCCATGCCCACTCTGTTCACGCCTATCACGTATGCCTGATTCTCTATCGCCCTCGCCCTGAGCAGCGCTTCCCACTGGGCAACTCTCTCTTCAGGCCAGTTGGCTATCACAAGTATGGCATCGTAAGAATCCCTCGCCGCCGAAAATATCTCCGGGAATCTGAGATCATAGCATATGTATCCGCCCAGCCTAAGATCCTTGACATTCGCCTGACAAATGCGGCTGCCTGCCCGGTACACCCTGTCCTCACCGCTGAACGAAAAAGGATGTATCTTGGCGTAATCCATGATCACCTCATCACCGCTGACGATCGCCAGCTTATTTTCAAATACCTTCCTTCTGCTCTCATCAAACTCACCACTTCCATCAGCCATGAAAGCTTCTATATAACCAAATGCCATGGCCATATTGTATTTCCTGCTGTTCTCCATGAAGAATGAAATGCTCTCCGGTATCGCACCATCCCTGTACGCCTCCCACATGCGCGCGGGCATCATGGTAAATCCCGTCAGCGTCATCTCAGGAAACACCAGGAGCTCAACGCCATTCTCATATGCCTCCTGCATGACCTCAAGGCAGTGCTCCCTGGCATACTCTTTATCCTCGTATCCAATATCGATCTCTGTGATTCCGACCTTTATCATATCCCGCCTCCTGTGTATACACTCTGTACGTCGTCCGAATTCTATATTAAGTATTTTACACAATAACGTGTTTTTTGCAAATGTTAACCTATATTCAAAATTTATGGTTGACATTCCTCCCATGTGTATATATAATGTCAACCATAGCCCTTGTGTATAGGTTAACAAATCCAGGCAGTATTCGTCATCAGCCCGTCGAAACTACCTGGATTTGTTGTGAATAAGCTGTACACGGGCATTACAATCACTGGAGGATTATTACAAATGAAAAAAGCATTTACCACTGTAGAGCTGGTCATGATGGCCATGTTTACTGCAATTCTGTGTGCATCCGCTTACCTGAGCATTCCAACACCGCTCCCTAACGCAGCACACATCACATTACTCAACTTTATGATAATTCTGATAGCTCTCGTATTTGAGCTCAGAGACTCAACGATCATAATAGCACTTTGGATGATAATGGGTGCCATCGGCGTTCCTGTATTCATCGGCGGAGGCGCAGGTCTTGGATATCTGTTCGGAGTATTCGGTGGATACACCTTCTCATTCATCATTGCATCAATCATAGTCGGTCTCATCAAAGGCAAAAAGTACAAGAGACTTAATTATACCATCGTTGCGATCATAGGTGTCGTGATCATTGATATCGTGGGAATGATCTGGTGGAAGTTCAACGGTAACCTCACATGGAAGGTTGCATTTTTATCAGGTTTTGTGGCATTCATTCCACTCGACCTCGTTAAGGCTGTCATCGCCGCACAGCTCGTTCCACTGTTCAAGAGACTTCTCCCTGAGAAGGATGACAAAGAGGCCAATGAGCAGGCATAATAAAACCTGATTAATGGAAATACACAAGCTTAAGTGCAATTATAGCTGTCAGCTATGATTGCACTTTTTTGTTACCGTCTCGTTTAGTAAACATATTTACTAAAATTAAAATGGCTATAAACCCGTATGTTATCATTTTTTTCGGGTGATCGAATGCAGTATATGGAATTTAGCAAGGATAAAAAGTATATAGAAAGAATCCGTGGACTGCGGGAAGATCATGACTTTACACAACAATATGTTGCCCGCTATCTGAACACCTCACAGACCATGTACGCACGTTATGAAAGGGGCGCAAGCGCGCTGCCAATCCATCACCTTATCTATCTCACCGAGTTATATAACGTGTCATCCGATTACATTCTTGGAATCACCAACAACCCTGTTCCATACGAAGAATATTACAGAGAAGCCGCTGTCACCGACCAGGATACCAGATCACCGGGAAAATACGATATACACTGGAAGGGCAACAGCTAATTCTTTCCCGCACATTTGACCACTATCAGCCTGTCACCGGCTTTCACGTCATCCCCCTCAAGGCTGTTGAGCTTTCTTATGGAATCAAGACTGGAATAATACTGTTTTGCGATCGACCATATGCTGTCACCGTCACGCACAACATAGCCCACTATACCTGGTGCCACCGCTTTCTTCTTCATATCGACCGGAGCCACCGTCATGTCATCGATAAGCTCTATCTCTTTCCGGGTAAATATGGTCATTCCCATATCCACTATGGCTTTTATCTCCACCTCGTCATTGCCCGGCAGCGCCGCCGTGATCTGATTGAGTGCAGGGGTAATCCTGATGGAATCCTGAGTTCTGAGCGGAACAGTCTCCACCCTGTATGAAAATGGAGCCACCACCTCCATCTGACACAGAGGTCTGCTGTCATCCGATGACACATAAAGAACTGCCGCCTTCACAGCACCCTCGACGACCACGGCGTCATCCGCCGGCCTGACATCGTCTATATCCACACTGCCCGTCACATTTACGATCTGGAGAATGGACGGCTGGCTGCTCTTGAGCCTCTCCTTCTTCACTACCCTCGTCTTTGCATTGTTTCTCATGAGAAGGTTCTCGTAGCTGAATCTGCTCCTGACGGGATCGACCTGCGCAGAGTATGAGAACATATCCTTGAGAAGGTCTGCCTCCACGTCCTCGTACACCTTGATATCCACATTGAGGCTGCTCTCCACCTGGAGTATCCTGTCATCACCGCCGTCATTTGCACGCACGGACACCGAACCGCGGGATGCGGTTATCATATCGTCCAGTATCATATCCTCATCTATTCCATCGCAGTTCACAGTGTCCTGGAACTCCCTGGTGGCGCTGACATACTGCACCGGAGCCACCTCGTCATCCGGCTTGTATATGACAAATATATCCATCTTGCCGCTTATATGTACTCCAACGTCCGTGGCACGGCTCTCTATCTCCGAAAATGTCACCTGATCCCACAGCACACGTCCGATATTCGGCTTATTTGCCGGGATCTCTATGTCCTCCTTTATCTTCATTATGTCTCTGGAAGACGCCGCAAGATTCGTGAAGCTCACTTTCTCCGTCATGCACTCTATCCCGGAGCCGTTCGCTATGCCCACGGCGCCCTCTGCGGTGATCTGCTGGCACGCCCAGAGCTTCACGCCCACAAGCCCTCTCACCTCGTATTTTCTGGAATTTATCACGGTCACGTACAGATCCTCCAGCACACCCTGTACGGAAACCTTATCTCCCAGCGACAGTTCATCCGCATTTATCGTCTCCTCAAATGGCAGCTCTCCGTCATGGCTCTCAAATGAATCCCCCTCCCGGTCCGTCTGGTATAGGATGGCGTAGCTCACAGTTCCTGTGATGCGCGCCTTGCCCTCCATGACGTCTATGTTTTCTATCGTCACCTGTCCTTTGCTGGCTATCTGTCTGTCTATATCCCCCTTCACATCAGGGACATTGAAATCGTCATCCACGGTAAACTCAACGTATTTTGCCGCCTTAAGATTCGTCGTTGTGATCCTGTTCTTAGTAAGTTCCATATTTCCCCCACCTTATTTTTTATGATATACCGTTCTACTTAAACACAACCGGAAGATCCATCTTCACTATCCTGACCACCATGTAAGGAAATGATACATTGTCTCCCTTCACGCCATCCGTCGGAGTCGCCACCTGCCTGAGAACGCCTTTGATATAAATGGCATTATCGTCCTTGTACATTTCTTCCAGAGTCACCCCAACGTCATCCCTCTCCTGCATGCCCGCAGCGATGACTATATATGTATATGTACTGTTTGAATACACAAGATTAAATGGCTTTTCCTTCTTTTTATCTATGATGGTAACCAGCTCATCCGGCAGCATGGTCTCATCGCACACGTCATAGAGCAGCGGCTCACCACCGTCCGACACCTCAAACCTTGCACATCCAACGCAGAATATCATGAGCTCCAGTGCAACCACCAGCAGGAAGGTAAGTCTGCCCCACATTCTCCCTCTTAGAAACTCTTTTTCATTTTCCACATGTATCACCTCCACCATTTGCTTTTTAAGGTGTCTGGCTGTCCTTTTAAGCCACTTAACACACTTTGGTATAGTATATGTATCCCATTTGCTCTTTATGTCTGTAAACGCAAAAAAGAGGCGGGATATCCTGTTTGATATCCCGCCTCCGTATCAGAAGCTCGTCCTTCTGTATATTATTCTGTCATTCTACTCTGCGTCTGCAGGTGCGCTCTTCTCTGCCTCGATCTCAGCCTCAGCCTCTGGTGTGACCTCGATTCCAAGCTCAGCGAGCTGCTTGTCGTCTACATAGTCAGGCGCATTTGTCATGAGACATGATGCATCCTTTACCTTAGGGAATGCGATTACGTCACGGATAGAATCCTGCTTTGCCATGAGCATGACCAGACGGTCAAGACCATAGGCAAGTCCTGCGTGAGGTGGTACTCCGTACTTGAACGCATCCAGAAGGAATCCGAATCTCTCGTGAGCCTGAGCCTTTGTAAAGCCAAGGCACTCGAACATCTTCTCCTGAATGTCATCCTGATGGATTCTGACTGAACCTCCACCGATCTCATTTCCGTTTAATACTATATCATAAGCCTTTGCACGAACCCTGCCCGGATCAGAATCGATGTACTGAAGATCCTCCTCCATAGGCATGGTAAATGGATGGTGCATAGCTGTGAATCTGTTCTCCTCGTCTGACCACTCAAGAAGTGGGAACTCTGTGATCCACACGAATCTGTATACATTCTTGTCCACAAGTCCCATGAGCTCTGCCAGATGGCATCTCAGTGCGCCGAGGACTGTCCATACGACCTTTGTCTTGTCCGCTGCGAACAGAAGCAGGTCGCCAGGCTTTCCATCCATGGCTGCCACAAGGGCGTTCATCTGCTCCTCTGTCATGAACTTGGCAAATGATGACTTGTAGCTTCCATCCTCGTTGATAACTATATATGCAAGTCCCTTTGCGCCGTATGTCTTTGCATACTCGATAAGAGCATCTATCTTTTTTCTAGGCATGCTTCCCTGTCCCTCGGCATTGATACCGCGGACTGTGCCGCCATTTGCAAGGGCACCTGTGAATACTCCGAACTCACAGTCCTTGACAACATCGCTGACATCCTTGAGCTCGAGTCCAAATCTGAGGTCAGGCTTATCTGAACCAAATCTGTCCATTGCCTCCTGCCATGTCATTCTCTGGATAGGAAGCTGGATGTCCAGATCAAGTATCTCCTTGAAGAGCTTTGCAAGAAGGCGCTCATTTACATCGATTACATCGTCAACGTCAACAAATGAGAGCTCCATATCCATCTGGGTGAACTCCGGCTGTCTGTCTGCACGGAGATCCTCGTCACGGAAGCATCTTGCGATCTGGAAATATCTGTCGTAACCAGAGCACATAAGAAGCTGCTTGAAGAGCTGTGGTGACTGTGGCAGAGCGTAGAATGTACCAGGGTGTACACGGCTTGGCACAAGGTAATCTCTTGCTCCCTCTGGTGTTGACTTGGTCAGCATAGGTGTCTCTATCTCAAGGAATCCCTCATCTGCCATAAACTGTCTGGCGATGGTGGCTACCTTACTCTTCATTATGAGATTTCTCTGGAGGTCAGGACGTCTGAGGTCGAGATATCTGTACTTGAGCCTTATCTCCTCCTTGGTCTTGCTGTTCTCCTCTATAGGGAATGGAGGTGTCTCTGCCTCTGACAGTATACGGAGGCTGCTTGCAACGACCTCGATGTCTCCTGTTGCAAGATTCTCATTCACTGCACCTGCACGCTTGCACACTGTTCCCTCGATGGCTGCAACGAACTCTGAACGGAGCTTTCCTGCCTTCTCGAAGCACTCTGCGCCACACTGTGACTCCTCAAATATAACCTGTAAAATTCCACTTCTATCCCGAAGATCTACAAAGATTATTCCACCTTTATTTCTGCTCTTCTGAACCCAGCCCATCACGGTGACCTTATCACCTATGTCGGCACTGCTAACCTCTGTACATCTGTGGCTTCTCTTAAGCCCCTGCATAGATTCTGCCATCTTACGCTATCCTCCTAAAATTAAAAACTTTCCTTATGTCACTATACACTTTTTTCATTTTTCGTCAAGACCTGGTATATCGCCGTGAAGCACCTGATCCACCCTGCTCATGATGTCTGTGGTGTTGATCAGCCGCTGGAACGCCAGGAACGCCCTCATGTCGAAGTGTCTCACCTCATCTATCACCATTCCAAATGCCGCATCCGCGTCAAATGCCTTCCTGTATGGTCTGTCGCTGACCAGTGCACTGAACACATCGCACACTCTGATAAGTCTTGCGCCGAGTGGTATCTCATCGCCCCGCATCCTGTACGGATATCCCGAGCCGTCATAGTTCTCATGGTGATAGTGCACCATATCCACTATGTCCTGATCGTAGCCCTCCCGCTTAAGTATCTCCGCGCCAAGCTTGGCATGCAGCCTTACGTATCTCATCTCCTCGATCTTCATAGTATTGCGCTGCCGTCCATATATGTAAGGACTCACCTGCAGCTTGCCCACATCGTGCAGCATTCCCGCCACGGCAACCTTGTGTATGAATTCCTCATCACAGCCCAGCTCCCTCGCCAGCTCAGATGCCAGTATACTCACACACATTCCATGGCGCACCGCATCATTCATATCAACTGAATAGCATTCTTCTGCATCCTTCTCCAATGCTAATCCCATATAAATCCCGCTTTCTTACGCTCGATCATCTCATCTATTCGAGCTATATAATCGTCTACACTCTTACAATTCTCTATTCTGTCTATACGTGTCCCCTCTGTCACTCCGTCATGTCCCGGTCTGACAACCAGCTTCGATGAGCTTCCGGCACCGAGACCGATGATGTCAGTCCTCTCCTCCATGATGAGTATATTGTACAGGCACTCCAGCCCCGGCTTCGAGTAACCCACGTTCTCCAGATTGCCGGTCATGTTCTTCTGTCTGTACAGATAGTATGGATCAAGCCCCATCTCAGCCGCCGCCCTCGTAACAGCACCGAGCTGGCTGTCTATATCTGACTTCAGGGTGTCACGGTATTTGTCCATCTCTATGTTCAGATTCGCCGCCCTCTTGATGGCAAGGGTGTGAACCGTCAGACTTTCAGGGGAAAGCTCCTTCACCTGTCTCAGCGTATTCTCCACACTGCCTGTGTCCTCTCCCGGAAGTCCCACTATCAGATCCATGTTGATGTTGTCAAAGCCCGCTCTCCGGGCATTCTCCATGGCTATGACCGTCTGCCCCGGCGTATGTGCCCTGCCTATGGTCCTTAGTGTCTCCTCGTTCATGGTCTGTGGATTTATGCTTATACGCGTCACTCCGTGGCGCTTCATGACCTCAAGCTTGTCAAATGTGGTACTGTCCGGTCTGCCCGCTTCTATGGTGAACTCCCTCACCTGTGACAGGTCAAATGACTTCTCTATCATGCTGCAGAGTCTGTCCATATGCTCCGCAGATATGGATGACGGCGTTCCGCCTCCCACATATATTGATATGAGCCGTTTTCCGGAATATGCCTCCGCAACGTATGCCATCTCTTTCTCAACTGCGTCCAGATACGCATCCACCTTATTCTTATATACTGCGATCGGATATGAGGTAAATGAACAATACAAACATCTTGTCGGACAGAACGGTATGCCTATGTACAGACAGTATTCGTCCTCCTCCGCCACAGAGTCTATGATTTTCTTCTCCCTGTCAGCCACCGCCACTGCCAGCTCGGCTTTCTCACGGGAGGTTCCATATATCTCCTGGTAGTTTCCTATTATATCATCAGATGTCATCCCGGATTCCATATAAGACACAGCTATCTTCGTAGGTCTGATACCCGTCAGGGATCCCCACGGAAGCCTGCGGCCTGTATACTCCGAAAGCATGTTGTATATCGCCAGCTTTAACGGATTCCTCACGGCACTCTTATCCCGGCAGTCACCATCCACAGGAATCTGTGTGCTGCACGCCAGAGTCCGCTCTCCTCCGTCTGCTACAGAATACAGCTCTATATTTATTCTATTGTCATATATATCCGCCACAAGCTCCTTGTCTATCTCCGCCTTAAGCTCCGGCTTTTTGTCAAATATCTCCGGGACCACTATTCTCTCACCGCCGTAGAAGGCCTGGAGACTCACCCGGAGATCATTATTGTAATCTTCTATATTCTGTATCAGTAATATCATATTTCCACCATGATCCGTCCATCAGAAGAACGGATTCATCTTCTTCTCTTTTCTTATAAGTGTTGTCTCCCCATGTCCAGGGTACACCACGGTATCATCAGGAAGCACAAACAGCTTCTCTCTTATGTTCTCGAGCAGTGCATGCTCATCACCTGTAGGGAAGTCCGACCTTCCTACACTGTATTTGAACAGCGTATCACCGGAAAACAGTATATTCTCCGACTCAAAGTAATAGCACATTCCGCCTCTGGTATGTCCCGGCACACTGATACATCTCATCTCAGTGCCAAGCAGCTTCTTCACACTGCCGTCGCTCAGATAGTGATCCGTTTCAGTCTCTATCACCTTTTCAAATACACTGGTCATCATCGCCGACAGGTTCACCCTGCTGTTGCCGAGAACTTCCTTCTCTTCCTCCGAAGCATATGTATCCGCACCTGTGAGCTTCTTCAGATCCCCCATCGCCGCCATGTGATCCACATGACCGTGGGTGAGATAAATGCCAACGCAGGTATACTCATTCTTCTTCAGTGTGTTGTATATATAATCCGCATTCCATGAAGGATCAATGACTATCGCCTCCCCGGTCTGCTCATTTGCCACTATATAACAATTCGTCTGGAATCCTCCCAGCTCACTTCTGATAACTTTTAATTCCGCCATATAAACCTTTCCGGCCATCAGCCCGTAGTTCTCTCTATATCAATTATATTATCAACATTCCTTATCTTGGCAATTATCGTATTCAACTGTTCCTTCGACTTGATCGCAAATGAGATCGTGATCGTAGCCTTGCCCTGCTTGCTTGTACGGCTGTTGATGCTGTTTACGTTTATATTTGCCTCGCTGAGGATCTTGGTTATGTCAAATAATATGCCGTTTCTGTCGTCCGCATATATATTTATCTCAGTCATGTATGTGTTCGATGCAACAGCGTCATCCTTCCACTCGGCCTCGATGACTCTGGCTCTGTCCGCCTCGCTCATGCACAACACATTTACACAGTCGGTACGGTGTATGGACACACCTCGTCCTCTGGTGATAAATCCTATGATCTCATCCCCCGGAACAGGTGAACAGCACTTGGAGAATCTCACGGCAACGTCATCTATGCCGTTTACGATTATTCCACCCTTGCCGATATGGTTGCCATGGTTCTTCTTCACCGAATACTCGTCCAGAACCTCAGCGTTCGTGGCAGTCTGTGGCTTGTGCTCCTTGTTGTACTCATCGATCAGACGGTTTACTATCTGACCTTCCTTGATTCCGCCATGTCCCACGGCGGCAACTATGGAATCCCAATCCTGGAAATTGTACTTCTTGTATATCTTCTCCTGATACTCAGGCTTTGAGTACATGGAGTAGTCTATTCCCTTTGATTTGCAATAGTTCAGTATAAGCTCTCTTCCGCGGCTGATATTCTCATCCTTGAGCTGATGCTTAAACCACTGGTTGATCTTTGTCCTCGCCTGTGTACTCTTGACTATGTTCAGCCAGTCACGGCTTGGTCCTGTGGAGTTCTGTGAGGTTATGATCTCCACACGATCTCCGTTGTTGAGCTTGGTATCTATAGGAACCTGTCGTCCATTGATCCTTGCACCGACCATCTTGTTGCCCACAGCCGTGTGAATGGCATAGGCAAAATCTATAGGTGTGGATCCGCTAGGAAGGTTCTTAACATCTCCGGCAGGAGTAAAGCAGTATACCTGTTCAGCAAAAAGATCAAGGTCAGTCTTGACAAAGCTCATGAACTCCTTGTTGTCATCGGTATCTCTCTGCCACTCAAGGATCTGGCGGAGCCATGACAGCTTCTCCTCCTCCTTCTGCATGACAGTACCAGATATATTCTCTTTGTACTTCCAGTGCGCAGCGATACCATACTCAGCCGTCCTGTGCATCTCGTAAGTTCTTATCTGTATCTCAAATGGCTGTCCCTCAGGTCCGATCAGTGTGGTGTGAAGGGACTGGTACATATTGGACTTAGGCATGGCTATGTAGTCCTTGAATCTTCCCGGAATAGGCTTGTACATCTCATGGATGATACCCAGTGCTGAGTAACAGTCTCTGACCGTATTCACCTTTATACGCACGGCAAATATGTCGTATATCTGATCCAGAGTCTTGTTCTGGTTCTTCATCTTCTTATATATACTAAAGAAATGCTTTACTCTTCCGTCTATCTCAGCCTCAAGTCCGGCATTATCTATATGCTTCTTGACATCGGCAACGACCCTCTTGATATAAGCATCCCTCTCGGTAAGCTTCTCATCTATCTGCGCCTTGAGATCCTTGTACACATCCGGCATGAGGTACATCATGGACAGGTCATCCAGCTCGACCTTGATCTTGCTGATACCAAGTCTGTGCGCGATAGGCGCATATATATCCATGGTTTCTCTAGCCTTCTCTATCTGTTTCTCCGGTGACTGATACTGGATAGGTGTCAGATTGTGGAGTCTGTCCGCCAGCTTTATCAGTATGACTCTGATATCCTTCGCCATGGAGAGGAACATCTTACGCAGATTCTCCGCCTGAACCTCTATCTTGTCCGTGGTCATCTTGAGCTGTGTCAGCTTCGTAACTCCATCCACAAGGAAAGCAACCTCCTCGGAGAACTCCGCTGCTATCTCCTCAGATGTCATGACTGTATCCTCAACGACATCGTGAAGTATTCCAGCCACTATCGTCTCCTTGTCAAGCTCGAGCTCTGCCAGGATTATGGCCACATTCAGAGGGTGCATGATATAAGGCTCCCCGGACTTTCTGAGCTGTCCCTTGTGGGCAGCGTCCGCCACCTTATATGCCTTCTCTATCATAGTGATGTCGGCAGATGGGTGATATGTGAGTATCCTTGAGATAAGCTCCTTATACAATTCCTCCGGCGGTGTAAAATCTGCCGGTGTGGACAGATCTATCTCTCTCTTCGCCTTCATCTGCTTATTCGCCTGCTCCTCCAGCTTTATAAGTTCGTTCTGAGGAACATTCTTGCCAGACGCAAGCGCCTTCTCGATGGCTGCTATTCCATCCTTCGTGGCCTGCTCCGAGGTGATAACACCTGCTTCCGCAGCCCTCTTTGTCTCCTGAGCTATTATATTGTCCTGTGTCTTATCCAATGTCTCTCCCATATGCTCACCACACTTCCTGTTTTATTCTGCCCTGATCATTCTCCCTCAAACTGTACTACTGAAGCCACGTCATATTTGGAAAGTCTCTCTCTTCCCTTCAGGTCTGTCAGCTCTATGAGGAATACCATCTTGACCACGATTCCGCCAAGGCTCTCTATAAGCTTAGCCGCAGCCTCTATGGTTCCACCTGTTGCAATAAGATCATCCACCAGCACGACCTTCTCGCCCGGCTTGATGGAATCCTTATGTATCTCTATAGTAGCCTGTCCATACTCAAGATCGTAAGACATCTCCACGGTCTCTCTTGGAAGCTTGCCCTTCTTTCTCACGAGAACAAGTCCCTTGCCGTTCTTGTATGCCAGCGGTGCTCCAAATATAAATCCTCTGGACTCTGCTCCGGCGATGACATCGTAATCTACTCCCTCCAGCAGCTTATCCATCTCATCGATGGCCAGCTTCATGCCCTCAGGATCCTCTGTTACACTTGTTACATCCCTGAATATGATTCCCGGCTGTGGAAAATCAGGAATACTCTTGATATACTTTTCTACCTCGCTCATCTTACGTCCTCCTGTATGATATATATTACAAATGTACTTAATAGTATTCTCATCAAAGTCAGCTTATATTCCCTTGTTATAGGCCTCCATCTTCATCTGGAGTGAACGTCTTCCCATATATTCATTGATGGTCGGATAGTATGCGACATCTATCACTACGGCGTTCGGCTGACCATTTAACATTTTAACACATTCATCCTCTCCAAACCACTGTTTTATGTTATTCACAAATGTATCCGGATCAAAATCTATGGCATCCACGCACCTTCCGTACCCGGTATCAAGCTGGAGCTTCAGAAGATTTTTGTTTCTTCCAAGTATCTGCGCCCTTCGCACCGGCACTGCCGCCTGTGCAAACAGCGGTTTCCTGTTGCCCTTTCCGTATGGCTCAAGTCTCTCGATCTGTTCCGTAAGCTCTATGCTGTTGTACGCCAGCGGCATGGCCACATCTATCATCAGCTTAGGT
>Ga0129313_1001716_pt1 | contig 13182 bp, 12 predicted proteins | sample O1105metagenome_FD_94436 | JGI IMG/M metagenome (GOLD analysis project Ga0129313, IMG submission 94436) | Orangutan group fecal microbial communities from fecal samples from Wisconsin, USA - O1105 metagenome | ecosystem: Host-associated > Mammals > Digestive system > Large intestine > Fecal... | reverse complement strand
GACAGAGATTCTCCGGCCATCAGTCGGCTGATAATGAGTGATAAGCGAACCGCCAGGCGATCATGCCGGGAACGATTATCAGACATAGATGTGCACTCCGTAAGAAAACATCTTTTATTTCATAATGTTATTATACATCATGATGTTGAAAGGATGTGTCGCATCCAGATAATCAGGAATAAAATGCAGCAGAAAAAATATTCCTTTAATTATCTGATTTTTAAGCAGGGTTTCATAAAAAGAAGAATGCTTGTAAATCCAGCGACACATCCTGTCGGCGTGAGTGTGTCAGAACAGGCGATCCCACAGTGTGACCAGCAGGCGGATAATGCGATCACGGGCTTTACGCAGAAGATGTAACATCCAGACCGGAAAGCTGAACCGGGCAACGGCAGCGTCAAAACTCTGGCCGATGGCGTCACCAAAAGCCTGCTGTGCATGATTCTTATCCCGGGTTGACCGGTTTTCGCCACGTATATGCGAATAAACGGCGCTGGTTGCCTGTGGTGGCAGTGCGTGGATCATCAGCGACACAAACGCCGGAAGGTTCCAGCCGACAGGCGCGGCAACGGAGAGTACCGGAAATGATGAAGGGAACAGGGTGGCCACCCTGGCTGTTACTGTTGCCAGTGAGAGTTCCTGGTGACGGGACGGGCATTTTTCTGTGTCGTTCCATTCTTCAGCAGGAAACACGCGATCGGCATGGCTGAGAACAAACAGAAAACGCGAGGGATCTGCACCTTCATTCAGTAAAAACTGATGCATGGCAATGTCGGCAGCATACGCACGTTCATCAGCACGCAGGATCCAGATAATCAGATCCAGTTCGGGCAGTAGCTGACGGTAAAGTGCCCGGTATTCCTGATCATGCTGTGGTGTTTCACCAATGCCGGGCAGATCGACCAGCGTCATTCTGCGTTCACCGAGCTGCAGGGTAAGACGATGAGCCTGGCGGGTGCAGCCGTTCAGAGGATGTGTGGCGCAGATACGGGACTGAAAAATGGCATTACACAGACTGCTTTTGCCGGTGCCGGATTTACCCATAATGCCAATCACGGGCTCGTAATGAATAACACCGTGGAGATGTTCAAGGATTTTCTGGCGTATTTCTTCAGGAAGAAACGTCAGATATGATTTCACTTGTGCGGAGAGGGAAGAATGGCTGAATGACATACCGTTATCCTGTTGATTTCGCTGAACCGGATCACACTAATCCGGCTTATCATTCAGGTAATATGGGCGTGAAAAAATCTGGAGTGACAAAGTGTGGAGGGAAGAGATGACGGCACAACAAAGTGATGCGCTGCGTGAGATTGCTAATAAAGCCAGAGTTACCACCATTCTTCAGAGTAAGGCCTGGAAAGATACCCAGCGAATACTGCAGCGCAGCGGACTCGTGTACAGAGGAGAACAGTCAGAGCCGTTTGATCCGGAAAAACATTTTGACTGTTATACGGTGCGTTATCTGTACCAGCTTAACATAATTGCACTTGAGCTAAGGTCAGATACACGGATTAAGGTTGAGGTAGGTCAATGGTATCGCATGACGGGTAAACGTTTATCACTTAATGTCCCGCCTTTTATGCTGATCCAGCGTAATATCCGAAGAAAAGTGGATGGGTTCAGACAATCAGAAGGTAAAACAACAAAAAAACCGACTCAACCGTTCACGGGCAGTTTGTATGAGGTTTTGAGCAGGGATATTGATTCGGCTAAGCTGGACGCATGGATTGCTGAACCACCGCTGACACCGCAGGAAGTGCGGGAGGGGAGGCGTGTCACAGATTTTAATCCATGGGCGCTGTCTTCGTTTATTTGCCGTTCAGCATCCCCGACGTTTGAACTTTTTTACCAGGAATATAAGCGACTGGGATTAAAATCTCTTTTTGTATCAGGGGTAATGTTTGAACAATTTTTAACAGGACTAAGTTTCAGAAAATATGGGTACAGGGTTGAATCTCAGTTACTGGAATCACTGGGAAATGTGATGTTTTTCATGCTGCTTTATGACATGGAAAATCTGGATAAGTTTATAGAAGAACTGATGAACATAAATGTTCAAAGTGAAGATTCGAAGGAAAAAGGGAAATCACGAAAAGAGAGAATGCTGGAGTGTATCAACTCATATATCCGCGATGTTTATGGAAGCTTCCTTTGTACTTCAAAAGAGAGGTACGAACAACATAAACGCAAAAACAGCAGCAAAAAGAAAAACTGTTCCGGTGGAACTCATTAACGGGAATAATCCCCTGCTGTTTTCTGCATAAACAGACGATCAGCTGATAAGATGAGTTTATCCAGTATTTCAGCCTGCGTCAGATTATTCTTTTTTGCCATTTCCCGGAGTGCATTCCTGGCTTCCGGAGAAATCAGGGCACTTATCTGTACCCGTCGCTCCATTTTTTCATGCCGGAACGTTTTCTGATACGAATATTTCATGCGTCTGATAAAATCATTCTGACGCTGAATGAGATCTTTTAAATGCTGTTGTTCAATAGTGGAAGGTCGTATGTTAATAAATATATCACGGACAGAAACTATTACGGCGAGACGGGCTTCTCTGTCGTTACAGGGTTTAAAATTCTGAATGACAGGAAAGAGAGAATCGTTTCCGGAATTATGCCTGCACAAATATCTCCATGCCCAGTCAATATGAATCGTTTGATGATCAAGCCATTTCATGGGATTCACTTTTTCAGCATACGACCATAAAAAACGAATGGTAGACAAGAATTCCAGGACTGTTACTGCGTCGACAACTTTTCTGTATTCCCGGAGCCATTTATCGATTGTAACAATCCGGGATTTATCATCACTCGGGAGAGGAGAACTATGAAACAACCTGGCGTACAGGTTATTCTTGTTTTCAGACTGCTCCCAAATCAATGGAATTCGTGTGAAGGTGTCAGGAACACGTAATATGAACCACCATACCCAGAATGCGGCTACAGGTTTTTTTTGAACCCATTCCGGAACAACATCTCTGCCTGCATTATCAGAACGTAATTTATCGTTATGTCGGTGATACTCATATTCCAGCCGACGAGAAACACGAGCAGATTCATCTGGTGAATGCACAGATATTAACTCCCTGAGTGTAAACGCACAACCAACTCGATGAAACTCTTTAACCCCCTCTCCTCAACTCCTCTGTCAGTAAATTTCGTCTGAATTCCCTTTTATCCATACATAAGAAAAAATGCAATAACGCTCATGGGATCTTTTCTCTAATTTACATAAAAATACATAAAATTACAATGTGATTAATCTCGCATATTTAACAAAATCATGTTGACATCATGTTATTTCCTGTAATTTGCAATGAAAAATATTCTTAAAATATTTAGATGAATATTTTTGATGCCTCAACATGCTGTCGTTATATAGAGTGTCTTCTCATCATTTATGGTTATTTCTCTCAATGCGCATACGCTCTGTCAGGGCATGTCTGTAGCTGCCATGTTGGGGAGTGAGAACTCAGCAAAAGGATTTTTGATGCAGTGAAGTTCTCCCGGAGACGGTTCTTCTGAGGTGAGTGGTGGCATCATATCCTCTTACATAAGATGGTGGCGTGCGCGGGAAAGCTTTCTTCTGTACTCAGGTTGTTGTTGGTTATCCCCGACCATCATTGTTTTCCTGACATTAAGATCCTGATTCCGGGATCTATGACACAGTCATTTCCTTGTGTGTGCTGTTATGCTTCTGTTCAGTTCAGAACTATTGCTTCATCTGGTATGGAGAACTCCGGTGAGTGAGGCAGTAAGAAATGACTGACATGAATGTCATATGTGAAGGGGCCGGAGATACGCCATAATCAGTATGGCTGTCATTCTGGTTGTAAAACGCAATCACTTTCCGGGGGTAAAAGACAACATGGAAGCTGACGAACGGGGTGCTCCGGATAGTCTTTTCAGGGAGGCCTGGAAAAATAATTCCAGAGTAAACCTGTCTGTTTTTTGACCAGCAAAGATCCATGCTGGTCGTGAAAAACTGAAACCAACATTCAGTCTGCATGAGTGTCTGAGAATGTTGCTAATGTCGGGAATGGTACTATATACACGTATTTTTACTAAGTATTTTACTAAGCATTTCAGTAAGTGTTATACACGCATTCTCGTAAACAACTCTACAAGTGTTTTCATTAAGCATCGCTGTACACATTGTTTGATTTGATACACATCCAGTTTAGTAAATCTTTACGTTAGCTAAAATCAGTTTAAAGCTGCTACAAAACAATCTTTCCTGTTTAAGCAATCAAGATGACATTCTATTTTCTGAAGTTACGTTTAATCTTTTCTGAGTTTTTGTGTTTTTAGTCGTTAACCTGAAACAAGTGTCTTTATGTAAAACGCAAATCCGACTGAGATAACCTGGCGTGATTTACTGTGTACGACGATTTTGTTAAATGGTTTTATGGATGATTTTGTAACGATGAGGTTGATGAGATAATTAACTGGCCCTGGTGTTTTTTCTCAGCGCAAGGCTTTTTTCTGAAAAAAAGCGTGATGATTGGTTTTGGGGAGGTGATTCAGATGAGATTTACGTTATCGATGGTTAAGCGTTTTTATGGTGCGTAGTGAAACGTAACGTTTTCAGGATAAGAAAATCGATTCTGATGTTGGTGGTTTTTGTTCCTGGGGCGGGGTTATCTGTAAGCAGGTTTTAAACGTGTCATTCGCATCCGTGATTAAGTGATGTGGTTAAGCTGCAGGTTTTGGCGTTGTTGTTGATTTGCATTGCCCGGAAGCGTTCTGCTTGCGTTTTTGGTGTTTTGTTCGAATGTTCTGTGGATCCTTTTCCCTTCTGAGTTTGTCGTTTTTAAATCCATTCGTTTTTACCATCTTTTCGTTCATGGGGAACTCATTCTGTTTTAATCAGGAGACACTGGCGTTGCGCAATGGTGGGATGCCGTAAAGTTTTACCGCGGTGATTAATGATGTGAAGTCAATCCAAATCAACGGAGATCTCTCATCATGAACCAACCAATACACAATGCTTACTGGTTATCCCGTTTTGAAAGTATTCTCGACAGTGCCCTGGCGCAACACCGTGCCGTCTCGTTAATCCGGGGGGATTTACGGTTTCCTGAGTATATGCCTGCCACCATCATGGATCCCGATCCGGACTCTGCGGTGATTTCCCGTTTTTTCGAATCCCTGAAAGCAAAAATTCAGGCTTACCAGCGGAAAAAAAGATGTGCCGGTCAGCGTGTGTATGCAACCAGCCTGCGTTATTTCTGGTGCCGGGAGTTCGGAGAGGAAGAAAACAGGAAACATTATCACGTGATATTACTGGTCAACAAAGATACCTGGTGCTCGCTCGGGGATTTCAGCGAACCGTCTTCGCTGGCGGCGATAATCCAGGAGGCATGGTGCAGCGCTCTGCATCTTGAGCCCTGGCAAGGCGATGGCCTGGTCCATTTTTCCAGGAGGAAGCCTTTTCGTAAACCAGCATCGTCTGATGCTCGCCCTTCTTTCGGTGATACGCCTTTGTCGGGTGGATGTTCTGATACCAGGAAGGCTTCAGACAAAAAGCCGGGTGAAGCCGCTGTGCTCTGGATCAAGCGTGGTGATGTGGAAGCGCTGCAGAAAGCCCGGAACAGAGCCAGTTATCTCGTGAAAAATAAAACGAAGCTGCATGATGGTTCCGGTCAGCGTAATTATGGTTGCAGTCGTGGGCTGGGGCGTCTACTGGATGGCAGGTGAACTCTGTAAAACTGCATCCGGTGCCTGAGTGTATACCACGGTAAGGGCGTGGTTGATACCCTTAGCTCGTATTCTGAAAAGTCGTCCTGAAGTAATGCAATGGATAGCCATCTACTTCCGTTCGCACGCTTGCTTTTCACACCTCACTTTATTGCAACATCGACCATAAGTCGAAAAGCGCTTGGCTGTTCTAGTTATTTGCATTTACTGCCATTCATGGCAATGAACAGATCGATTGGTAGGACTCAAATGTTATAGCGTCTATCTTCTCATGGTCTGCTTTGTGCCAGAAGCGGACATTGCTGGCACTGAATCATGTTAATTTATGGTAAACAGATCACATTAATATCACGAATTTTTCGATACTACGGATAACCCTTATCACTAATAAGTTTCGTCCATTCGGCATTTTATATTAACAAATCTTTAATATCAGGTAGTTACTAGGGATATCGATTATGATCTAACGGATGGTTATTTTTTTTAGACAAATACGTCTGGATTTATCATGCATTCATTGCTATTTTAGACATACCGGTCTGAAGATGGTGGGCATTGTAATGAACGATAAACTGAAAATGTGGCGAGATAAGGCGGGTTTAAGCCAACAGGAAGTCGCCGAGCGGGCAGGTGAAAATGTTCTGTCCCAAAAGCAGGTCTCGCGTATTGAACAGGCACCGCTGTCACAAAATTTAGAACTGGTGCTGGCCTACCTTCGCATCGTTGCGCCTGAAAAGATTCAGGAATTCATCACTGATTGTTTAAAGACGCAGTTAAACACGTCCTCTTTAAATCAAAACTACACACAGCAAAAAGAGAATATGATGAGAAATAAAAAGGAACTGATAGAGTACCTGGAAAGATCGATAGCCACGCTGTCCAATACATCTAATCCCTTTATTAAAAACAGCAGCATCACCAAGGATATCGCCGAGCTTAAAGACAATCTTAAAGATATTCACGCCAAGCCCGTCCTGAGCGCTATGGGGCCTTCAGATGCAGGAAAGTCTACGCTGTTAAACTATATTTTGGGCAGCGAAATTCTCCCGGCGAAATGGCAACCCGCGACCTGCCTTGTCACGCTACTGATGCACACTCAGGATAAACCTGATTATCTGGATAAGAATAAATCAGTCTTTATTTTCAAAAATGGTTTCAAGCCGCATATGATTTTTGATCGTCAAATGCTGGCAGACTTCCTGATCGATTCAGGAGGAAAAGAGCTCATCAAAACCTATGGCGAAAAGGATGAAAACGATAATGTCCTTAATCCACAAGCTTATATGGTTGTGGTGTTTGAAAGTTTCGCGATTCTGGAAACTATCTGGTTACTTGATACGCCGGGGCAATTAATTGAACCCGAAATGTACGATGAAATTGATGGATGCTCCAGCGAAGAAATCCTTAACGATAAAGCCAAAGCCATGAGCGCAATTTCGCTGGTAGATGGCCTTATCTTCGCATCTGCTACCACCAAATTTATGCGTGACGAAGATCCGGAGTTCTTACAAAATATTTTAATGCATAAGGTGCCTCTGGAAGGAGACAAGCCGCTGGCGAATTTGATCATCTTAAAAACCCACAGTTACGATCAAATTACCGCCGAAGCGAACCATAAAACGTTTCGTACCGCCGCGAATCACCTGACGAAAACCTTTTCGCATACCCTGTATGATGAATGGGAGCATCAGTTAAATAATCCCAACCATCCACAGAAATTACTACGGCCCGACGCCGCTGTCTGGGCCAGCAGAATGCTGCCATTCTTCCGGGAAAATAGACAATATTGCGAAGCCTTTGATGTCCGCCTGAAAGAGGTGATCAATTATCTCCTTGCCAATCGAACTGCGCTGATTAACAACCGGATAGAGACCATCCATAAACGCATCCAAAACAGGATTGCATTAGCGCTGCAGGAATTACAGCAGAGTAGCCGTTCTGTTCAGGAAAGAAAGGAGGATATTGAGCAACAGGATGCGCGATTTCGCGAGGGTTCCGGCGCGTTAATTGCTCGCTTTACTGAAATCAGTAACTTCTGTCCGCGCTACGCCGAGGAAGATATTGAGCGCATCCGCGATATTTTCTACTCGCTTTGCAATGATGAGAGTATGTACCGTTTCATCGACAATCGCTTTGAAGATAAAGATGAAGCGAAACGGGCTATTAATAAAGCGCTGGGTAATCATTTCGAAAGCAAATTTCGTCGCGTAATGGAAGAGAGCACCCGTAGGTTCAGCCTTGAGGTGGAAAGCGTGGTCCAGGCCTGGCAGAAAATCGTGCCTTCCGCCCAAGGCGCAGCCCGTGCGGGAATGCCGGAGACTGATATTTCCCTTTCCGCCACCTCCGACTTTGATGCATACTCCGCCTTCGTCGGAGGTATGGCCGGATTAACCAGCTTCGGCGCTATGGCGGGTTACGTGGCAACTATATCGAGCAATTTAGGTGCCTATATTTTAGTTGGCAAAGCGGCTGGCGTGCTGACTTCCCTAGGGATTACCAGTTCGGTCACGACATTACCAACTCTCGTTGCCGCCACTGGTGGCCCGGTGGCATGGGGCGTAGCTATTGCCGCGGTTGTAGGGCTACTGGTCTATCGACTGTTCGCAAACTGGAAAAAGGCACTCGCCAAATCAGTTGTTAAGGGGCTGGAATCCAGTAATACGTTAAGCAATGTGGAAGCGGATATCACGCGCTACTGGCAGGATTCACGCAACGCGCTGAGAGCGTCGGTTGATTCACTGAAAAATGAGACAGATGCCTTTATTAGGCATCTGTATGCAGAAGCCAATATCGAATATCAGCAGCAGGATATTGCTGAAGCTGAACAAATTTTAAATACAATCAAAAATAATCTGGGTAGTGAGGATAAATGAGTTTTCTTAAAACACTAATGGATTCCTTAAGCGCGATCTCAGGTTCTGTAGCCAATGCCTCGGAGACAGAGAAAAAAAAGGACCGTCGCAGTGATGAAGAATTTACCGATTTCAAAGACGACAGCAGCCTTATTAACTACCTGACAAAACAATATATCGACAACGAACTCGCAGTCGATAAAAGCAAAAATCATTGGGAGGTTTTCAGCCAGCACCTGAAGCCGCTCATACACTGCCTGAAACGCTATGAAGATGCCAGCCTCAGCCAGCGTGAAACCTCACAAAAAGAGCAGGCGGCAGCTATGCTGGAAGCCCTACAGCAGGGTAAAGAACTCTCGGAGCACAGCGGCAACGGCACAATCATTGGAAGAGATGACTATGTTAACGGCCTGAAAAAAATCACGCTTAGCTATTGCCAGAAGCACGTACTTACTATGGTCGACTTCCTGGATAACGTTCCGGATCACCTGTGCGACGGAAAAAATGCCAGTACCTCATGGCAATCGTTTAGAAAAGATGCCAGTAAAAAGCGCTGGAAAAACTTTGATCAGGCGTGCCGGGACAATTCGCTTTATTTTTCTGTGGGTAAGGTCTTGTTTGATACCACGCTGTGGGGCTCAGGGAAGCATGGGATTATGTTAGGGCGCGATGATATTACCTGCTTAGGCGGGGAGCCTGACAAGTTCCGTGTTTTATGGAGCAACGTAACAAGCTTGTGGCATCACAAAGGCTACCTTTACGTGAATGATTATAAAACGGGGTTTGTCGCCAATGATGACGCCCGTAAATTACTGGAACTGCTCGAAGAGCATTTCGATAAAATGAAACGTTCCGAAGGAAATTTGTTATTAGCGTATCTGGGTTACGACCGCTCCAGCCAGCAAGCTATTAAAAACGCTTACGAAGCGGATGTGCAGCAGTTTATTGAATAACATACTGCGACTGACGCGGTATTTAAGATACCATACTGTGGCGGGCCTGAGTGCCCGTCATGCTGTCAACATCAATACCAACCGGCATAGTGGGTCAGTAATTCAGGATACTTTGAAATCCTGTTAATGTTAAAACAGTGAGCAGAGGAATGCGTGATCAAAACTCGTCACACTGGCGCTCGAATATGTGCGCAAAAGGATACGGCTGTTTAAGTAGAATCAGGAATGCCAAGGTTGTGAGACCACTGGTAATACTATCATTTTTGGAAAACCTAAAATCCGGTAGTTTAATACGCAGATAAATTTTATTAAGATTAAAAAATATGAAAGCAGGCTGCCGTGATGATGCATAATATCCTCGGGAGCTATCCCGTTAATAACACTACCTGCTCCTTTTTGATTACTACAGCAAGATCTTCGAAAAGCCAATAACAAGTATTTTGAACTTCCGCTTATCGCTCATAGCAGACTTTTGCATAGGTTCTCTTCCTAAAATAGCATGACATTTGTTTCAAAATTAGCCTGTAAGTCAAGAAAATACCTGGAGAACAATAATCTAATCATTGGTAGCAACGATAAATATCTACATAACCGATACTATTGAGTCACTAAATTGATGTGTTCCGGTAGATGAACAAAATGGTAGATCCTTCTAGAAACAAATAGAGCGTGGATGAGATAACCTGACTTATCCAATTTATTGAGTTCGTTGAGCATCTGATCGGTTAATCTCTGAGAAAGAGGGAGTGTTAGAAATTCTGTGTCATTCCAGTAATATACAATCAAAAAGGAATGACACATGTCCCAGCCTTTCGATTTCGACAAAGCTCTTAAAGCCCTCCAGTCCGGTCAGGCATTAACCGGTAAAGATGGTATCTTAACGCCATTAATCAAACAGTTAACTGAAGCTGCTCTGGCCGCTGAACTTGACTCTCATCTCGCTGCTGATGTGGGAAGCAAACCGTAAAAACGGCTTCGGCAAAAAGACTATTAAAGCGACGACCGGCAGTTTCGAACTCGCCACACCACGCGATCGCAACGGTACTTTCTAACCCCAACTGGTGAAAAAGCACCAGACCACGCTGTCGGACGAGATTGAACAGAAGATTATCCAGCTGTTTGCTCATGGCATGAGTTACGCCGATATCAGCCGGGAAATCGAAGATTTATATGCTTTCAGCGTCTCTACCGCGACGATTAGCGCCGTTACTGACAAGGTTATCCCTGAACTCAGGCAATGGCAGCAGCGACCACTGGAGCCGGTTTACCCTTTTGTCTGGCTGGATGCCATTCACTATAAGATCCGCGAGGAAGGCCGCTATGTCAGCAAGGCTGTCCACACCGTGCTGGCGTAATCTTTCCGGTAAAAAGGAAGTACTGGGTCTGTATCTGTCTGAAAGTGAAGGGGCTAACTTCTGGCTGTCGGTGTTAAGCGACCTGCAAAACCGGGGTGTCAGGGACATCCTGATTGCCTGCGTGGACGGGCTGACCGGCTTCCCGGAGGCGATAAACAGCATCTACCCGCAGACCGAAGTCCAGTTGTGCATCATTCATCAGATACGTAATTCCATCAAATACGTGGCGTCGAAGCACCATAAAGCCTTCATGGCTGATCTGAAGCCGGTTTATCGGGCAGTATCGAAAGCTGCGGCGGAAACCGCACTGGATGAGCTGGAAGCCCGCTGGGGCCAGCAGTACCCGATGCTTATCCAGTCATGGCGCAGGAAATGGGAAAATCTGTCGGCATAATTCCGCTATGCTCCTGATATCCGGAAGTCATCTACACGACCAACGTCATCGAGTCGGTTCATCGTCAGTTCCGCAAACTGACGAAAACCAAAGGTGCTTTCCCGAATGAAAACAGTCTGTTGAAACTACTTTATCTGGGGCTGCTGAATGCACAGGAAAAATGGACAATGCCGATCCATAACTGGAATTTGACATTGTCGCAGTTAGCCATTTATTTTGACGGGCGACTGAATAACGTGATTACGCTGTAATATTTTACCGTGACACAGAATTCTGAACACTCTCCAGAATTTCTGAACACTCTCGAGAAAGAGTTTTCAAACAGATTCATTTTCTAAAATTATTTCCATACATAAAACATAAATAATTTTAATTTAGGTTTATTACTATTATTATACTCGCTCCCTTTTTTATATAATCTCTATTGTCATTTATTTCCTGTCTTCACTCACTCTCAATCTTTGCACATTCCATTAGTATTACTCTTGTTATCGTATTCACTCCATCCTTCAATCATAATTACTGTAACTCATATGATGTTCGGATAAGTTATTCTCTACTACGTTATTGCTGATATCTATCTGTTTTCATCTTTAGTGAAACAGTAATTGATTTTGATCTTATCTATAATGAACTGTATTGACTTAACGATGATTGTTTATCTGAAGTGTTTTAACTATTCTGGTTGGAAACAATAATTCTGTTATCACTGATTAGCCGAATGCTTACCCTTTGATAAGGTATCCATGATTCTGTAACGATTAACCGAGCAGGGTAAACAACAGAATCAACAGAGTGAATTTCTGATTATGTTTGTTTCGGGTTGTATTGTTTAAGATGCAGGGTAAAAATCATGTCAGTGGTGTTTTTTACTCTGGTAATGTGTGCTGTTAACGTTCATGTGCTTAAATGATTGCGTGTAAGTTTATTGGGTTACAGATATGTGTTGGCCTTGTATACGTTTTTTCAGACGCACAGAGGGCAGATTTGTAGTTTATGATGTAACTGGTCGTAATGCATTTCTTAACCACCTTGTAGTGGGTTTTTAGCGCGTATTTTACAGTATTTCGTGGTGTTTAATTGATTCTGTATTTTCTTCGCTCCTCGTTTATCTCATCTCTTTAGCCAATGCCATCAGATAATCCATTCCTTCCTGCATCATGCTGCGTATCGTTAATAATCCGTCGTATCCATTCTGCTACAGCATGCCTGATAAATACCGTCTGTAAGTTATTACCGTTTTAGATCTGATTATGAGCGAAAGTATTAATTCGCTTACAGCACTTAAAACATCATTAACTTTCAGGAGTCATCAACATGCCTGAATCTTACACACCAAACTGGTTTTTTACCGCCTTACTTGACAATCACATCGATCAGATGGTAGCTCGCTATTCCTGCCTGCGGGCCTTACGGATGGATTTCTTCTACAGGAAAGAGACGCCTGATTTCTTACAACCTGATCATCGCTGGCTTGAATTGCAATTGCGTATGCTGCTGGAGCAGGTGGAACAATTTGAAAATATGGTTGGCTTCTTCTGGGTGATTGAATGGACGGCTGATCATGGTTTTCATGCGCATGCGGTTTTCTGGATCGATCGTCAGAGGGTTAAAAAAATATATCCCTTTGCGGAGCGGATTACGGAATGCTGGCGGTCTATTACGCATAACAGCGGTTCGGTACATCGCTGTACATATCAGCCGCATTATACATACAACATCAACATTCCTGTGCGCCATAACGAGCCTGAAAGCATCGATAATATTCGCGGTGCCCTGCATTATCTGGCGAAAGAAGAACAAAAAGACGGGCTGTGTGCCTACGGCTGCAATGAAGTTCCTGAACGTCCTGCTGCAGGGCGTCCTCGTAAGCCTCACTTCTGAAGCTTAAGGCCTGAGCCTCCGCTCCTGGAAACACTCCGT
>Ga0129313_1001709_pt1 | contig 13222 bp, 16 predicted proteins | sample O1105metagenome_FD_94436 | JGI IMG/M metagenome (GOLD analysis project Ga0129313, IMG submission 94436) | Orangutan group fecal microbial communities from fecal samples from Wisconsin, USA - O1105 metagenome | ecosystem: Host-associated > Mammals > Digestive system > Large intestine > Fecal... | reverse complement strand
GTTGATTAAGGCTGATAATGAATATAAGGAGTGGATTGCCGGAATATCCACTGATTTTAGAAAAAGCCAAATCAGGGCTTCTATGAAGATAAATGATGAGATGCTAAGATTTTATTGGAAACTAGGTAAGGGCATTTCATCTATGAGTGAACAATTCGGATATGGAATGGGTTTCTATAAAACGGTGAGTGACGATTTGAAATCCATTTTGCCAGATGTGAAATCATTTTCACCGACTAATTTGAAATATATGAGATACTTTTATGAGATGTATCCTGATGCAGTGATTTGTCCTCAGGTTGAGGACGAATTGATTACAGATGCAAATCGTCCCCAAGTTGGGGATGATTTGCAAATCATTTTTAAAATTCCATGGGGACATAACAAAATAATCCTTGATAAATGCAAAGGGAATTCTGCAAAGGCATTGTTTTATATCAAAAAAACTATTGAAAACAATTGGTCAAGAGATGTTTTACTAAACTTCTTAGGAACGGATTTGTATGAACGACAGGGCAAAGCAATAACTAACTTTTCTAATACACTTCCGATAGAACAGAGCGATTTAGCACAGGCAATTACGAAGGATCCATATAATTTTGATTTTTTGGCTTTGCGTGAAAGGTATGATGAAAAGGAACTAAAGGATGCGCTTATAGAGAAAGTTAATAATTTTCTTATGGAGTTAGGTACTGGCTTTGCTTATATGGGCAGGGAAGTGAGAATTGAGGTAGGAGATACTGAAAAATTTATAGACATGTTATTTTACAATACTCAAAGGCATTGCTATGTTGTTGTAGAAATAAAGACAGGAAAATTTGATTCTTCTTACGCAGGTCAATTGGGAACTTATGTTGTGGCTGTTAATCATCAGATGAAAACAGAAGCTGATAATCCTACTTTGGGACTTCTGATTTGCAAAGATATGGATAAAGTAGAAGTTCAGTATGCATTAGAATCTACAAGCCAGCCACTTGGTATTTCCAGTTATGAATTATCAAAACTTATACCAGAAGAGTTCAAAGGCAGTATGCCTACCATTGAAGAGATTGAGGCTGAATTAAATGAATAACTTCAAGTTTGTAGAATCAAGAAAATCGGAATTTGTGGAGAGATTTCATGAACTTTCCTTATTTTTCAAGGCTTGCAGAGCCTTGTATGATGAAATGATATGTATTTTCCCTTATTTTTGCCCTTGTGAGATAATCGTGAGGGAAATAAGGGAAATTTCTTTTTAGTCATTGCCTGCCACTTTGTCGAGAAGCCTTGCCGAATCTCGCTTAGCTTTTCTGGTGGAGTGAGCATAGACATTCATAGTGGTACTGACATCTGAGTGTCCTAACAGTTCCTGCACATCCTTTGGAGCTGCTCCATTTGAAAGCAAGTTGCTTGTATAGGTGTGTCTTAACTGGTGAAAATGAAATCCTTCAAATCCCTCCAGCCTATTGGAAACTGACCGGCACACAAGACCAAGTGTGCTTGGTAATTCAAGGCAACCATCCGGTCTTAAGCAGACAAATGATATTTCCTTATATTCTTCAGGAACATCCTGTGTTCCATCCAGATGATAATATTCATAATACACTCTGTTTTTGTCCTGCACTTCTTTGTAGTAATTGCGGTGATAGAGTTCACCATATTGCATCCGGCTTTTAAGCTGTTCTTTTCTTGCTTCTTTCAGTATGCCTGCTAGTGTATCTCCGAAATCAACAATTCTTACCTTTTTACGTTTGGTAGGTCCAATGATGTTCTTGTGTCTGGCTCCATCATAACGGATACTTCTCTTGATAGTCAGATATTGTTCCTCAAGATTAATATCCTGCCATGTAAGACCACAAACCTCACCGATACGAAGTCCTGCGTAATATGCTATCTGAATTGGCAGTATTGCTGGGGGATTCTTTTCTTCAAGGTATTTTATTAACCTCTGGTAATCTTCGTGTGAAATTGGCTGAACACCTTCTTCAATATCATCATCCGAAAATAAATCCACATCCTCTGCCTGTTTTTTCAGCTTGATATACTGCATTGGATTGAAAGTAATCAACTGCTTTGGAAATACTGCAAATCGGAAAGCCTGCTGTAATACAGCGGAAAATGAATGAATATAATCCTTGCTGTAGCCCTTTTTGATAGTTCCATCCGGATATTCGCCACCAAATGTCAGTAAATCAAAGAATGACTGTAAATGTTGTGCAGTAACATTCTTTAACTTTCTGTCAGCAATAGGATGTTTCTTGATAACTCTGATTGCACCAAGGTAGTTTTCAACAGTTCCATTACTTAATGTACCTGTTTTCAGTTCTTCCTCAGACCATAGATCAAGTAAATCTCCTACAGTGAGATTATCCGTTTTAGCAACAAATCTTTTACTCTCATAATCATCCATTGCCTGACGGAGCAGTTTTTCCGTTTCACTCTTGCTTTCTGTTCCAACATATTCCTTCTGAACCAGATTACCGCTTTGATCTTCTACATAGAAGCGGTAGTACCATTTCTTTCCTTTTTTTCTTACAGATCCTTTTGCCATAATCGTGTTTCTCCTTTCGATATTCGACAATCGGAACTGATGAAATGCTTCTTGCGTGTAAGTATATCATAACTCCGGTTGTCGTTCTATACCGAATCGGAATTATCTTCTAAGAGATTGGATAGTCTCTGTGTCGCCATATCCGGATTCTTGGAATATGTTCTTATGATGTCAGCTATATCATTAAATGCATTGACTGAGTGTGTAATCTCTCTTAGGAACATTATTTCATTGTATTCCTGAGAGGATTCAAATCCCATCTTGGCTGCTACATCTGCATATTCTGTATTTCCCTTGAAGTTATTGCAGGCATTGGTAAATGAATCAGCAAAGAGTTTGTATTCGTTTAATATTGCCAGCAACAGGTTCTTGGCGAAATCTCCGTCTGCGTTATCAAGGTTTGTTGGAAGGTTTTCAATAATATCAGTCATAGAGTCTCTTATAAGAAGTTCTTTCTTATCTGTTATATCTGTTTCGTAGCTGTCAGTTTCGCCTTTGAGCCATTCCACAGATACATGAAGTGCTTCGGAAAGTCCTTCAAGTACCATTTTCTTGGTATTGTCGATTGTTCCAGCTTCATAACGCTGTATAGTGGAAGCGGTGACTCCCATCTTGTCTGCAACATAAGGTTGTGTAAGGTTTAATTCTGTTCTGCGGCTTTTAGCTCTCTCACCGATAATCCGGCGAAGTTCCTTATCCTTCATGTTGTCTGCCTCCTTTTCGCTTATTCCTTTCGGTATGTTCATACTATATCATATAAAAATCAAAATTGCAATATGCAATACTATAATTATCTATATAATTTCGTAACGCTTGACAGCAAGATATAAACGCGATATACTGACAGAAAAATAAATTGCATAATGCAATTTGAAAGGAGATGATTAAATGACGGAAAGAAAGATTGCTTTATCTATAGAAGATGCTGCCGATTATACAGGAATTGGAAGAAACACCCTGAGAAAACTTGTTGAGTGGGAAAAACTTCCTGTTCTAAAGGTCGGAAGAAAAGTTCTCATAAAGACGGATATGCTGGAAAAGTTTATGGAAGTCAACGAAGGCAGAGACTTGAGAGATAAGACCAGCGTAAAAGCAGTCACAAGAAAAGTGACAATTTAAAAGAGGCGGCTTCTAATGAAACCGCCACTGATATATCAGACCGAAGCCATGATATACCTACACGCAAAAGGATTATAACATGTGCTTCTTCTGATATGCAACAACCAATTAACGGAATGGAAGGACTGATAGTGCAAAGTGGTGGCAAAAAGCGGTGGCTTTATAGATGAGGATAAAAGAGTTAGACTATCATATTCAAAGAAAATATCATAAGATCTCAAAGCCCTCGGCGTTTGAGAGCGAAATACACCCCTCGCACAAACCTGCGGTTTATGCTCAGCGTATTTCGCCCTTGCAGGGGGCAAAGCCACGCAGGCGTGACTTATACAAATGCTGTCGCATTTGGTTATGCCGGATACGGCAATAAGCCAACAAAAATACCACTTATATTATCTGTTCGTACTCCATTCCCACTAGTAGAGGAAGGAGAAGAAAGCACATTGACAACAAGACATTCATTTATACAGATGACCAAGCTGTCGAATGTCCGAGGAAGAATAACATATATATCAAGCCATGCAAAGTAGGAACATTTGTATGCGGTTTATGAAACTACTGAAAGAAGTTACTGGACAGAACTTGCACGATGCAGCCAGCAGGAATTTAAGAAAAGCGGTGTTGATGGAAAGTGTATCGAAGCAAGGGAGCTTATCATTGCCCTGCCTGAATCACTTTATGAACAGGGAATGCCAGATATGCTGCTAAAATCGTTTACGGATAAATTCAAAGAAAAGTATGGTGTGGAATGTGTTGCAGCACTTCACCACAATAAGCGTATGACAAATTTCCATATACATCTTATCTTTTCAGAAAGGCAGTTGTTAGCGGAACCCGTTATAAAGACTGCCACAAGAAATATGTTCTATGATGAACATGGAAATCATGTACGAACCAAGAAAGAAATTCTTGATGAAGAAGGGAATATTCTTAAAAGATGTAAGATTATCAAAAAAGGCGAGGTTTATGAAAAGAAGCTGTTTACCTCAAAGAATACGAGGTTCAAGCAGGAAGATTTTTTGGACGAGGTAAAGTTATTCTACACCAGAATGATAAATCGCTGGGTAACGGATGAAAAAGACAGATTAACAGTATTTGACCGCAATGGTCCATATCTTGCTACTAAGAAGATTGGGAAGAATAATCCTAAAGCTGAACAGATTGAGAAGGATAATAGACTGCGGATGGACTGGAATCGGGAAGTTGACAGGGCTATCATAAGCGAGGTTCCTATGGAAGATATCCTACAGATAAAGAAGGAACATATCACAGAACCCATAAAGCGGTCGATTGAACTGTATGGAAACAGACCTCAAAGATTAGCATTGATACTGAATATGGCGATTACAGAGCTGGTACTGTTGATATCGAAGGTGCTTGAAGCCGCAAGAACAATTAAGAACAAAATAATGAATAAAGATATTCCAAAAGCTGATAACAAAGATATATTAAGCTATATAGTGATCGATAACACAGATAATATTCCTATTATGGAAGAAACTGCAAATGTTGATGATATAAAATCAACGCAAGAAGAATCAATCAAGGAAGTTATTGTTACAGAACCAGACAAGACCATTACCCATCAGAAGATACCAGATAAGCCTGTAATGACACCGGAGGCAGCCGCATATCCGAAGCTTAAGAAGATAAAAGCAGAGCTTGATAATCAGAATAGTCTTATCTTTCAGGCTGAACAGCAACGAGGTAATCTTGAGATTGAATTGTCGGATTTGAAAGGATTGGCGAAGATTACAAGAAAAGCGGAGTTGCAGAGAAAAATAGATGAAAAGACTGATTATATCAACCGATTGAAGATAGGGCTTTCAAACATGGTTCGTAATAACGGATTTGAGAATATGAATGAATTCTACTTAAGCTATAAGGAAACCAAAAGTGCGTATGCAGAATATCAGCAGAAAGTTGAGGATTGGAATAAATCAAGTGATCATTTAGAAATAGTATTTGATGAGGCTGAAACAATTTATGAAAAATTGGATAAGTTAAAAAAGGATACAACGCAATCTCAACAATATAGTTATAAGCAGAAAAAAGATAGAACAAGATAAAATTTCTGCACAAAACATATTGACATTTTTCTATTTATGGTTTATTTTGATATATAGAAATATTTCTATATGAGGTGATTGATTTGGAAAAGATTTATACAGAGACAGCCAAAATCCTTAAAGCATTGTCTGATCCGAAAAGACTTAGGATTGTTGATATGCTTTCCTGTGGAGAATTATGTGCCTGCCAGATACTTGAAGCATTCCATATTACACAACCGACATTGTCGCATGATATGAAACTTTTAGTCGAGGCAGGAATTGTAAAAGACCGCAGAGAGGGGAAGAATATTTATTATTCACTTGATGAAGAAGTATTAGGAGAATTGCAGAACAGGCTTTCTACAATGTTTCAGTCAAAGTCGGAATGCATATGCCACAATAATTCAGGCTGCGGATGTAATAGCTGATGTTCATATATTGATATGGCATCAGCTATCATTTAACACAACATATAGAAAGATTTCAATAATTCAATCTAAAAGGAGATAACAACTATGAAGAAAATGAGTATTTACGAACCGGCACTTTGCTGTGAAACCGGGCTTTGTGGAGTTAATGTTGATTCTGAGCTTTTAAGAATTACAACAGTATTAAATAATCTGAAAAATAAGGGAATTATTATTGAAAGGTACAATTTGAAAAGTACACCAATGGAATTTGTGAAGAATAATACAGTAAACCAGTATGTAAATGAAAAAGGTGTTGAAGGACTTCCGGTCACACTGGTGGATGGTGAAATTGTAATTACCGGAAGATATCCTGCAAATGAAGAAATTCTTAATCTGCTTGAACTTCAGGCAAGTGTTTTACTTCCTGAGAATGCAACATTACAGGGAGGCTGTTGCTGTGGCGGTAACTGCTAGTAAGAAAGGAGAAATTATGATGGAATTATATAACCCAGATATTATAGGTCTTACAAAATATATTTTTTTTACAGGAAAAGGCGGAGTTGGCAAAACATCTGTTGCGTGTGCTACTGCTGTAAAACTGGCAGATGAAGGAAAAAAGACATTACTTGTCAGTACAGATCCGGCATCTAATCTGCAGGATGTATTTAACACAGTTCTTAACAATAAAGGTGTTGAGATAAAGAATGTTCCCAATCTGGTTGTAGCGAACCTTGATCCTGTGCAGGCAGCGGCAGAATATAGGGAAAGTGTTATAGCACCATACAGGGAAAAACTTCCAGATTCTGTAATTGAAAATATGGAGGAACAGTTATCAGGCTCATGTACTGTAGAGATAGCTGCATTTAATGAGTTTTCCAGATTTATTACAGATAAGGAAACAGCAGAAAAATATGATTTTATCATATTTGACACAGCACCAACCGGACATACCCTCCGAATGCTGGCACTTCCATCTGCATGGAGTGGGTTTATAAGTGAAAGCACACATGGTGCATCATGTCTGGGACAGCTTTCAGGATTAAATGATAAGAAGAAAGTTTATAAAAAAGCGGTAGATACGCTTGCTGATAGAGATAAAACAACACTTGTACTCGTTTCCCGTCCTGAAGAAACACCATTAAAAGAGGCTTATCGTGCATCGTTAGAATTGTCACAGCTTCGTATCAATAACCAGATCATGGTCATAAATGGAATGCTTATGGAACATACAGATGAAGTATCTGAAAAACTGTATGATAAACAGCAGAAAGCCTTAAATAATATGCCAGAGTTTTCTTCCATAAAGAAAATGTATTCTGTACCACTCAGGGCATATAACATTATGGGAACCCGGCAAATCAGGTCATTACTGACACATGATGATGTTAATGTGGATGAACAGGACTTCAAGGAACTAAGTCTGCCACATTTTCAAAAAGTAATAGACGATCTGTATATTTCAAAGAAAAAAGTAATCTTTACTATGGGAAAAGGTGGCGTAGGCAAAACTACAGTGGCTGCAACGATTGCTGCAGGGCTTGCCGACAAAGGTGTTAAAGTACATCTTGCAACAACTGATCCGGCTGCCCATCTGAAATATGTTATTTCAGAAAGCTCTAATATTACTATGAGCAGTATAGACGAAAAAGCAGAATTGAAAAGATATCAGGATGAAGTTCTTTCAAAAGCCAGAGAAAACATGTCAGATGAGGACATTGCATATATCGAGGAAGATCTGCGCTCACCTTGTACACAGGAAATTGCAGTATTTCGTACATTTGCTGAGATTGTGGATAAAGCGGATGAAGAAGTTGTTGTTATAGACACAGCACCAACCGGACATACGCTTCTATTGTTGGATTCATCGCAGACATACCATAAAGAGGTGGAAAGAACACATGGCGGAAATATTCCGGAATCTGTGAAACGACTGCTTCCAAGACTTCGTTCTGATGAGACGGAGGTAATCATCGTAACACTTGCAGAGGCAACGCCTGTGTATGAGGCAATGCGTCTGGAGGAAGATTTGAAACGTGCAAAAATACCGGTAAAATGGTGGATTGTAAATTCATCATTAGCTAAAACGGAAACAACGAATCCTTTGCTGAAAGCAAAAGCAAGTCAGGAAGCATTATGGATAAAGAAAATCTCTGAACATTCAGACGGTAATTTTGCAGTCATTGGTTGGATGTCAGATGAAGTGAAAAATGAGAATCTGAAGAAACTATTATAAGGAAGGTGACAACAATTGAAAAAAGAAGCCACAGGCATTAACTTTTTCCAGAAGTATCTTACAATATGGGTAATTCTGTGTATGGTAATAGGAATACTGATAGGAAAATTCATTCCAATCATACCAGATTTATTGGGTAAAATGGAGATTGCCGGAATTTCCATCCCGATTGCAATCTTAATCTGGATCATGATATATCCTATGATGTTAAAGGTTGATTTTCAGAGTGTGAAGCAGGTTGGGAAAAATCCCAAAGGTCTGATTGTTACATGGATTGTTAATTGGCTCATAAAACCATTTACTATGTATGGAATTGCATATCTGTTTTTATTTGTGGTGTTTGGAAAATTTATTCCTGCTCATCTTGCAACAGAATATCTGGCAGGTGCAGTCCTGCTAGGTGCAGCACCATGCACAGCGATGGTATTTGTATGGAGTACATTGACACACGGAAATCCGGCTTATACAGTAGTTCAGGTTGCAACTAATGACCTTATTATATTGGTAGCATTTGTACCAATTGTAAAATTCCTGCTTGGAGTTTCAAATGTAAGTGTTCCATATAGCACATTATTTATAAGCGTGTTTCTGTTTGTTGTTATTCCGCTTGTTGGAGGAGTACTTACAAGAGTCGGGATGATTAAGTTTAAAGGAATGGAGTATTTTGAAAATACATTTGTGCATAAATTCGACAATGTGACAACAATAGGATTGCTGCTTACCCTTGTACTTATATTTGCTTCACAGACAGAGGTTATTTTGTCAAATCCCATTCACATTGTATTAATCGCAATACCGCTTATCATTCAGACATTTTTTATCTTTTTCATTGCATTTGGGGCGTGCAGGATTATACAATTACCATTTGATGTTGCAGCTCCGGCAGGAATGATTGGTGCATCGAATTTCTTTGAACTGTCTGTAGCAGTAGCAATCGCACTATTTGGAACGACAAGTCCGGCAGCGCTTGCAACAACAGTTGGTGTATTGACGGAGGTTCCGGTTATGTTGACACTTGTAAAAATAGCAAATCATTTGAAGGGAGATTTTTATGAATAAGAAAAAGATTGTATTTGTATGTGTGCATAATTCATGCAGAAGCCAGATTGCGGAGGCATTGGGAAATCATCTCGCAGGGGATGTGTTGGAGTGTTATTCTGCTGGAACGGAGACGAAGCCACAAATCAATCAGGATGCAGTTAGGCTTATGAAGAAGCTGTACAATATAGACATGGAGAAAACACAATACAGTAAGACATATGACAAAATTCCAACACCAGACATTGCTATTTCTATGGGATGTGATGTTGGCTGTCCATATATCGGCAGGGATTTCGATGATAATTGGGGATTACCAGATCCGACAGGCGGCAGTGATGATGAGTTTATGGAGGTAATATCGGAGATTGAAGGAAATATTTTGAGATTGAAGGAAAGATTTAGTTAACAAAGATAAAGAGCGAGGAATAATGATATCCCTCGTTCTTTTTATGTAATCACATATTCAGATAGTCTTTTGCATCTGCCCACATCTGCATTGTTCCATCTAGATATAATCTTGCATATTCTAGAGGTTCATCAATCGCCAGTGCGTTTAATGAGCATTGTGAGTTTGGTGTAGTTCTTAGACCATCCTCCGCCTTATTACAGTCAATGCGTAACATATATCCGGCAGATGTATAAATGTCAATGCTGTTGTTGTACATGTTGTATTCTGCATAAATGGTATTCATGTTGTATCTCCTTCAAATAAATCAAAAATATCGAAGCATTTCAATCAGTTCACCATGTCAGTCTTATTTTGTGTTATACTGTTTTATAAGATTTTCCTTCCCTTACTTTTTCCCTTATCAGAGTTCGTAAACTTGTATGGGAAGATATAACACAAGGGAAAGTCTAAGGGAAAGCTCACCTGTCACAAACTTAGTATTTTCAAGGGCTTGTGAGAAATTCAATAACAAAATATAACAGTTATTAAATCTCTTAAAACAGGTGAAATCTCAATCGGAAGTTGTCAAATTAAAATTAAGTAAGAAAGGAAAAAGATGATGACAGAAATGGAATATATAAAACAGCTGGAAGAACGAGTTGAAAGATTAGAGAAATTTATAAGCAAGATAATTATAGGTGAAGGACAGAATATTTCATTTAATGATTGTACGTTATGTGATATTTATGTGTCAGAAGAATGTAATCTGTCATTTAATGATTGCCCAATAGGAACTGTAATTCCTAAAGATATTGATGATGCTGAAGACAGAATAGATGATTTGGAAGATAAACTTAATAACATATTGGAGCAAATTGATGATGTTGAAAATAAATAGGACAACATTATGAAAAATTTCAGTTTGGCGAATGGTTTGTATTTCAGAATAATATACCAGTATAAACGACAGAACATGGTGGGACAAGAGTGTCCCATAGATAAAGCGGGACATTTGCTCACTTTGTGTCCTGTTAGGTAACAGTGAAAAGTTATATACTGAATACCGTAAAGGAGGTTGAACATAATGGATCAAGTGAAAATCGGTAAGTTTCTGGCAGAATTACGCAAAGAAAATGAGATGACTCAGGAACAGTTGGCTGAGAATTTGAATGTTGCCAGAAGAACAATATCTCGTTGGGAAACGGGAAGCAATATGCCCGACATTGATATATTGATTGAGCTTTCTGATCTATATACTGTTGATCTCCGGGAAATATTAAATGGAGGGAGAAAAAGTGAGAAAATGAAGAATGAAACAAAAGAAACTGTGTTACAGGCGGTAGATTATACAAATACGGAGTCAGAGAAATATAATAAGAGGGTTCGTATATGCAATTCGATTGCGTTGTTATTCTTAGTAGTATATATGTTGTTTAAGGATACAACGCTATATGCCCAAAACGAGGTGGTAAGTCTTATTACTGATGTTGCTCAGGGAGTGAGCTTAGGAATGTTACTAACTGGACTTGTTTTTTCAAGTCGCTATGGTGTTAAGATAAGGGCATTCAAGCAGAGAATATTCAAGCGGCAATAAAACCAGAATTTAATTGTACAAATTCCTGTTTATGTAGATGTAATTGGGTAACAAGAATATTTTATGTACATCATCGTGTTGCATATAATTATAGATTAATTTGATACTTTGGAGAATATGAAGAATTTGTAAATATAAAAGGGCAAGTAATATAAGGATAGCAGATAAAATGAAGTTAGGTATTCCAGAAGAGATACAAAGAATCATTGGTAAAGAGACATACTGTTTAGATAAAGTTGGCATGTCAGGTTCAGAAGTTCGTATATATGATAATCACGTTTTGAAAATTGAACCACAGAATGAAGAAACAGATAATGCGTATGCAATTACGAAGTGGCTGAACCAGCAACTACCGGTTCCTACAATGTTGGCATATTGTGTCAAAAACGGCATGGCCTATACACTTATGAGTAAGATGGGTGGTAAGATGCTCTGTGCGAGAGAATACCTGAAAGAGCCAGAACAGTTGATAAAAATTGCCGCTCAGGGATTAAAATGTTTGTGGGAGATTGATGTTACGGAATGCCCATATCAAAGCAGCAGACTTATGAAAAGATTAGAAGCAGCAGAATATAATGTAATGCATGATCTAGTGGATTTAGATAATGTTGAACCAGAAACTTTTGGACCAAATGGATTTCAAAATCCAGAAGAACTCCTGAAATGGTTAAAAAGCAATCGCCCGGAGGAGGACATTGTTTTTACTCATGGAGATTATTGCCTTCCTAACATATTTGTAACCGGTAGTAAAATAAACGGATTCATTGACATTGGAAAAATGGGACCAGCGGATCGATGGCAGGATGTCGCAATTGCAATCAGAAGTCTGACAGCTAATTTTGCGGGTAGATATTCTGATGGCAAAAAGATTTGTGATTTTATTCCTCAAATGTTCTTAGATGAACTGGGGATAGATTATAATGGTGAAAAGTATCGGTATTATTTTTTACTGGATGAATTGTTTTAATATTGGAGAGTGTGGTTGCATTTATTTTTGCGTTGCTAGCGGGAATATGGTCTTTTACCGCAAACCGGTTCAGATATGAGGAATGTTTTATGATTATTTTGGCAGGTGGATCTGTGGGATTAGGAATAGCAGTGCTGATTAAGACCATAAACAGTATGTTCAAGAATAAATAGATTGAAGCAGAAGAAAATATGTAAATTGGAAATTAATGAGGTGCAGTCAGTGACAAAAGTGTATTATGTGCGTCATGCAGAGCCAAATTATGATAACCATAACGATGCTTTACGTGAATTATCCCCTAAAGGTTTAAATGACAGGAAACTTGTCACCAAATTTTTAGCAGATAAAGAAATCAATGTTGCTGTATCAAGTCCATTTCGACGTGCTGTAGATACAATTAAGGAATTCGCAGATTTAGAGGGGATTAAAATTGAATTGATTGATGAATTCCGTGAAAGAAAAGTAGATAGTGGATGGATTGATGATTTTGTCTCATTTGCTCAAAAACAATGGGATGATTTCAACTATAAATTACTGGATGGTGAATGTCTTCAAGAAGTTCAGGAAAGAAATGTTTCTGCATTATTGAAACTGATAGAACACTACAAAGGAAAAAATATAGTTATAGGTGGTCATGGTACGGCATTAAGCACAATTATAAATTATTTTGATGCTTCTTTTGGATATGAAGAATTCACGAGAATGAAAAACAAAATGCCTTGGATTGTGGAGTTTCAATTTGATAGCGAAGCACATTGTCATGCTATTTGCAAACATGATTTATTTTGATAACTTCAAATTTTCGAACAATGGAAACAGTAAGGAGACTCATAGCAACATGAATATAAAACAATTTTGGAAAGCCGTTCTGGCCCAGGATGAGCAAGAAATC
>Ga0129313_1001708_pt1 | contig 13224 bp, 10 predicted proteins | sample O1105metagenome_FD_94436 | JGI IMG/M metagenome (GOLD analysis project Ga0129313, IMG submission 94436) | Orangutan group fecal microbial communities from fecal samples from Wisconsin, USA - O1105 metagenome | ecosystem: Host-associated > Mammals > Digestive system > Large intestine > Fecal... | reverse complement strand
TGGCCGAAGACTCCGGGAAATGGAAGCACGGGCACTAAAAGCGGAAAAAGAGCGGGACGACCTGAAGGACAGGCTTACAGAGCTACGAAGGGAATACGATAACAAAGCTGCCATCCTTGAGGATGAACAGAATAAAAACAGGAAGCTCCTAGCGCAACTGAATTGCGACTTTGAGAATTCATCTATCCCTTCTTCCAAAGCAACTATGCTGGAAACATCAAGGCACTCCTGTATCTTTTGAACACGGAATGCAACGTTTCGATTGACAAGTGCAGGAAACTTCTGTCCGACCTGACGGGCGGACAGCTGAATATTTCAAAAGGGATGATTAATGGCCTTGCCACTGAATTCGCGAAAAGGTCCGAAGAAGAACTCAGCAAGGCCTGCAGCGAGTTCCTCTTTGTCCTGGTAATGCATGCCGACAACACGGTTGGCCGTGTGAACGGGGAAAATGTCTTTATCCATGTCTGTGCACTTCCGGACGGACGAGCGCTGTACTTCTTCAACAGGAAGAAGGGACACGAAGGTGTCGAATCTACACTGTTAAAAGATTACCAGGGTATTATCGTGCACGACCACGATACCACGTATTACCGTTACGGATCAAAGCATCAGGAATGCTGTGCCCATATCCTGAGGTATCTGAAAAGCAGCATGGAGAATGAGCCTGAGCGCAGCAGGAACAGGGAAATACATACGCTTATCCAGGAAATGGTTCATTACCGGAACAGCCTTCTTCCAAGAGCTGACCCGGATGTGGAGAAGGTTGTCAGCCTGGAGAACAGATATGATGCAATCCTGTTCAAAGCACGGGAAGAGTACGAATACGACCCTCCGGGCGCATACTTTAAGGATGGCTATAATCTTTACCGGCGAATGGAAAAGTACAGGGACAACCATCTCCTCTTTCTCCATGATACGAAGGTGCCGGCAACAAACAACGAAGCCGAGCGGCATCTGAGAAACTACAAACGAAAACAGGCGCAGGCCGTATCCTTTCGGAGCAACGAGAGCGTAGAAGCCATCTGTAAAGGTATGAGCTGCCTTGTTTTGATGCGCCAAAAAGATGGAGACAACCTGCTTCATCAGGTTGCTGAAGTATTTGAATCCCATTGACAGAGATCCTCGAAAAAAGTCAACGGTGAAAGTCAGGGCGCCTCGCGCCATGAAATATACATCGTTGGCCTCTTTATGTCTAACCGAACCTTTTCTCCTTCACCATCTCTTGTACGGGCAGTGGATGCTTCCTGTCGCCGCACGAAGCTCCACGAAGCATCCGCAGGCATTGCAAGTTCCCTTGGAGAGATAGTCACAATTCTTACAGACCGCAAGGCGGTGTTCATATTCTTCCTTCGGTGTCTTCTGCTCGCGGTCCATCATGGCAAGGAGTCTTCCGATGTCACGTTCATACTGTGCAGGATCCAATTCTTCCAGAAGGCATTTAATGCAGTGTTCTTTCATGCTATATCACCCTCATACGATTAATCACAAAAAGCGGGAATGGACCAATCGCACATTCCCGCTCTGACAAATTTCTCTGTATGCAATTATCGGATCGACAGCTTCACGACAGAGCAGGCAGGGATCTCAAACCGGCATCCGTTCTTCGTAAGCTCAACGCCATCCAGCACCTTCTCTGTTACAGCGTTCGGTTCCTCAAAGGTATTCTTCGCATGCATCTCCTCCGAAACCCCACGTGCCTCCAAGGATGTCGGCGTCTTCTCATTGAACCTCAAAGAAACGGGATAGCTGTGCTCTGCATCCATATTGGCAATGGTCACCGTGATCACACCGTCCTTTTCAGAGACGGACTCATTCAGTGCCGGCACCGGATGTGCCTCTGTTCCCACCTCCTCGTTCTCCAGAATCATGGAATCCAGAAGCTCACCGTCCTGATGGTCTTTATACATGTGGAACACATGATAAGTAGGCGTCAGAATCATCTTCTCGCCGTCCGTTAAGATCACCGACTGAATGACGTTGACCATCTGAGCAAGGCACGCCAACTTCACGCGGTCACAGTGACGGTTAAAAATGTTCAGCGTCGTTCCAGCAATCAATGCATCGCGCATCGTATTCTGCTGATACAAAAATCCAGGATTGGTTCCCGGCTCGCAGTCATACCAGCCGCCCCACTCATCGAATGAAAATCCGATCTTCTTCTCCGGATCATAAATGTCCAGAATGTCTCCATGAAGTTTCAGAAGGTCCTCCGTGTAAAGGGTTCTCTGCATGGTCTGATAGAACATCTCGCGGTCAAACTCCGTTGCCGACCCCTTATTCTCCCATCCGCCCGGATGCACATAATAGTGAATGCTCAAAAGGTCCATGAAGCCGTGAGACATGGATCCGCCCGGTTCCGCAAAACAGGTTTCCAGCACCTTCTTCGTCCAGTTCGTATCCGCCACGTTCGGTCCGCCACATACCTTGAGAAACGGCTTGTCCGGATGATACTGACGGCAGTAGGTCTGATACCGGCGATAAAGATTCGCATAGTATTCCGGCGTCATGTTGCCGCCGCAGCCCCAGTTCTCATTGCCGATGCCGAAATAGTCGACTCTCCATGGCTCCTCATGTCCGTTTTCTTTACGTAGCTCGGTCATAGGAGACATTCCATCAAAGGTCATGTACTCAATCCACTCCGACATTTCCTGCACGGTTCCGGAACCGAGGTTCCCGTTGATGTATGTCTTGCATCCAAGCTGACGCACCAGCTCAAAGTATTCGTGAGTGCCGAAGCTGTTGTCCTCCAGCACGCCGCCCCAGTGCGTATTGATCATCTTCTTGCGCTTTTCCTTCGTCCCAATGCCGTCCATCCAGTGATACTCATCGGCAAAACAGCCTCCCGGCCAACGCAGGAGCGGAACCTTCATCTCCCTCAATGCGTTCACCACATCCGTGCGCATGCCGTTTACGTTCTCTATGCCGGAATCCGGACGAACGTACAGTCCCTCGTAGATTCCTCGTCCAAGATGCTCCGAAAACTGCCCCTGAATTTCCGGATTGATGTGTCCCTTTTTCTTTTGCTCATTGATCAGAATTTTTGCCATGAAAAATCCTTTCTGTCAAATAGGTAACAATCCTCTGCTGTCCTTTTTCAAGCATTTCCCTGTCAAATTCTCAAAGGATCTGCCCTCTCATTTGCCAAGTACAATCGTAACAAAGCTTGCGGGCTTTAAGTTTGCCGTAAGGATTCCGCCGTCCAGCTTGTAGTCCGTTCTTGCAAAGGGCTTCACAACCTCGCCCGCCGCAGAGTTGACTGCCTTCATATCGGTCCCCTCCATTGCCTGGAAGTCCACAACCTGATAGCCCTCAAAGCCGCGAAGATCGACCTCAAACTCCACGTTCTCCTCGGTGTTGCGGTTGACGGCAAAAACTGCTACCTGCTCCTTCTCCTCATTGTAGACGGAAACCGCCTCCACATCCGTAACATGATCGTGCTTGCTGGTTGCATGATCATCGCCGGACATCACAGGCTGCAGCGCCACACCGCGTCCATACTTCGAAACCAGATAGAACGGATAGAAAATCGTCTGTCTCCAGGCAGGGCCGTTCTCCTCGGTCATAATCGGCGCGATGACATTGACAAGCTGTGCCAGGCACGCAACCTTCACGCGGTCCGCGTGCTGCAGGAACTTGATGAGTGCCAGTGCATCCACGATGGCGTCTTCATAATTATAGATGTCCTCCAGAAGATGCGGATGAGATCTCCAGGGAAGATTCTCCATATCCTCGTTGTCCTGCTGCGTAGAGTGATACCAGACGTTCCACTCGTCAAAGGACAGGTTGATGTTCTTCTTGCCGTGCTTCGTCGCCTTTACATAGTCACAGGTTGCAATGACCGAATTCAGGAAATATTCCAGATCATCTGTTACTGCGAAGAACTCCGGAGTATCGTTATCCTGATTGCCCCAGTACTGATGCAGAGAAACATAGTCCACATAGTCATAGGCCTCATCCAGGACAGTGGACTCCCACTTTCCGAAGGTCGGCATCATGACATTGGAGGAGCCGCAGACAACCGTCTCAATGGAGTGGTCCATGGTCTTCATGGCTTTGGAGGTTTCTGCCGCAAGATGACCGTATTCCAGTGCCTCCTTGTGGCCCATCTGCCACGGTCCGTCCATCTCATTGCCCATGCACCAGAGCTTGATGCCGTACGGGTCCTTGTCGCCGTGCTGGCGTCGAAGATTCGCATAGTAGGAATCCGTGTTCAGGTTACAATACTCCAGAAGATTTAACGCATCGGCGGTTCCGCGGGTTCCGAGGTTGACCGCCATCATGACATTGGTATTCGCCCTCTCTGCCCATTTGGAGAATTCGTTGATGCCAACAAGGTTTGGCTCATAGGTTCTCCACGCAAGATCAAGTCTCGGCTTTCTCTGCTCCTTCGGTCCAACGGAATCCTCCCAGTAGAAATTGGAGACAAAGTTTCCGCCCGGATAACGGACAATCGGAACATCCAGTTCTTTGACAAGATCGATCACGTCCTTCCGGAATCCCAGTTCATCCGAAGTTGGATGATCTGGCTGATAAATGCCGGTGTACACCGCGCGGCCAAGATGCTCAATAAAAGATCCGTAAATTCTCTTATCTACTTCTCCGATTTTAAAATCCTTGTCGACAATCAGTTTTGTTTTGCGTGCCATCTGTGTGGTACCTCCCTTTCTTGTGCCTGTCTGTAATGTCTGAAAACTGATTTATGCAAAAGAACCTGTCCGAACGCATTTTTCGGACATAATCCGCTGCAGGCTCCCTCTTGTGGATCAGCCCTTGACTGCACCCGCCGTCATTCCGTCGATGATGTATTTCTGGAACGCCAGGAATACGACCATGATCGGAACAATCGCCAGCATGGAACCCGCAATCAGCATATCATAGTTGTTGCCGTAAGGTGTCAACAGAGTGTTCAGACCGATGGTCAGCGTGAACTTCTCCGCCTTGCGGAAGACCATGAGAGGCCAGAGCATGTTGTTCCATGCGCCCATGGCACACAGGATCGCCATGGAGGAAAATGCCGGCTTTGTGATCGGCATCATAATTTTAACCGAAATATAATATTCGTTTGCTCCATCAATTCTCCCCGCATCCAAGAGTTCCTTCGGAAGTGAAATCATGTACTGATGGAAGAAGAAAATCGTTGACGCTGAACACAGCCCCGGCAGGATCACGCCCGCCATCGTGTCGATTAGCTTGATGTCAATCATCTCCTGATACAGGGGCATCAGAAGAATTTCGAACGGAACCATCATGGTCGCGATGACCAGAATGAATAGGAAGCGCTGGAGCTTGAAGTTGTACATCGTAATTCCATAGGAAACAAAGTAGCATACCAGCAGCGTAAGCACAACGGTCACGATGGTCAGTACCATGGAGTTCTTGAACCACATCCAGTATTTCCTAGAATCGGCGTTCCCACTGAACAGATAGATGTAGTTGTTCAAAGTCATTCCATTGGGATCCAGGTTCAATGCCAGACCACGGCGGATCAGCTCACGTCCAGGGCGGAACGATGCAATCAATCCGCAGAAAAGCGGATAAATCAGGATGCAGGAAAGAATTGCAAAAAATGCTGTTCCCAAAACGGAGAGAATCCGGTTGGTTTTGGATACGGAGCGAAGCTTCTTTCCGGAAGCATCAGAAAGATTCCGGTTTGCCATATCAGTCTTCCTCCTTCTTCAGAGTGCCATTCAGTCCCAGCTGAATGAAGTTGATGGTCAGTCCGATGATCATCAGGACAACACCGACGGCGCAGGCATAGCCCATGTCGTTCTTCTGGATGCCGCGCTTGTACAGATATCCAACGATGGTCAATCCGATGTTCTTCGGGGAATCGTTTCCTGCCCACAGCATGAAGGACTCCAGGAACATTGCAAGTCCCGCATATATGGAAATGGTCAAGACGTAGATGGTGGTCGGCTTGATCAGAGGGAGCGTAATAAAACGGAATCTCTGCCAGCTGTTCGCGCCGTCAATCTCTGCGGATTCATACATCGACTTGTCGATGGATTTGAGTCCCGACATAAAGTACAGCGTATTCACACCGGTCCATCTCCAGCAGCACAGAACGAGCAGGGCGATTTCCGATGTCCACTTCACCTTCAGCCATTTAAAAGCCGGAAGTCCGAAAAACGCCATCAGAACATTCATCTGGCCCGTGCGATATTCCGTGAACATCAGGCGGAACAGGGTACCGGAAATGACAACGGAGGTCAGGGCTGGCACATACATCATGGCCTTCCAGAGGCCCTTTGCCTTGACGATATTCCCGTCCATCATTACCGCATACAGCAGCGGAAACGGAATCAGAAGCGCACAGGTGAAAACCGTGTACTCCAGGCTATTCAGGCAGGCTGTATGGAAAACCTTGTCCGTCAGGAGCTTCTGAAAATTCCGGAATCCTACAAACGTTCTGGTAATCGCTCCGATATTCTCCATGGACATGACAAATGCTGAAATCAGCGGATATATCCAGAAGATTGCGAAGCAGATGATAAATGGTGCGACAAACACATATGGCGCGACCTTCTGCGAGTACAGAAAACCGCTAGCGCTCTTCTTTTTGTTCATTCTGGTTTCCTCGTTGTTTTCTTAATATAAAGGTGACGATTCCGTACATTTCCAATGTAAATCGAGCTGCAGGCAGATGAATTCGCATTGAAAATCGTCAGGTGCCGAATCGTTACAAAAAAAGGGAAACCCTGAAGCTTTTCAGGGCTTTCGGGGCTTCCCATTCCTGTCCGGCACGGCCGCCGGAAAACTCTTTTGCCTTGCGGTCTCCCGTCCAGCTTTTCCAGCCGCGCCTGCCATTTCTTATGAATTACTGCTCTGCGTCAACCGCATCCTGCAACTCCTGAAGAGCCTCATCCACATCCATGCCGTCCTCAAGGATCTCATTCAGAGTAGTGTTGTTCGCGTACTCGTTGATGGTCGTGGAAATCGGAACCGTCATAACCGTGCCGATCTGATCCTTGATCTCAGCAAGAACATCATAAGGATAGTTGCGGAAGAACTGGTTGTACTGGTTGCTGTCATCGTGTGCAAACGCATCATCTGTCCACAGGGAGGTGTTGCAGACATCGAATCCGAGATCTTTCCAGATCATCTCCTCACCTTCAGGCGACATCTTTGCATAGCAGAGGAAATCGGCTGCAAGCGCCTTGTCAGCTGCCTGCTGGGTAACAACCGTCCCGGTTCCGCCGATACCAACGGAGCAGTTCTGGCCTTCCTTGAATACCGGGCACTTTGCAATGTACCAGTTGCCCTTTTCCTCAGGCATGTAGTTGGTGAAACGGCTCATATACCACATTGCCTTCGGGAAGGAAACGATGTTGTGGTCCAGAATGTTCTGGTAGCCGGCCTCGAGGTCAACGTGTCCGTCAGGAGAAACCTCTGCCAGTCCGCTATTGACCCACTCCTGCTCCTGAGTCAGCATGTTCTTAACAGACTCAAGCTGCACGTTTGCCTTTTCGTCGTATCCACCGGTCCAGTCCTCACCGTACTCTGCCATTGCAATCCACTGCCAATCTGTTCCGCCAGTATCCACTGAAGTCCAATACTTGCCATCCGGGTTCCCGATGGCATTCAGATACTTCTCGCCAAGTGCTGTCCAGTCATCCCAGGTCACAACTGCATCCACTTCATCCTGCGTGATACCTGCATCCTCAAGAGCCTTCATGTTGTAATACATGACCGTGGCACCTACATGGAACGGTGCGCCGTACTGCTTGCCATCAGAGCCCTTGTAGGCATCCAGACGAGACTGCAGCATGTCTGCCGCATACGGCTTCATTGCGTCATCCAGAGGATACAGCCAAGTATCAAGGCCTTCGTAGATGTTCGGAACCTGTCCCATCTCTACGTCACAGATGTCCGGAGCGCCTTCTCCTGCGGAAAGACTCATCAGAAGCTTCTGATGCATGTCTGCATAAGGATATGTAGTGAAAGTAATCTCGATGGTCTTGTCAGGATTCTCCTGATTCCACTTGTCAACCATCTTTGCATAGAATGTATTGTGTGCTTCAACGAAGGACCATACCTCCATGTGGGTACCGTTCGGATCTCCGACGGTGGTCACCGCCGTTGCAGTGTCGGTAGATGCCTCGCCTGCCGCATCCGTATTCTCCGCTGCCGCATCATCTGCCGCAACGGTGTCATCCGCTGCTGCCGCATCATTTGCCGCTGCGGTATCACCCGCTGCTGCGTCGCTGACTGCGTCCGCGCATCCGGTCAGTACGGAAGCTGCGAGAGCACCTACAAGCAATGCACTCAATAACTTTTTCTTCATACCTTTTCCCTCCTGGAATATGAATAAAACGTGCTGTGGAACTGCTGTTTTTCGATGTTTTATCCTATAATTCTTTGTTTCCCACCGAAACAGATGCGTCACATTGCACATCAAAATCCGTTTGCAGTTCCTTTATACGTTCACAATATACAATTGTTCACAGTAGGATGTCAATAAGTATTTTAGTTTTTTCGATATATTATTGTTTTTTCTATCATTTGTCGTGATTATAACGAAGTTATCCATGCTACATTCATTTTTCTTGGTTGTATTGTATGTCATATCTGCTAAAATAAAAGAGAATTCTTTATGTTGTTTACATGTTTCTTTTTTAGTTTATTTTTTTCTAAAACAGCTACTCAGGCAGGAGGTACCTCATATGCTGCGTATCACCAATCTCGAAGACGGACTGGATGTTTTCAAGGCCCTTGGTTCCGAGATCCGGATCCGGATTCTGAACGTTCTACTTGAGAACAACGGAATTAATATGAAGGATCTGGCACAGGAGCTCGACATTTCCAATGGGGCTTTGACCAGCCACATCCGCCTTCTGGAGGAATGCGGCCTGATCCACGTCACCAACCAGAAGGGCGGGCACGGCAACCAGAAGATCTGCACGGTTAATCAGGACAAAATTCTCGTGGAACTGGACCACGGCATTCCGAATCAGAACATCTACATCACGTCCATCCCGGTCGGCCATTACTGCGACTGCGACGTCTATCCGACCTGCGGCCTTGCTTCCGAGAAGCATCTGATCGGCGAGGTGGACGACCGGCGCTACTTCTTCCATAATGACCGCTATACCGCGGACATTCTCTGGTTCACCAAAGGATATGTGGAATACGTCATTCCGAATTTCATCCCCTATGGACAGCAGATTAGTGAAATCTGCATCTCCATGGAGATCTCCTCCGAGGCTCCCGGTGTCAACGAGAACTGGCCTTCCGACATCACCTTTTTCCTCAACAACGTGAATATCGCCCAGTGGACCTCTCCCGGAGATTTTGGAGAAATGCGCGGCCTTCTTACACCGGACTGGTGGTTTCCGAACTGGAATCAGTACGGTCTTTTGAAGATGCTGCAGATCAACAAGAAGGGAACCTTCATCGACGGCGACCGCAAGTCGGATGTCACCATTGATTCGTTCCACCTGACTGACAAGAGCTCCATCCGGTTCCGCATTGCAGTTCTGGGTTCTGCCGTCAACATCGGCGGTCTCACCCTCTTCGGCAAAACTTTCGGCAACTACAACCAGGACATCAATGTGCGGATCGCCTACTCTCCGCTGAAAAATTTGTAAGAGGCTGTTGGTTCTTTGCCTACAGAGTGAATTTCGTTTAGAAAGAGCATATGTGAATTGGTTTGGACGGTGCAGGGATGAACCGGGTGCAGAAAGCCATTGCCAATTGCTCCCGATACACTTTCCCCATTCAGCAGATGCGACAAAGAGGAATTTTTATGATGAAAAAAGCCATTTTATCCAGCCTTGCTACCATCGCCGTCTTTGCGCTCCTTTCTGGCTGCGCTTCCTCCGTAAACGGAATGGATCTGTCCGATGCCGCAGTTCAGGAAAAAATGAAAGGAAGCAATCCCGCATCCCTCCCTTCCGGTCATACGGACGGAGGTGCCAGCGTTCATGATCCTTCCATCATCCGGGCAGAGGACGGCACTTACTGGATTTTCGGATCCCACATGGCCGCTGCCCAATCGGACGATCTCCGGCACTGGACCGGTGTATTCAGCGGCGTTTCACGTCACAACAAACTTTTTTCCAATCTGTTCTCCGAAGAGTCCAATGCCTTTTCCTGGGTCGGAAAGAATTCCGAGGGCGGCTACAGCGTGTGGGCTCCGGACATCATCTATAACAAGGCCATGCAGAAATACTGTATGTATTTCTGCACCTCTTCCACCTATGTGAAGTCTTCCCTCTGCTTGGCCGTCTCGGATTCCGTCAACGGTCCCTATGAATACAAGGGCCGTCTTCTCGACTCCGGTTTCACTCGTCTGGATGCCAAAAAAGGCAAGGTCGACATCATGAACTATGTTGCGGACGAAACCGAGCTGAAGACGCGTTATCTGAATCTCTCCGATTACAACAATATGAAATGGCCCAATGCGATTGATCCCACCGTGTTCTATGACAAGGATGGACGGCTGTGGATGGTCTACGGCAGCTGGTCAGGTGGAATTTTTCTTCTCGAGCTGAATGAGGAAACCGGTGAGGTGATTCATCCCGCCCGGGATGATGCGGACGGCGTCGATGCCTATTTCGGAAAACACCTGATCAGCGGCAATCATCAATCCTGCGAAGGGCCGTGGATCCAGTACGATGCAACGACCGGCTATTATTACCTGTTTGTTTCCTATGGAAGTCTTACGGCAGAAGGCGGATATCAGATCCGCCTCTTCCGCTCAGAAAACCCGGATGGTCCCTACACCGATCCCTCCGGGCAAACGCTCGGAGGCTCCCATCAGGAGAAGGTCGGCCTCAAAATGATAGGCAACTACACCTTCCCGAGTCTGGATGTCACCTACATGGCACCCGGGCACAACTCTGCTCTGGAGGATGAGGATGGAAAACTCTATCTTGTCTATCACCAGCGTTTTGCCAATCATGGCGAATATCATGAGCCGCGCGTTCATCAGCTCTTCCGCACACAGAACGGTTGGCTCGTTGCTGCCCCCTTTGAAACATCTGGAGAAACGCTCGCGGAAAACGGATATACGCTTTCCGACATCGTCGGAACCTACTACACGGTCGATCACGGGATCGACATCTCCGCCGATGTTCCGAAGGACAAGTCCATCTCTCTACAGCCTGATGGCGGAATCTACGCAGTCACGGACGAAGCGGGCGCTGACCGGAGTGATTCCGCTTCCGCAGCCACCGGCACCCAGTCCGAAGAAGAGAAAACGGTCCGAAAGAATTCCGTAACACCTCTCGGCGACCGAATCGGAGGCTTTGAGTTAGTTCCAGATTCGCCGTATCTGAATCTCACACTGGAGGATGACAGCTACAAGGGCATTGCCATCCGGATGACAGACGAGGCAGGGAACCCTGTGATGTGCTTTTCAGTCTGTGGAGACAACAACGAAACCGTCTGGGGCGTACATTATCTTGCGGAATAGATCCGCCTGATGTTCCGAACCGGATCGACCCGGCGATGGCAAACGTCAAATCATGCACCTTCCAGAAGGCTTCTTGCTTCGGCATACTTAGTGTCTGCTCAAAATAGAGGGCTATTCTGCACGAAGTGCAAAGTTGTTTAGCCGAAAGGCAGCGGCACTCTGAACCGCATGGCCGCTGCCCGAAAAGCTTTCATTCAATTTGTATTCTCCGCACACCTTGCAGTAGTATCCGCGCTTCTTTGCCATATTTCTACCCCACTGAGGTAAAATTCGCGAAGGCGATTTCGCCGAATGCGGCAGCCGGTGCGTAAACACCGATGCTGCTGTTTGAAAGTGACATATCGATGCCACTTTCAAACTTCTCGCCACCTCTGTCATTGGGAAAATTCGGACAGTTTCACCGCTTACTGTTCCAGGCTATCGGGATTCAGCATAAAATCAAAGATGCTCATAATCAACACACCGCTGTCGTTGTAGTACGGTGCTGGTGCATCTTTCGTAATAATGATTTTCTTGAAAGCGTCGCCGGTCATCATTAAGGAGCGCTGTTCCTGCTCCATTTTTGCCTGATCCGGGATAGCGTAAGCTGACTGAATATAGTAACGTTTGGAGCCTTTGTTGCATACGAAATCTATTTCATATTGCTTGCGGACGCTGCTTCCATCTTTGCCTCTGCCGTTTACCACCACAACGCCAATATCTACATTGAAGTCTCTGATTTTCAGCTCATTGAAAATGATGTTCTCCATTGTGTGGGTTTCCTCCAACTGACGGAAGTTCAGCCGTGCGTTGCGAAGCCCCATATCGGTGAAATAATATTTAGCAGGGGTGTCGATATACTTTTTCCCCTTGATATCATAGCGCACCGCGCTGTCAATCAGGAATGCATCACACAGATACTCAATATATCTGGTAATGGTCGCTTTGCTGATCGTCTTTTGTTTGACGCTTTTGAAAGTAGCTGACAGTTTTGTCGGGTTGGTAAGGGAGCCGATGGCAGAGGAAAGAATGTTCAGCAGTTCTTCCAGTTCGGCACGGTTGCGGATGTTGTGCCTGCCAACGATATCCGAAATATAGGTTTCTTCAAAAAACAACTTCAGAAAAGCAATTTTCTCCTCCGGTTTTTCAAACCGCAGGACAAGCGGAAGCCCGCCATAAATTGTTTTTGCAAGCCCTTTTTGCAGAAAGTTGCAAAATAAAATGTGGTTCGTTGCAAAACGTTTTTGCAGGTTGTTGCACCTACATTTTGTAGGTTATTGCAAAGGGCTATGCCGGCCGTTTAAGACCGGCACATCCAATGCTGACATACAGTTATTAAGTTACTTTTATAAACCGAATGGGAATACTCATTTGTCTTTGGATTGTAGTAAATGTCTGCCACGTATTCCTTTACCTCAAGAAAGACTTTTAATCCTATTTGCTGCTTGGATATCGTCCGTCCGGTCTTTCTGAAAGAAGGATCGTCCAGGACTTTCTGCGGAGGCGGAAGAATCTGTGTACTAGTCGGGGTCTGCTTCTTCCTTCGGTGTCCTTCGTGCCCAGGCTGCCCGCCGGGCACACACCCTGTCTTTTCACGGCTGTTTAGGATTTTCCTGGGCTTCCTTGCTTTGGAAGAAGGGATAGATGAATTCTCAAAGTCGCAATTCAGTTGCGCCAGGAGCTTCCTGTTTTTATTCTGTTCGTCCTCAAGGATGGCAGCTTTGTTATCGTATTCCCTTCGTAGCTCTGTAAGCCTGTCCTTCAGGTCGTCCCGCTCTTTTTCCGCTTTTAGTGCCCGTGCTTCCATTTCCCGGAGTCTTCGGCCA
>Ga0129313_1001707_pt1 | contig 13230 bp, 13 predicted proteins | sample O1105metagenome_FD_94436 | JGI IMG/M metagenome (GOLD analysis project Ga0129313, IMG submission 94436) | Orangutan group fecal microbial communities from fecal samples from Wisconsin, USA - O1105 metagenome | ecosystem: Host-associated > Mammals > Digestive system > Large intestine > Fecal... | reverse complement strand
GCAGCACCTGGCACGGCTGGGACGGAAGTCGCTGTCGTTCTCAAAATCGGTGGAGCTGCATGACAAAGTCATCGGGCATTATCTGAACATAAAACACTATCAATAAGTTGGAGTCATTACCTACTTTTATCTCAGTATTAACCCGGAACCAAAAAAAAGCCCGAACAGTTGTTCGGGCTTGTCAATTTATTCGCTGGCTAATTAATAATTACCATCAATATACCAACGAAAAATAAAGCGTGACAATAAAGGCATATAACACGCGCAGAATAGCCCAATACAATTCACTTGTATAATTTTTATTTTATATATATCTTCATCAATTCATTCATAGCAATTATTACCATTTCCGTAGAATTATTTGTTTAAGGTTTTACTTAAGACGTAACAATTCATATTTATCTCTTTACGGAACTTCTCCTTTAGCATGCTTTTACTCCCTACATGGGTAGTCACAGGTTAATAAAAAAACTAAAGGATTATTTCAATGAACAGAAAAGTACTGGCTCTCGTAATTCCTGCCCTGCTGGCTGCAGGCGCTGCTCACGCTGCTGAAGTTTATAATAAAGACGGCAACAAATTAGATCTCTACGGAAAAGTAGACGGTTTGCATTACTTCTCAGATGATTCGTCTAAAGATGGCGATCAGACTTATATGCGTATGGGCTTCAAAGGTGAAACCCAGGTTAACGATATGATCACCGGTTATGGCCAGTGGGAATATCAGGTTCAGGCTAACACTACTGAGAGCGATAATAGCAACTCCTGGACTCGTCTGGCATTCGCGGGTATTAAAGTTGGTGACTATGGTTCATTCGACTATGGTCGTAACTACGGCGTACTGTACGACGTGGAAGGCTGGACCGATATGCTGCCAGAATTCGGTGGCGATTCTTACACTCAGTCTGATAACTTCATGACCGGTCGCGCTAATGGTGTAGCCACTTATCGTAACACCGACTTCTTCGGACTTGTTGATGGTCTGAATGTTGCGTTGCAGTATCAGGGTAAAAACGAAAGCCAGAGCTTGAATGACGTAAATGTAGGCACCAACAACCGCAATGCTGGTGATGATGTGCGTTACGATAACGGTGATGGTTTCGGTATTTCTACAACCTATGATATGGGCATGGGCTTTAGTGCCGGGGCTGCCTATACCTCTTCTGATCGTACCAGCGAACAGTCAAATTCAGGCAATCCAAATATTTCCGGTGGCGATAAAGCAGATGCGTGGACTGCTGGCCTGAAATACGACGCGAACAACATCTACCTGGCAACCATGTACTCTGAAACCCGTAATATGACTCCTTACGGTAAAACTGATGATGGCGATGTTGGTGGTGTTGCTAATAAAACCCAAAACTTTGAAGTTACTGCACAGTACCAATTTGACTTCGGTTTGCGTCCAGCTGTTTCCTTCCTGATGTCTAAAGGTAAGGATCTGAATTACAAAGGCGCTAACGATGACAAAGATCTGGTTAAATATGCTGATGTTGGTGCAACATACTACTTCAACAAAAACTTCTCTACCTACGTTGATTATAAAATCAACCTGTTGGACGAAGATGACCAGTTCTACAAAGATGCCGGTATTTCTACTGATGATATCGTAGCACTGGGTATGGTTTACCAGTTCTAATCCGTCAGCCCGCTGGCAACGGCGGGCTCTCTTTACGTTCTAATAATTCTGTTTTATCCAGATCAAAACATTATATCTATTGCGTTAAAACACTTCTCTGATAGATGATATCTTGCATTAAGACCTGTAGTAGAGGATACCTGCAATGAATCATCATCCTGTAAAATCATCCCGTATTGCATCCGTCGGCTATGACGAATCCTCTGGCACGCTAGAAATTCGCTTTCACCAGTTGTCTACGCTGCAATATCAGCAGGTCCCTGCCCGTATCTTTCGTGATTTCCTTATCGTGGTTTCTAAAGGACGATTTTACGATGGGGTAATAAAAGGCAAATTTCCTGAAATCAAAATAAAGTGATGCCAAAATGTGATCGTTGTCATTGTACATAAAGTGCCATTACGCGGTAAGCTTTAAGAGGATACTTAAACAGGAGGTTTTATGAACAGAACGATTCTTGTACCCATCGATATTTCAGACTCAGAATTAACTCAACGCGTTATTGCCCATGTTGAAGCAGAAGCAAAGATTGACGATGCGCAGGTTCATTTTTTGACCGTCATTCCGTCCTTGCCTTATTACGCTTCCCTGGGACTGGCCTACTCGGCAGAGTTACCGGCCATGGACGATCTGAAAGCCGAAGCAAAATCTCAACTGGAAGAGATTATCAAGAAGTTCAATATCCCAACGGACCGAGTGCACGTTCATGTCGCAGAAGGTGCGCCGAAAGACAAGATTCTTGAGATCGCCAAAAAATTACCGGCCGATATGGTCATTATTGCCTCACACCGACCTGACATCACCACCTACCTGCTGGGCTCTAACGCCGCAGCCGTGGTGCGTCATGCGGAGTGTTCGGTACTGGTAGTCCGCTAAACTGTCTGGCCCGCACATTGTTGCGGGCTTTTTGTTTCTACCTCTTATCTCCCACAATTCCTGCCCTAAATGTGCTGACATTTTTCCCGCTTATCCGTACCATACACGCCACAGTTTTTATATCAGACTTCTTTTGCCGGACGATCCGGCGTGATGCATACTCTTCTGATGCCACACTATGAATTGAGCCTCTATTAAATGTCGCAAAATCAAGATATTAGTAAGAAAGAACAATACAACCTGAACAAATTGCAAAAACGTCTGCGTCGTAACGTCGGCGAAGCCATTGCCGACTTCAATATGATCGAAGACGGCGATCGCATTATGGTGTGTCTTTCCGGCGGGAAAGACAGCTATACCATGCTGGAGATCCTGCGTAATTTGCAGCAAAGCGCCCCGATCAGTTTTTCCTTAGTTGCGGTTAACCTCGATCAGAAACAACCCGGCTTCCCGGAGCACATTCTGCCGGAGTATCTGGAACAGCTGGGCGTTGAGTACAAGATTGTCGAAGAAAACACTTACGGGATCGTCAAAGATAAAATCCCTGAAGGCAAAACGACATGCTCACTCTGTTCTCGCCTGCGTCGCGGCATTCTGTACCGTACGGCAACCGAATTAGGAGCCACCAAGATTGCGCTCGGCCACCATCGCGACGACATCCTGCAAACGCTGTTTTTAAACATGTTCTACGGCGGGAAAATGAAAGGCATGCCACCGAAGCTGATGAGTGATGACGGTAAGCATATCGTGATCCGCCCACTGGCTTACTGCCGTGAGAAAGATATCGAGCGTTTCTCCGAAGCGAAAGGTTTCCCAATTATTCCGTGCAACCTGTGCGGCTCACAGCCTAACCTACAGCGCCAGGTCATTGCTGACATGCTGCGTGACTGGGACAAACGCTATCCAGGCCGCATTGAAACCATGTTCAGCGCAATGCAGAACGTTGTACCTTCACATCTGAGCGATATCAATCTGTTCGATTTTAAAGGCATTAAGCACGGTTCAGAGGTTGTGGACGGCGGTGATTTAGCGTTCGATCGTGAAGAGATCCCGCTGCAACCTGCGGGCTGGCAGCCAGAAGAAGATGATGCTCAACTGGATGAATTACGCCTGAACGTGGTGGAAGTGAAGTAAGCGTCTGTCAGGCCTACAACGTGCATAAGCGCCTGTAGGCCTGATAAGCGGAGCGCCATCAGGCGCCCCAACGGGCAGTTATTTCAATAACCTAACCCGGCAAGTCTTGCCTTTAATCTTACCGTTTTGCAATTGTTTCCACGCCTTGTGCGCTACAGTCTGGCGAACGGCGACATAAACGTGTGCCGGGTGAACGGCAATTTTGCCGATATCGGCGCCATCCAGGCCAATGTCGCCGGTCAGAGCCCCCAGAACATCGCCAGGACGCATTTTCGCTTTTTTACCGCCATCAATGCATAACGTCGCCATCTCTGCTTCCAGCGGCAGGACTGAGCCATTAGCTGGCGCAGTTAGCCAGTTCAGCTTCAGGTGCAGCATTTCAGAAAGAATGTTGGCACGCTGCGCTTCTTCCGGCGCACAGAAGCTAATCGCCAGACCGCTGTTGCCGGCACGCGCGGTACGTCCGATACGATGGACATGTACTTCCGGATCCCACGCCAGTTCGAAGTTAACTACCAGCTCAAGTGATTTGATATCCAGGCCACGTGCGGCCACATCGGTTGCGACCAGCACGCGCGCGCTACCGTTGGCAAAACGAACCAGCGTCTGATCTCGATCGCGCTGTTCCAGGTCGCCATGTAATGACAGTGCGCTTTGCCCTGCCGCATTCAGTGCATCGCAAACGGCCTGACAATCTTTTTTGGTGTTACAAAAAACCACGCACGATGCGGGTTGATGCTGGCTGAGTAGCTTTTGCAGCAGCGGAATTTTTCCGTGGCTGGAGGTTTCGAAAAACTGCTGTTCAATCGCCGGTAACGCATCGACCGTATCAATTTCAATCGTTAATGGATTTTGCTGTACCCGGCCACTGATAGCGGCAATGGCTTCCGGCCAGGTTGCGGAAAACAGCAAAGTCTGACGTGACGCAGGCGCAAAGCGAATGACATCATCAATCGCATCGCTAAAGCCCATATCCAGCATGCGGTCGGCTTCATCCATAACCAGCGTATTCAGGGCATCCAGAGAAACGGTGCCTTTTTGCAGGTGGTCAAGTAAACGACCCGGTGTGGCAACAATAATATGTGGTGCATGTTGTAGGGAGTCACGCTGTGCGCCAAAAGGTTGCCCACCGCACAGCGTTAAGATCTTGGTGTTTGGCAGGAAGCGCGCTAAACGACGCAGTTCACCCGCCACCTGGTCGGCAAGCTCGCGCGTTGGGCACAGCACCAGAGACTGCGTCTGAAACAGCGCGGCATCAATATGCTGTAATAGCCCAAGACCAAAAGCAGCCGTTTTGCCACTGCCGGTTTTAGCCTGCACGCGAACATCTTTACCCGCCAGGATTGCCGGTAACGCAGCAGCCTGAACAGGCGTCATTTCAAGATAGCCCAGCTCGTTAAGATTCTCGAGTTGAGCAGCAGGTAAAACATTCAGGGTTGAAAAAGCGGTCACAATTTAATCTCGCGGTAAAAACTCACATTCAGCAGGCGCGTATCCTCGCAGATCTGTGCCCGTGATGCGACAATTTAATCGGTTCTTCATCCGGCGGCGGATCCGGCATTGGCTGCGGACGAGGAATGGGGTCGGGAATGGGAACCGGGTCAGTCGGTAGCGAATCAGTGTGCGACGTTGCAATCAGACAGGTCATATACCCCTCCAGTCATTCAGGTTGACTCTTTTAGGGTAGACGCTGATTTCCTGCAGGCAAAAAAAAGCCGACTAATCTAAGTCGGCGTCGTACGAATCAATTGTGCTATGCAGTAATTCAAAAAAGGAAGTAAGACAATATGGAGCGCAACGCCCATCGCTTGACGTTGCATTCACCTGCGAGAGAGATATTGCCCCGAATAGGTAGATGGTTTATTGACTTCGCTCAAAAATCAGGACGTTTTCATGCGCAAAAGCCACTAAAAAACGTTGTTGTTACAACCATTTACTACGATGCAACCATAAAGTAACACCACCAATCAGGACCACTAACAGAATACAAAAGAGTGAGAAACCAAACTGCCAACCACCGCCGGGGATACCGCCGAGGTTGACGCCGAAAAGCCCGGTTAAAAATGTGCTGGGAAGAAAAACCATTGCCATCAATGACATTGTATACGTTCGGCGAGCCAGAGACTCCTGCATCACCTGCGCAATTTCATCCGCCATAATACCGGTCCGGGCAATACAGGCGTCTATTTCATCCAGCCCTCTCCCCAGCCTGTCAGCGATATCCTGCATCCGTCTCCGATGGTCGTCGGTCATCCAGGGTAAACGTTCACTCGCCAGACGCGCATAAACATCTCTCTGAGGAGCCATATAACGTCGCATTACAATCAACTGTTTGCGCAGCAATGCCAGGAAGCCGCGTGGGGGAATTTGTTGATCGAGCAAGTTATCTTCCAGATCGATAATTTTGTCGTGCAGTTGTTCGATAAATTCGCTGGCATGGTCGGTTAGCGCATCACAAACATCCACCAGCCAACTGCCACAATCAGCCGGTCCCGTTCCTTCCTGGAGATCGCTGACCACATCATCCAGCGCCAGCACTTTGCGCTGGCGGGTTGAGACAATCAGACGTTCATCCATATATAAACGCATCGCCACCAGTTGGTCAGGTCGCTCATCGGTGCTGCCGTTGATACAGCGCAGTGTAATCAACGTACCTTCCCCGACTCTGCTGACGCGTGGGCGCGTACTTTCGCCTGCCAGCGCATCACGCACATTATTGGGAAGTAAAGGCGTTGTCGCCAGCCATTGCGCGCTTTCAGGATGGGTATAATTAAGATGTAGCCAACAGGGATGCTGACTGTCGATAACATCGTTATCTTCCAAGGGTTTCACCCCACCCCGGCCATCCAACAGCCAGGCAAACACGGCATCCGGCACATTAACATCCGTTCCCTTAATGGCTTCCACAGCGCCTCCACAATCATTCAGCTTTTTTCGTTAGTCTAGCCGTCAGAATATGTTAAGCAATATCTCATTGTCCCATTGTGCTGAAATGATTCATAAAAGTATCAGGTAATACAAAAAGCGCCGACGAATGCGACGCTTGCATCTAGATGGCCTGTTAAGCCCGCTGCCATCTCTCTGACTCAAGAGTGTTACTTAAGCGAAATTTATGCGTTCGCGACTGGAGATCAATCACCTGGTTTTTCAGGATACCTGAGGAATCAGAAAGCTCATCAACCATAATGGCATTACTTTGGGTTACATTCTCCAGTTCGGCCAGTGCATGAGTAATTCTGATAATTCCTTTCTCCTGCTCCTGTGTAGTGGTTAATATCTCGCCCATCAATTGGTTTAATTGACCGGCACCACCGACAATGTCATGCATATTTTTTTCTGCTTCACGGACAATAGCTGCACCTTGCTGAACATTTTGATGGGTTTGGGCAATCAGTTGCTTAATATTCTTAGCAGCATCTGCACTACGGTGTGCAAGCATTCTTACCTCACCGGCCACCACGGAAAAACCTTTGCCATGTTCACCGGCCCTCGCCGCTTCCACGGCAGCATTCAATGCCAGAATATTTGTCTGGAATGCGATACCATCGATCAGCGTAATAATTTCCGTCATCTGCTGGGCACATTCGGTGATTGATCGCATATTTGTTGCAACCTGCACCATTAATTCTCCACCCTGAATGGCGCATTGCGTGGCAACTGTTGCCTGGACGCTGGCGATTTGCGTGTTGTCAGCATTATTTCGCGTATTAACGGCTATTTCATCCATATTAGCAGCCGTCTGCATCAATGCTCCGGATTGTTGTTCCGTTTTCACTGAAAGCGCAGCGCTGCGTTCCGCAAGCTGTTCAGAGAGCGCCATCGCCGTTTGCGAGGATGTTCTGATCTCATTAACGAGTGTTGAAATATTACTCGATAAACTATTGATGCCCGGTATTAGTCTACCCGCACAATTATTACCAAACTCTGGAATACTGATCGCCAGATTCCCAGATGTCACTTCTTCAATGCTTCTTTTAACCGTATTGATCGGCATGACCAGATATTTCGTCATGTACCACCACAAGCATAATATAGAAATAACGCTTACCGCATTTGTACCAATTATAATTTCCGGAGTGGCCGAAAAAATCAATTCAACAATATTGAGAGCAACTGCCGTAATCAGCAGAAATAAAATAATAAATGTTCTGACGCTAATATCATTTAACATTTTAGGCCTGTTCACAAAGAAATTACGTAGATATTATTTTTTATAGCACCTGCAATGCAGAATGCCATTGCTCTGCGACGAAAGCTGTACTTTCAATGAGAGTCTGCAGCCCTTTTACTTAAGGCGATAAATTACACCTTTTATTTCTATTAGTTCAGTATTTTATCCCATCAAGTTACTGTGATGACGCCAGGCATCAGATTATTGTGATGACAAGCACATAGAGAGCATAAAACGCACAGAACTATAAATTTGGTGAATGTTTATATAAGTAATGGTTCGTTATTTTCACTATCGCCCTGCTCCCTCTAATACCTGTGTAAAAACACAAGAACATTCCTGGTTTTATCATGTTAACTGGACAAAACCTGCTAGATTTATTACCACGGCCTTTTTTCGATAGGTAGTATGATGTTGAACGTGTCATGGGACCCTGTATTGATTGGGATTTCCTTTGTGGTCGCGTTTATTGCCTCTTTTATTGCTCTCGATAGTGCAGGCAAGGTGGCGATATCCAACCGACGAGAATCTACCTTCTGGCGGTTGTCTGGCGGGGCTACGCTAGGGATGGGTATTTGGTCGATGCATTTTATCGGTATGCTGGCCATGAAAATGAGTATGCCGATCAATTACCATTTTTCGCTCACGGCATTTTCTTTCTTTATTGCGCTCATTTCTGCAACTCTCGCCATTAATATCGCTATTTCAGGTAATACGCTTTCAACAAAACGATTAGTCGTTGCCACGGGAATATTAAGCGCCGGTGTCGTCACCATGCACTACGTTGGCATGTATGCCATCATTGAGCATGTTGCCATCCTATGGAGTCATTCGCTGATACTGCTCTCAGTAATGATTGCCATCGTTGCATCTGGTGTGGGTTTGTGGCTGGCTTTTCATTTGCGCCAAAATACCCGTCGCGCCCTGATCAACCGGCTTGTCGCCGCCCTTATTATGGCGCTGGCGATTGCTTCTATGCATTACACTGGGATGGGAGCGGCAACGTTCACCCATTTTGGACACACTGCACACGATGGACTCAGCTCGCTGGAACTCTCTGTCTGGGTCTGCGCCGTCACGCTGGTTATTTTGGGTATCATGTTGGTGGTCTCGATGGTGGATTCGCAACTGCGCACCTCCCGACTGGCTGACAACCTACATCAACTTAACTGCCAGCTTGAGCATCAGGTCCACTTCGATGCACTGACCGGACTTGCCAATCGCACACAGATAGATGCCTGCTTACAGGCCTGTCTACAACATTCCAAACTGCATCAGCATCAATTTGCTCTGGTATTCATCGACCTCGATCGCTTCAAAGTCGTTAACGATACCTGGGGACATCACATCGGCGATCAGTTGCTGATTGCCAGTACGCAGCGAATCTACAGCTGCCTTGATGACACCATGACGCTGGCGAGGCTGGGGGGAGATGAGTTTATTCTTCTGGTTCCTGACTGTAATAAAGAGGCTATCACCGCTCTGCTGACCCGGATTGCGGCTGCGATTGGCGATCCTTTCACGCTGTTTGGGTACACCATTCGGGTTTCGTTAAGTGCGGGAAGCAGTATTTATCCTGAACATGGTTCCACATTGCATGAGTTAAAAGTAAAGGCTGATATGGCGATGTATCATGTCAAACAGGCTGGCAGAAACGGTTGGGCTATTTATAGCCCGGAAATGGAAGCTATCGCCGATACACCGCCGACATTTTTACAGGAACTGTCACAAGCACTGGAACACGATCAATTTGAGCTTTGGTACCAACCCAAATACACCGCCGGAGATCATTCCCTGACCGGTTTTGAAGCGTTATTACGCTGGCATCACCCGGAACGCGGCATGCTGTTACCCGCAGAGTTTCTGCCTGCGCTGGAAGAAACAGGTCTTATCATTCCGGTCGGGAAATGGGTTATCCAGCAGGCATGCCAGCAGTTACATCAATGGAAGTTACAGGGCCATGCGGAATGGACCCTCGCCGTTAATCTTTCCCCTTCCCAGTTTGAACAACATGATATCGTTGATGTGGTTTGCAGCGCCCTTGCACAATATCAACTATCACCTGCATATCTCACGCTGGAACTGACTGAAAGTACAGCGCTTAAAAATTTAAAACGTAGCGCTGAAGTCTTGAATGCATTTTCAGCTTTAGGGATCACCGTTTCTATTGATGATTTCGGTACCGGTTATTCAAATATATTGATGTTAAAGTCTCTTCCGGCACGGGAATTAAAAATTGACAGAGTATTTGTTAAAGATATCAACGAGAACAGCAAAAATACAAAGATTGTGTCTACTATTATTGACATAGCCCACTCCATGAATATGCAAGTGGTGGCTGAAGGAATAGAGACCCAGGAGCAGGAAATACTCCTGACCCAGATGGGATGTGGCGTGCTGCAAGGTTTCTTGTTTGCAAAACCGTTGCCTGCGCATCAGATCCATGAATTGATTCCAACGGAAAGCAACATTAAGCAGCAGCGAATCGTACAGTCTTTATCTCCTCAACAATCGATAACATTATGAGACTGTAATATAAAAAACAGATGCCATTAAACGGGCAACACAGCAGATAAAGATAACGGGATTATCGATGAGCACAACCGAGCTGCATTCACTGGATTTATTAACCCTGCCGGTGTGGATTGTTTCGCCGCATACCGAAGAACTGGTGTTCGCAAATACCGTTGCACGGGAACTGATGCAGGCCCCCTGCTTTTCTCTACTCCGCAAGGGTATATTTTCAACTCATGCCCAGAATGATTTAACCATGTATCTCAGCGATTTGAGAAATCATCACGATATTGTGGAAATCCTTACGGTTTGCCGCGAAGGTGAAGCCGTCGCAATGGCATGTCGCCTGTCCATCCGCTCTCTGCCGGAATCAGGTGACGTCATTCTTTTCGAAGGCATTGAAACACCGACTTCGCAAGGTCTGAAAGCGAGCCGTTCAGCGAATTATCAGCGAAAAAAACAGGGATTTTACGCGCGTTTTTTCCAGACCAACTCGGCACCAATGTTGCTTATCGATCCGTCCCGTGATGGGCTGATCGTCGATGCAAATCTCAGCGCGCTAAATTTTTATGGCTATAGCCATGATACGATGTGCCAGAAACATACATGGGAAATCAATACACTAGGCCGTCATATACTCCCGGTGATGCATGAAATCGCCCATCTTCCCGGTGGCCATAAACCTTTGCATTTTGTGCATAAACTGGCAGACGGCACCTCCCGTCACGTACAAACCTACGCCGGTCCAATCGAAATCTACGGTAATAAGCTCATGTTGTGCATTATTCATGATATTACCGAGCAAAAGCGGCTGGAACAGGAGCTTGAGCGTGCGGCCCTGCGTGACGCCTTAACGGGATTGCTTAACCGCCGACATTTTTATCAGGTAACCGAGCCGGAACAGACCCACGCGTTGTCATTGACACAGGATTACAGCCTGCTGTTGATCGACACCGATCGCTTTAAAAGCATTAACGATCTTTTTGGTCATTTAAAAGGTGATGAGGTACTTTGCGCTCTGGCACGCACACTGGAATCCTGTGCGAGAAAGGACGATCTGATTTTTCGCTGGGGAGGTGAAGAATTTGTGCTGCTGCTGCCGCGAACCTCGTTGGACACTGCCCTCAATCTCGCAGAAGTGATACGGGCGACGGTGGCCAAAGTGACTCTCCCTGGCCTTCCCCGCTTTACCGTCAGCATTGGCGTAGCTCGGCACGAAACAAATGAAAGCATCGATGAGTTATTCAAACGCGTTGACGACGCGTTGTACAAAGCCAAGAACGAAGGCAGGAACAGAGTGCTGGCCGCCTGATGTTTACGTCGTTCAGCGACTACGTTTAGCGTGACGCTCCCAGTTGTCTTGTTTTGCTTGTGCGGTTTTACGCAATGCCACATAACATGCCCCGCTGCCGCCGTGATGCGGCAGTGCGGCGCAGTATGCTTGCACATCGTCAAATTCCGTCAACCAGCGCGCCACGTAGCTGCGAACAATATTGGCATGGGAGTTATCGTCACGTCCCTTGCCGTGTATCACCAACACGTTACGCAACCCTTCCTGCTGCGCCTGCAGAATAAATCTAAAGAGCATCTGGCGACATGTTTCAACAGGTTGGCGAATAAGATTGAGACTCGCCTGCTGCGGGTATTTTCCGTTTCGCAGCTTGTCGGTCACGCCGTTCTGTAAACCTTCGCGACGAAACTCGAGCGGCACATTCAACGGGACAATATCGAGAAATCCCGTCGAGAGAAAATTATCCAGTTGAAGCGTATCGACACGCGCCGGAGTGCGAAGATTGCGCATAGGCTGCCAGTGTACATCGGCATGGTTTTTCAGCGGTTGAACATCCCCCATAGCGTCAAGAAACAGCGATGCATCATCAAGGTTCATGTTTCATCCTCCAGCATATTGCGACGAGCATTATCATAACCGCGCACTATTATACCGACAACTATACCGGTAACGGTTTACGGTTATTTCCAATAATTAGCCGGATCCACCGCGCTGAATCGATCTACTCACGACAAGTTGATATCCGTTTTTAGGGGTATAGCTGCGACGGTCACTGGCGTGATAATGTGTAGCCTCGCTTGAATGCTGTAATGAGAGAAACGGATGCTTAACTTACTGGAAGACACCATAGACACGCCGCTGGGCCCGCTGTGGGTTATTTGTGATGAGCAATTTCGCCTGCGCGCAGTGGAATGGGATCAGCACAGCGATCGCATGGAACAATTGCTTGATATTCATTACCGTACAGAAGGTTATCAGCGCATTACCGCCAAAAACCCAGGTGGATTAAGCGACAAACTCTCTGAGTATTTTGCCGGAAACCTCAGCATCATTGACACGCTGGAAACGGCAACCGCTGGGACGCCTTTTCAGCGTGAAGTCTGGCAAGCATTACGCACTATCCCCTGCGGGCAGGTCATGCACTATGGTCAACTGGCCGAACAGTTAGGACGCCCCGGCGCTGCAAGGGCCGTCGGCGCAGCTAATGGCTCCAATCCAGTAAGCATTGTGGTCCCCTGTCATCGCGTCATTGGGCGCAACGGCACCATGACCGGATATGCCGGCGGCGTACAACGAAAAGAGTGGTTATTGCGCCACGAAGGTTATTTGCTACTCTAGATTCCAGGCAATTAATGCCTTATTCATCACACTTCCGCATAATGCGACCCTAAATTAAGTGTGGTTAATCAAGAGGATACAAACATTCATTCCAGTTATGCCTGAATTATTCTCTATTGGGAGTAGCTCAGGCTTACGTGCTCACCAAAAAGATGTTAAAATTGACAAATATCAATTACGGCTTGAGCAGACCTATGATCCCGGAAAAGCGAATTATACGGCGCATTCAGTCTGGCGGTTGTGCTATCCATTGCCAGGATTGCAGCATC
>Ga0129313_1001704_pt1 | contig 13244 bp, 6 predicted proteins | sample O1105metagenome_FD_94436 | JGI IMG/M metagenome (GOLD analysis project Ga0129313, IMG submission 94436) | Orangutan group fecal microbial communities from fecal samples from Wisconsin, USA - O1105 metagenome | ecosystem: Host-associated > Mammals > Digestive system > Large intestine > Fecal... | reverse complement strand
CGAATACGACATCGCTGTGCGCTACCATCGCGACATGAACTTCAACATGATAAGAAACTGGGTGGGCATGACCGGCGACGAAGAGTTCTACGACGCATGCGACAAATACGGCATCATGGTGTGGCAGGACTTCTGGCTCGCCAACCCATGTGACGGACCCGACCCCAAGGACGAGAACATGTTCCTCGCCAACGCACGCGACTACACGCTGCGCATGAGACAGCACCCGTCTATAGGCATATACTGCGGACGCAACGAGGGCTACCCACCGGCATCTATCGACAAGGTGCTGAGAGAGTATGTCTCGACACTGAACCCAGGACTGGGATATATCTCCAGCTCTGCCGACGACGGCGTGAGCGGACACGGACCATACTGGGCATGCACACCGAAGTTCTACTTCGAGCACCAGACTGGCAAGCTGCACTCCGAGCGCGGCATGCCTAACGTGATGACAGCAGAGGGTCTGTACCGCACGCTTACAGAGCGCGAGCTGTGGCCGCAGGGCGACGCGTGGGGCGCACACGACTACTGCATGGAGGGCGCACAGCGTGGTGCGACATTCAACGCTATAATAGACCGCGCCTTCGGCATGCCTAACGACGCTGCCGCCTTTGCCGCACTGGCACAGTGGGAGAACTACGACGGCTACCGTGCGATGTACGAGTCGGGCGCGAAAGACCGTATGGGCCTGCTCATCTGGATGAGCCACTCCTGCTGGCCGAGCATGACCTGGTGCTGCTACGACTACTATTTCGAGCCGACGGCGGCGTTCTTCGGCTGCAAGAAGGCGTGTGAGCCGTTGCACATACAGTGGAACGCGTCGACGCGCAACCCCGAAGTGGTGAACCTCATGGCAGGAGAGCGTAAGCTGCTGACGGCTAAATGTCAGATTATTAACGCCTTCGGAAAGGTGGTAAAGGAAGCTACGGCAACGGTAAACTCGGCTGACGACTCTACCGTGGAGATTCCAGCGCTACACGTCGACGACAACATCAGCGGACTGGCAGAGCCTGGCGACGACCGCAGATATGCCGGAACGGTTTACTTCGTGCGCCTGACGCTCACCGATGCAGCCAACAACGTGTTGTCAGAAAACACGTATGTAGACTCCAACGACAAGGGCAACCTGAAAGAACTGCGCGATGTGCGCACCCTGGGAACCAACGATCTGAAGGTGGAGGTGGCTCCGTCACACGTCCTCACCTCTCGCACGCTGACCATAACGAACACGTCTGACGTGCCCGCCATGATGCTGCGCCTCAACCTTGTGGACAGCAAGGGCGAACAGATTCTGCCCGTCAGCTACTCTGACAACTACTTCCACATCATGCCGGGAGAGGCTCGCACGGTGGTCGTAGAGTGGAACGACGCCGACCGTCAGGCCCCAGGACTGCCCAAACTGATGCTCACCGGCTTCAACACCGTGGGCAGAGAGCTGGGTCTGGGCTCTGCAAACTAAGGAGCTGTAGGATGTTTTCGATTTGAGAATAGAATATAATTGAACAGGAAACAGACTATAATTGAGCTTTAAAAAGACTATAATTGAACTTTTAAAAGGCTATAAACAAATAGACGGCCGGCCGCAAACAAACAGGCGGTCGGCCTTTATTAAATAAAAAAATAAAGACTGAGGGGTTATCCCAAAGCCATTATTAAATAAAAAAATAAAGACTGAGGGGATTATCCCAAAGCCATTATTAAATAAAGAATAAAGACTGAGGGGGTTATCCCAAAGCCTTTATTAAATAATCAGGAACTCACAAAGGAAAGGAAGAGAGGTAAGAAATGGAGAACAATATAATAAGATTTATAAAGAACTGGACACTGCCCGTGGCTATCGCGACAGGCTCTTTGGTCTATCTGGTGTTCGCATACGTGCCGGCACTCGACAGCGCAGCCGTGTTTTTCACACCCGTCATGGAGTTGCTGCTACCCCTATTCATGTTCTTCACACTGTTTGTCGTGTTCTGCAAGGTGGACTTCCGCCAGCTGCAACCAGTGCGTTGGCACGTGTGGCTGAGCCTGTTTCAGGTGCTCACCGCCATAGTGCTGACATGGCTTGTGCTTGAGTTTGGACTGACAGGAAAGAGTCTTGTGCTCGTCGAAGCGATGCTTGTGTGCGTGGTGGCGCCCTGCGCGTCTGCCGCCCCAGTAGTGACGCAGAAGTTAGGTGGCAACCTTGAACAGATGACGACATACACCTTCCTCTCCAATTTCATCACAGCGCTGTTCGTGCCCATCTGCTTTCCGCTCATCGACAAGGCTGCCGACATCTCGTTTATGAGCGCTTTCACCACCATACTATATCGTGTCGCGACGGTGTTGGTAGGTCCGATGGTGCTGGCATGGGCTGTGAAGCACTGGGCAAAACGCTTCCACCGCTGGATAACGGGCGTCAAAGACCTGTCCTACTACTCGTGGGCTATGTCGCTGCTCATCGTCTCCGGCACCACAATCAAAAACATTGTGCATGCCGACACGTCGGCGAGCTTCCTCTGCGTGATAGCCGTGATGGGTCTGCTGCTGTGCATCATGCAGTTTGGTGCAGGCCGCTTTATCGGCCACTACTTCAGTGCGACGGTCAATGCAGGGCAGGGTCTGGGACAGAAAAACACCGCTTTCGGCATCTGGATAGCCTCGTCTTATCTTAATCCGCTGTCAACGGTCGGACCGGGATGCTACATTCTGTGGCAAAACATAATCAACAGCGTGGAGATATGGATGTGTCGAAGAGAGGGACACGACTATTCGGCATAAGAAAAACTACCACACATGTCTTTGTCCCTCGCTTCGTGTTCACAGCGATGCGCCACACTGACTACATCTTACGGCAGCAGGCGAGCAGATAAACGCCACAGAGCGCCATCACACCGACGGCTCCTGCCTGTCCCACAGCGTCGCTGGCGTAGCCCATAACGACGGGGAACACGGTGCCACCAAACAGTCCCATAATCATCAGACCACTCACCTCGTTCTGCTTGTCGGGCATGGAGAGCAGCGCCTTAGACATGATGATGGAGAACACATTGCTGTTGCCGAGACCCATAAGACCTACAGCCACGTAAAGCATGGTCTGTGTCGTGCCCCACACCAGTCCACAGGCAGAGAGCAGTATGAGCACAATGCTAACAGCATAGAACGTGGAGTGGCGCATGACACGCATAAGGAACGAACCAGAAAGACAGCCCACGGTGCGGCAGATGAAGTATAGGCTCGTCGCAAAGGCGGCGTCGTTGAGCGACAGACCGAGGCGCTCCATCAGAATCTTGGGCGCGGTGGTGTTGGTGCCGACGTCTATTCCCACGCAGCACATGATGGCAACAAACGCCATGAGCACCGTGGGGTTGGCAAGAAGACGCAGACAGTCAACCACCGACGAGGTCTTGCCAGTGGCAGGCTGCTCCTCGATGGGTGTGCTCCACAGCAGCAACGTGGCAACGATACTTATCACCATATAAATCGGGAAGAGCACCTTCCAGCCCAGTCCGAGCGACGGTATGCCACCCGTGGCACCCCACATGGCGATGTACGGAGCCATAAACGACGCTATAGCCTTGACAAACTGGCCAAAGGTGAGCGTGGAGGCGAGGTGCGGACCCGTTATGATGGTGGAGACAAGAGGATTGATGCTGGTCTGCATGAGGGCGTTGCCGATGCCAAGCAGTGCAAAGGACAACAGCATAATGGGGAAACTTTCGCCGAAGAGAGGAATGGCAAGCGACAGCGCCGTGACAACGAGCGAGAGCAGAACCGTGTTTTTTCGTCCGATGCGGTTCATCAACATGCCCGTCGGAACGGAGAAGATGAGGAACCAGAAAAACACGAGCGAAGGACAGATGTTGGCCTGCACGTCAGTGAGCGCGAGGTCTTCTTTCACATAATTGGAAGCGATGCCCACGAGGTCGACGAATCCCATGACAAAGAAACTGAGCATCACGGGCACAGCGACAAGAGCGGTTGACTTGTTGTTCATAACTTTTTTTTGTTTAGATTTTTTAATTACATATTGCCAGCACAGCCCGTTGCATGTCACGACGCAGTGCTGAGATAATAGGATTTGTGGGTGGCGCGCGCCCCGGCACGACTCGCTGCCTGCGACAGCAGAGGCTGGCGAAGAGGTCTGGCACAGGATAAGCCTGGCGTATCGAAGCTTTACGACAAGCACCTCTGAGCGTTACGCCATGCAAAAGTAATTCATTTCTCCCTATGCGCCAAATATAACGGCGCCGTTTTTGGCGTTTTTACATGTCTTGATTGATATTTTTCTACACATACGCAAGACTTTCATGCCAGCAACATGTCGCATCGCAGGAATACACCCTACCATTCGGTTGGAAAACTACATGGCAAGAACGAAAAAACAAGGACTAAGAAAAGCCAAATCGGTAGCATAATGGTAAAAATCTTTTAAATAGATCAAGAAAACCCACATATTTTTGTTATTAAATGTTGAATTGTTTGCGCGAACAGCAAAAAGTTCGTACCTTTGCATCGTCAAAAGGTTAATAGATTGTTTAGGTTAGTAGTAATAGATTTAGGTTTTTAGTTATTAGGTTTAAGGTAAATTGATTTGTTTAACGGATGGCAAGAGAAGGACGTGAGTCTTTCGACTGTTGAAAAGAAATTTTTAAGTTAAACATACAGGAAAGCGCCGCAGCTCGTTGAGAGTAGCGGCGCTTTTTGGTTTACATCACTTCTGGGCCACGCACAGCCATCGCAAAGCGCGAAAACTTCAACTGATGATAATTAATGGAGCATTGACGGACATTAATGTTAAATCGATTCGAGCGCGAAGCGTGAGCAAGTAGCGAGCGTAGGGGTTGAGGAATATTATTGAATATGGACACAACGAAAAAGCGCCACTACTCTCAACGAGCTGCGGCGCTTTCTTTTATGTTTAACTTTAAAAATTTCTTTTTCAACATATGAAAGACTCACGTCCTCCAGGTGTCATCTGTTAAACAAATCAATTTACCTTAAACCTAATAACTAAAAACCTAAATCTATTACTACTAACCTAAACAATCTATTAACCTTTTGACGATGCAAAGATACGAACTTTTTGCTGTTCGCGCAAACAATTCAACATTTAATAACACAAAAGGGGCTTTTTCTTGACTTATTTAAAGAATATTCAACGTTTCAATGTCGTTGTCAACACTTTTTCTCTATTGCCTCATTCAGGTGACAAGTCGACTCCGACGGGGAGAACACGGGAGAGGGAACAGTTGGCGCTTGAAAGAGGTGCGAACTACTCCCGCTTTTACGATAGAGCCAGAGCAAAGAAGATATTGGACGTGACGAAAAGACGATTGGACGTGGCGAAAAGACGATTACGTCCGTTTGACAAAATGATAGTGCCCAAATGGGCTTGTCTCTACGGCCGAATGGCGTCGTCACTACGGCCCTTTGACGTCGTCATTTGGGCGTAGTGGGAAAGCCGCGGGATGTTTAACAGATGTTAAGAATTGGCGTAAGAAATTACGACAGAATTGTAGCAAAATGTCAGGAAAACTGGCATGGAGGCTTACACGCTGAACAATGAGGACTCAGCTGATTATTCATGGGGATTAATCCGCTGAGCCAATAATCCATTGAACCAAAGGTGTGGAGCGAACGGTATATAACAAAAAAAAGGCGCCGCTACTCTCAACGAGCTGCGGCGCTTTTCCTATGTTTAACTTAAAATTATTTTTCGAAACTAATGAAAGACTCACGTCCTTCATCGTCACCTGTTAAACAATCGTTTCAATTTACCTTAAACCTAATAACTAAAAACCTAAATCTATTACTACTAACCTAAACAATCTATTAACCTTTTGACGATGCAAAGGTACGAAGAAAGCGCTGTTTGCGCAAACAATTTTACCATATTTTCTCTGCAAAGCCATTATTTTTGACGTACATCAACGCTGTAACAGTCTATAAACCAGCATTTAACCTTTGTTTACAATAGACAGGACTGCTCATAACTACGCCTTTTTGCCGTACAGATAACTTTGCTTACGCCGCGCCTTCCCTATCTTTATGTTATTCCTTCTCTATCAACACGGTGGCGTAAGCCGATATGCCCTCCTCACGACCAGTAAACCCAAGTCGCTCGGTGGTGGTGGCTTTGATGGAGATATTGTCCTCATCGGTCCCCATGACCTGTGCCAGACAGGCTTTCATGGCAGGCACATGAGGATTGATTTTGGGCCGTTCGGCGCAGACGGTAGCGTCTACGTTTCCGAGGCGGTAGCCTTTTGTGGCGATGATTTCAATGGTTTTGCGCAGCAATATCTTGCTATCCACGTTCAGCGTGTCGGCAGACGTGTCGGGGAAGTGGTAGCCAATGTCGCGCATGTTGGCAGCGCCGAGCAACGCATCGCAGATGGCATGAATCAACACATCGGCGTCGCTGTGGCCGAGCAGACCCAGTGTGTGGTCTATCTTTATGCCGCCCAGCCATAGGTCGCGGCCTTCTACGAGGCGGTGTACGTCAAATCCGAATCCTACGCGTATGTTCATTTTCCTTTGCTTAATGGTGTTTGCAATTTGTCTTTGTGTTTTTTTATCTGCGTCTGAAGAGGTCTTTTATGCCGTCCATGTCAAACGACAGCGTGAAGCGCAGCGTCTGGTCGAGCGGATTGCTCTTTGCTGTGGCGATGACATATCCCGCGTCAAGCGAGAAGACATTCATCTTAAAGCCTGCTCCCACGGTGAAGTATTTGCGGTTACCCTTGTTTGCTGACTCGTGGTGGTAGCCCGCACGCAGCGCAAACTTGTCGTGGTAGACGTATTCGCCGCCCACGCTCCACTGTATCTCCTGCAGTTCCTCCTTGAATCCGCCGGGCGCGTCGCCGAAGCTTTTGAATATGCCGCTTATCGACGACACGTCGTAATAGTCTTTCTGCACGCGCTCCTGGTAGTCTTCTGTCGATTCCTGTTTGGGGTATGTCGGCACGAGCAGTTTGTTTGCATCAGCGGCAATGGTGAAGCGGTTGTACTCGTCGATGGGAATCATGAGCGAGGCGCCGAGGCGCATATTGGTCGGTATAAACTCCGAGTTGTTGTCGCCACCGAACGATATTTTGCTACCGATATTGGAGATATTAAGACCCAATCCGAGCTGACACTCGCGCTGTCCGAGATTGATGTAGTTCTGATAATAGCACGACAGGTCGGCAGCAAACGCCGAACCGGGCGCCGTGTCAGACGTGTAGTCGTAGGTAAGGTCGGAGTATATCCATCGCACGGCGGCAGCGATAGAGAACTTTTCGCTAAGCATGAGCGAGTAAGCCACGTCTACCGACATCTCGTAAGGGTTGATGGTCATGGCGTCGTCGGACGTGCCGAGGAACACTTCACCCAGCGAGAAGTAGCGCAACGACGCCGACACAGCCGAGTAGTCGCCTATGCGGTAATAGCCGGCGAGGTATGCCAGATCCATGTCGTTGACGAGTTGGCGCAGCCACGGGGTGTAGTTGAGCGCCACACCGGCACGCGAAATGGTGAACGGGTACTTCGCGGGGTTCCAATACTGCGACACCACGTCGGGGTCGGTAGCAACACCTACGTCGCCCATACCTGCCGAGCGCGCGTCTGGCGCGATGGTCTGCGAGGTGACAGAGGTGTTCACCGGGTTGAAGAAGTCTTCCTTCTGTGCTGCCGCTGGCAGTGCCACTGCCACGCAAACTGCCGCTATGAGGATTTTGATGTATGTTCTCATTGTCTTGTTTTTACTATGTAGATATAACGCTTTGCGCCTTTATTTATTGCCGATTATAACAAGTTTCTTAGCTTTCGACACCTTGCTGCTGCCGTCGCAGCTTATCCGTGCGCGGTAGAGATAGACTCCTGTCTGCAGGCGTCGCCCTCCGTCTGTCGTGAGATTCCACTCCACGGTGTAGGCGTTGTCGGTGCTCACGCCGCTCTCGGAGTGTCGCCAGAGCTGTCGTCCGCTCATGTCGAAGATGTCGATGTCTACGTCCACGGTGCTGCCCGTGCGGTCGTGGCTTATGATGAACGTCGTGGAGGTTGTCGCGGGGTTGTCGGTACAGCTCACGTTGAAGAGCGTTGGCCGCAACCCTTTCACCACGGTGAATGTCAATTCTGCCGTCGACGCGTTGTTCAGCACGTCCCATGCACGGAACAGGAGACGGTGCTCGCCCGGCTCAAGTTCGGGCAACGAGTAATAGGTCGAGCCAGAGGTGTATGTTCCGAAGTCGTAGCTGAAGTTGTCGTTCAGGCTGTAGGTCTTGCCCATGTCGCCGTCGATGACAAGCTGCATGTCGTGTCCGATGCCGCTGCCTGAGGCGTTTATGCCGTCCTGGTCGTTGATGGTAGCCACGAAGAACGGTGTGGTGTTGACCTTTCCACCGTTTGTAAACGACGGCGAATTGAGGTAACAGTATATTGACGGACCTATGGAGTCGTTCTCGGCAAGCTCTGAGCCGTTGACGATGAACGACTCGCTGCTGCCGTGTGCAGACGTGTTGTGGTCGCTACTGATGGCGTAGATGTTTATCAGTCCGCTGCCTTCCTCGTAGTTTATGTCCTTAGGCACGGCAAATGTAAACTCAAACTTGCCTGCCCTCACGCTGTCGCTGCCGGCATAGATGGTGCGGGGGCGGTCGTAGAACTCGAACGCGTACTTGCTGCCGTCTTTGTCATGGGCGTCGTTTTGGCGACAGGTGATAAGCTCACGGGTGTCGCGCACCGTGGCGGTAGCAACACCATTGAAGTTGTCGCCACCCTCGATGTGCCCCTCTACGGTAGCCACCGAGCCAGCTTTAAGACGTGGCAACGTCGCCGCCCCTGTCTCCACACCGTTTATCTTGTCCACCACCACCTTCATGGTAGGCAGTGCCAGCGGCAGGGCGGGGTCGCCGAGCAGAGTGTATTGCAGCTTATTCACCGACAGGTCGCCACCGGTTTCAACCATCTCGTTTTTCGCGCGGCGCTGCGCCTCACCAATAGTGACGGGACGTCCGTTGTCGTCAAGGCTCAGCACATGGCGCATATAAGCCTGGTTTATGGTCTTGTTGTAGTTGGTAAACACCGTTCGTGTGGTGCCGAAAAACGCTACGGCGCCACCCTTGGGGTTTATCACCGCCGCCTCACCCAGCGTGACGGTATTGCCATCGAAGGGCAACACGTCGCACGACGCCGAGACCCACAGCGGCAGATTGGTGTTTGTGAACTCCTTGAAGTCAGACACTCGCAACACGTTTTCATGCGACAGCTGCAACGACGAGCCGTGTCCGGCGTAGTTCATGACGAGTGCTCCCTGCTGCTGTTGCTGCTTGAGCAGTCGTGTCACCTCTGGGTAGGTGTTACCTGTTGCCGATGTTTCGCGTTTGTATGCGTCCCACATCACCTTCTTTACGAGATATCCGGGGTAGAGCGCAGACGTCTTATCCGCCGTCTGGTTTTCGTCTCGCATGTGCAAGTTGTTGTTACCGTCGTCTCCCATAAACACCAATGTGTTGCGCCATGCGCCCGCATTTTTGTTGGAAGCGTATGCTATCACCTTGTCAACAATGCCTTTCGCATCGCTCTCGGTGGTCACGGGGAATCGTCCCACCGCCACATCGAGTTTGTCTCTGCTTGTCGGCAGCAGGCCCTCGCCGTCGTCAAGATAGCAGAAGAAGCCGTCGTCGACATAACATTCGGTCTCGCTGTATGAGTTTTCGCTCTCGTAACACAACAGGTAGTCGTCGAGTACGAACGAGCGACAGTCAGGTGTCAGCATGCGGTTGTCCCACACACAGTCGCCGAAGAGCACAAGATAGCCTGGCAGGTCGGCATCGCTCTCCGCCCTGTCGTACAGCATTTTCATGTAGCGACGGTAAGCGCTGGCGTCGGGAGTGCCGCTTGAGAACTCGTTGTATAGTTCGTCTGCCGGCACGATGTTGACTCTCATGCCGTCGTGTTGGCGGTGAAACTCTGCCAGACGGGTGGCTTGTGCCAGCAACTTCTGGCTTGTGGGTATGATTATAACCATGTCTGCCTGTGGGTCGGCATGGTGGTTTTGGTTCGTGATGTTGTAGACATATTCTGGCGATGGGAACTGCGTGTCTGCCAACGAAGGCACAGCGATAGGCTCATCCCACGTTATGTCGATGTAGTCGAGGCGCACGGGACCGCCTGCCACGGGCTTTATGGTGAACACATACTTGCCGTCCACCGCGTCGGAGAGCGTATATGTCGCCGACCTCTCATTAGCTTTGTTGTATGACACGGCGTCATTCTCGTTGCCCACCAGCACGGTGATGGACCCCATCGACTCGCCATTGACCAACACCTCCACCGTAGAGGCGATATTAGAGGTCACGACCACCGTCGCCCTGGCACGCGATGCGGTAGGATTGTCGGCAATGGTTATCTTCTGTGTCTCACCCACTGCCACCGACTTGCCGTCGACAAGGTTGCGTCCACCGTGGAACCAGGAGTAGCCGTCAGACTCATGTAACGAGTGGTAACGGTCTGGCGAATCGCTGAACAAGGCAACGAACTCCTCTTCACTGATAGAGGCTGGTGTGCCCTCGTTGTCTTGTGTAAGGAAATAGTAGCCGTAGTCGGAGTATGGATTGCGAACCCGACGTCGCTCACCCTTTGCCGTCCAATGTACTGGACCTTTGGCGTAGAGCAGACGACGGCCGCCTACTGTGCATGTCGCCACCTCTTTCAGGTCGTCGCTCTCGGCAAGTTCTGAGCCTACAAGCTGTTCGTTTATGAGGTTGCCACCATAGCCATAGACCTTTACATGCGACGGGTCGGAGAAGCCAGCCTGACGAATCAACGCATCGGTTATATGGTAGACGCCTGTCGACGGCACACGAATCTTCGCCCAACGACCTGTCGAAAGCACTGACGAAGCGGCATAACGCGATGCAGCAGAAGAGGTGTTGGCAGCGCCAGAGTGGCTATTTCCATTGGCATCAAGGCTTCCATTATCTGCTCCAGAGCGCTTTATGGCGTTGGCATGGCTGCGCAGCGGAGTTGCGACATGGCGCGACTCCACCTTCAGCATGAAGCTCACAAGAATACGGTAGCGGCCGTCACGATGCACCAGCGGGCAGAAGCCAGCTTCAAGCACCCCACGTTTCCTGTCCATAGCGACATGGCTACTCACCACGGGCATGACAGGCAGCGTGTCAACGCCGAGCGCTTTCATGGCGCTTATGTCCGATGGTGTCATGTCGATGAACTCAGGATAGAGCAGCGACACCGTGTAAAGAGAGTCGGCAAAGTTGCCGTCAAGCGGCATGGAGCATGTAAACTCCGGCAGTGTCTGCCCTATCGCCACATCGTCGGCGGTAAGGTTATAGAACCTCTGCACCTGCGCCTTCAGAGGCGAAAGCACAGTGGCAAGCATCGCTACTATGTAAAGTAATCTTGTCACGCTACGGTCGTTGTTTGTTGTGTTGCTGATAATCGCTTTTGTTGAAGCACGTTCTTATTGTGCCATATCTGTCTCTTGCAGACAATAAATTCATCTCTTGCAGACAATAAATCCATCTCTTGCAGACAATAAATCCATCACTTGCAGATAATAAATCCATCACTTGCAGACAATAAATCCATCACTTGCAGCTAAAATCGAGCACCTTACGGTCTTCGATATAACCCTCGAGATGGTCGTCGATGTGTACGGGGCCGACGCCGACGGGCGTTCCAGTGAACAGGATGTCGCCCGTCTTGAGGGTGAAGAAGCGACTGATGTAGGCAATGAGGCTGTCGATAGAGAACAGCATGTCAGAGGTTCGACCCTCCTGCACGGTGTTGCCGTTGATGTCGAGATGGAAGTGTAGCGCCTGCACATCGCGGAACTTGTCCACGCTGACCCACTCTCCCAGCGCTGCCGAGCCGTCAAATCCCTTGCACAGGTCCCACGGTTCACCGTTTGCGCGCAACTTCTGCTGCAACTCACGGGCGGTGAAATCTATTCCGACGGTCACCGCATCGTAGTAGCGATGTGCAAAGCGTTCGGGTATGGTCTTGCCGAGTCGCGATATGCGCACTGCCACTTCCGCCTCGTAGTCGATACGCCCCATGAAGTCGGGGATAAAGAACGGCTTCTTGTCTTTGAGCAGTGCCGAGTCGGCTTTTGTAAAAATCACCGGTGTCTCCGGTTTATATAACGTTCCGTCCAGCTCTTTATTGTGCTGGATGTAGTTCATTCCTACGGCAAATATCTTCATGTTTGCAATTTTATTGTTATTGGGCGACTGTTGCCCCGCACTTTCATGTTACGCTGCATCAGCCTTTTCCGCGTCTACGAAAGCAGGGCTGCGCCAATGCAATAGCAGGGTTGCACCAATGCCAAAGCAAGGCTGCATTAAAGCCAAAGCAGGGCTGTGCCAATGCGAAAGCAGTGTAGCGTTAAAACGAAAGAAGAGCTATAAAGAGCTTTTCCGACTCTTTATAACTCTTCAGTTTTGTCTATTGTTGCGGTCTGGAAGTCCAGTCCCTGATTACTCTGCAGCGAGAGTGAAGCGCTTGTAAGCTACAATCTTCAGCTCCTTGTCCTGCTTCTTCAGGTAGTCGGCAACGCTCTGCTTGTCGCCATCGCCGAACTGGAACTCCTGAGCCACGAGGCAGCTCTCCTTCAGGAACTTGCCTACACGACCCTTAGCGATGTTCTGAATCATGTTCTCGTTGAGGTTTGCAGCCTTCTCGGCAGACACTGTAGCCTTGATTTCACGGAACTTAGCAACGTCTTCAGCAGTAATCCATCCTTTGCCCTGGTTAGACTCGATGTGGTCTTCAGAGTCGAAGTGGTTGGGGTTGAGGCCAGCCTTCTTTACAGCTACCTCTACTGCCTTCTCAATCTGCTCTTCTTTGGTCTTCTCTACAGCAACCTTGTACTCCTCCTCCTTCACTGACTCAGGAACAGACTCCTCGTCAAGAGCGATGGGCTTCATAGCTGCTACCTGCATGGCAACCTTGTGTCCAACCTCAGCGTTAGCCTTGTTGAGCTGTACCATGGTGCAGAGAGTGTGCTTGTTCATGTGGTCGTAAACCTCGATGTTCTCACCCTCGAGCACGTTGTAGCCGTCGAGCTCCATCTTCTCGCCAGTGATGCCAGAGCGCTGTGTAACAGCAGCCTGAACGTCACCCTCGCCGAGCTTCAGAGCCTTAACCTCGTCAAGAGTCTGAGCCTTAGCAGCGATAGCAGCATCGAGGATGTCGCTTGTCAGCTTGATGAAGTCAGCACCGTTAGCCACGAAGTCGGTCTCGCACTTCAGCGCGAT
>Ga0129313_1001700_pt1 | contig 13269 bp, 14 predicted proteins | sample O1105metagenome_FD_94436 | JGI IMG/M metagenome (GOLD analysis project Ga0129313, IMG submission 94436) | Orangutan group fecal microbial communities from fecal samples from Wisconsin, USA - O1105 metagenome | ecosystem: Host-associated > Mammals > Digestive system > Large intestine > Fecal... | reverse complement strand
TTAGGGAGAGAGTTTGAGAGTGACTCCCCGCAGTGCGGGGAGATGTCACGCAGTGACAGAGGGGACGTCCTCCGTCAGAGGGCCCCTTTTTCAAAAGGGGTTCTCTCAATAATAAGCATAAAATTTCTGTATAAGTATCATGGTTAGGATTTCGGGCTTGTTTTATTCATTGGGGAATTTCATTCCCCACTGTTTTCTGCATTCGTCCATTATCTTCATGACTTCAATAGTATCGCTGTGTGGGACAAGCGTGCTTTCAAGAAGTCCTGCTTCAAGACAGCGGTGTACCTCGTCAACCTCGTACTCATAGCCGTTTATCTCGTCCTTGTACACGAAGCGCTCGACCTCGTTTCCATGGCGGTCAAAGAGAACTCCCTCGTCGGTGCAGTGGAACCAGTTGCCGAGAGTGATGAAGCCCTTGCTTCCCGATATAATGGCATTGTTGCGGAGCTGTATCTCGAAGCCGTTGTCTGCGGATACGAATGCGCCGCTTTTGTATCGGAGCATGATAGAATTGCTCATGTCTATGCCGTCCATCATGTGGGCGGAGCTTATTATCTCGTCAGGCATACCCAGCAGGTCATGTGCAAGAGTGAGCGGATATATGCCAAGGTCAAGGAGACAGCCACCGCCGCAGTCTGCGCGGAAAAGCCTGTCGTTCTCGTCATAGGTGATAAAGTTGCTGAAATCAGCCTTGATGTACTCTATGTCTCCGATAAGTCCCGAAGCTATCCATTCTTTCATCTTGCGGTAAACGGGACGGCATTTCATCCACATAGCCTCCATGAAGAAAACGCCCTTTGCCTTAGCAAGCGCAAGAAGCTCCTCGGTCTGTGCCGCATTGAGAGTAAGGGACTTTTCGCAGAGCACGTTCTTTCCGTGTTCTATGCAGAGCTTAGCGTCTGCAAAATGTGAAGCCATAGGAGTTGCGATGTAGACTATCTCAGCGTCGCTGTTTGCGGCGAAGTCAGCATAGCTTCCGTAGTATTTCTCATAGCCGAATTCCTCGGCGAATTTTTTTGCCTTGTTTTCAGTTCTTGAAGCCACGCCGCAGAGCTGTGCCTTTTCGCAGTGTTTAAGGGCTACTGCGAATGTGTGAGCTATCTTGCCTGTGCCGATGACTCCCCATTTGAATTTTTCCATGATAGAGCTCCTTTCAGTTTTGTGATTGGTCGATAACGCAGTCGATAGCGATTATGACTGCCAGTGCCATGACTGTATCCTGTTCGTATGCTATGTCTATTTCAAAGCTGTCGCCCCATGTCATCCAATGCTTGTGGATAGAAGCAATGTACTTTCTGCCGCAGGTTATCCTGTAGTCGTGAGCGAAGATGTCTCCGTCTATATGCCAGCCAAGCCCCTCAACGCGGTAATTCTGACTGAAAAACGTGAATTCCTTTACTACGTCAGCCATGTACTGACCGTTGATGTAAACCGAGAAACGCGGCATAAGATGCAGAAGTCTCTGCTGTACGAAACCTACTTCACAGCGGTTCATATCGTATATGTGCATTCTGCGTCCGAGGGAGAATATCTCGCCCTCAGCAACGAAAATCACGTTTCCGAATTCGTCGAAAATATCCGTGCGCTGTTTGAATGAGAATACCCTTTGCTTAAAATACAGTTTCATATAAAAACCCCCATATCATTATATATCTGTTACTGTCTGCCCAGCTGCCAGAATGCAACTGCGCTTGCGGCGGCGACGTTCAGGGAATCCACACCATGAGTCATGGGTATCTTCACAGTATAGTCGCAGTCCGCAATGGTCTTGTCGGCAAGTCCCTCACCCTCAGTACCGAGGACTATCGCCAGCTTGTCAATGCTTGTGAGCTCGGGAGCGTCAAAGCTTACCGAGTTGTCGCTGAGAGCCATAGCAGCCGTGGTGAACCCCATTTCACGGAGCTGCTGTGGGTAGTCGTCATTGCTTGAAAGATATCCCCACGGTATCTGAAAAACTGTTCCCATGCTTACCCGTGAGGAGCGCCTGTAAAGCGGATCAGAGCAGGCAGGCGTCAGCAGTACGGCGTCCATATTGAGAGCCGCCGCGGAGCGGAAGATAGCTCCGATATTTGTAGGATTGACCACGTTTTCCAGAACTGCGATACGCCGAGCGTTTCTGCACAGCTCCGCAATATCCGCAGGGTGTTTTCGCCTGAAAGCACAGAGAGCTCCGCGGATAAGCTTGAAGCCCGTGACCTCGGTTATCTCGTCGTAATCTGCGATATATACGGGAGCTTCGCCGCAGCGCGGTATAAGCTCTTTCATCTGTCCGTCAACGTCGCGGCGCTCCATAAGAAGCGCATATGGCTCGTAGCCTGCATTAAGAGCACGTTCGATGACCTTGGGACTTTCCGCTATGAACAGTCCGAGCTCGGGCTCAAAATAGTGGAGCAGCTGCGGTTCGGACAGCAGAGCGAATATTTGCAGCACATCGGTGCTGTTATTGTTTATTTCGATTATGTTTGACATATTATGCCTTTCTTTATATCCGAATTTAAATTTACTGAATCTGGATATAGTTTAGAATTGAGAGTGAAGAGTTGAGAGTTAATGAGTTCGCTTCGCTCACATTATTTAAATAATGTCGCCGCAGGCGACACCATAACTTTCAACTCTCAATTCTCAACTATCAACTTTGTTCCATATGCGAATAATGATTTACTATATTATATCAGTTTCCCCTGATTTCGTCAATATCCGCAGTCATAACTCTTTTTATCTTTTTCTATGGCTTTTTTAATTGATATGTGGTATAATAAGATTACATTTTATCAAGGAGTTTTTACCATGGCTACAAATGATATAAACAGAATGAAAGAGCTCAACGAGCTTCTCGCAAAGGCGGCGGACGCCTACTATAACACAGGCGTTGAGATAATGTCCGATAAGCAGTACGATGACCTCTACGACGAGCTGGTCGCTCTGGAAAAAAAGACGGGCGTTATCCTCAGCGGCAGCCGTACTCAGCAGGTGGGCTTCGAGGTCTCATCGGGACTGAAAAAGATAAAACACCCCTCAAAAATGCTCTCCCTTGACAAAACAAAGAGCATTGAGGAGCTTAAAAGCTGGCTGGGGGAGCACAAGGGCTTTCTCAGCTGGAAGCTTGACGGACTTACCCTTGTCCTGACCTATGAGGGCGGCGAGCTGGTTCAGGCTGTAACCCGCGGAAACGGCGAGATAGGCGAGGATATCACTCAGAATGCCCGTCATATCAAGGGCATACCTGCACGTATACCGTTCACGGGACGTCTTGTTGTCCGCGGCGAATCACTGATGAAATACAAGGATTTCGAGCGCGTAAATGCGGAGATTGACGACGGCTCAAAGTACAAGAATCCCCGAAATCTCTGCGTGGGAACAGTCCGAAATCTGGACTCACGGGTTACTGCCGAGAGAAATATCAACTTTTTTGCCTTCAATCTGGTCTCCGCCGAGGGCTATGAGGAGAACTCCTTCTCCGCCCGTCTTGACTGGCTGGAGCAGCAGGGCTTTCAGCGAGTTTACGGCATAACTGTTACAGCTGACAATGTTGAGGGAGCTGTTGCTGACTTCGAGAAAGCTATCGCCGAAAATGAGTTCCCCTCGGACGGACTGGTGCTCATGTACGACGATGTGGCATACGGTCTTAGTCTCGGCGAAACATCTCATGCACCGCGAAACGGTATCGCGTTCAAGTGGCGCGACGAGACTGCCGACACAACTCTCCGCGAGGTGGAGTGGTCTGCAAGCCGCACGGGACTTCTCAATCCTGTTGCTATTTTTGATCCCGTGGAGCTGGAGGGAACTACGGTATCCCGAGCTTCCGTTCACAATCTCAGCATAGTGAAGCAGCTTCGTCTTGGTATAGGCGATACGCTGACCATTTTCAAGGCTAACATGATAATACCACAGGTTCTGGAGAACAAGACAGCTTCGGGAAGTCTGGAGATACCTGCGGTATGTCCCGTATGCGGTGAGCCCACTGAGATACGCACCTCAGATGAGGACGTGGAGACTCTGGTCTGTACCAATAAAGCCTGTGCAGCCAAGCATATCGGCAAATTCGAGCATTTCGTACAGCGTGACGCCATGAACATAGTCGGAATGTCAACGGCTACCATAGAAACTCTTGTTTCCGAGGGCTTTGTCCGTCAGTTCCGCGATTTCTACCACCTTGACGATCACAAGTTCAAAATAGTCGTGCTTGAGGGCTTCGGCGAGAAGTCCTACCAGAAGCTTGCCGACGCAGTTGAAGCTTCCCGTAATACTGAGCTGAGCCGTGTGCTCTACGCAATGGGCATACCCAATATCGGCAGACAGGCTTCGCGTCTTATCTGCTCTCAGTATCCCACAGCCGAGGAGCTTGAACACCTGACTGTTTCGGAGCTCACAGCTATCGACGGCATAGGAGAAGTCCTCGCCAATGATTATGTGAAGTTCTTTGCCGATGAGAAAAATCTTGCGGAGTATCATGCATTGCTTGCGGAGCTTCATATTGAAGAAGCCGCCGCAGTGAACAGCGAGTCCGCAATTGCAGGCAAGACCTTTGTTATAACGGGTTCTGTCCATATCTGGAAGAACCGCAACGAGCTGAAAGCCTTTATCGAGCAGAACGGAGGAAAGGCGGCAGGCTCCGTGTCCTCAAAGACGGACTACCTTATAAATAACGATAATACATCAAATTCCACCAAGAACAAGACCGCCAAGGAGCTTGGCGTTCCGATAATCACCGAGGAAGAATTTCAGGCAATGGTTGAAAAGTGAAATGTAGGGGCGCCTTTAGGGCGTCCGCGTCTTACAATGCAATTATGAATGAACATTTGTAGGAGACGCTGCTCTTGACGTCCCATGGATAACGAAAAAACTATAAAAGACATATGTAGGGGCGGATATTATCCGCCCGTCTTACTTTTTATAGAAATTTTTGAAAAAGCTGTAATAAATCAAAAAGTCATTCGTCTATATAAGTGAAGGAGGTGAGAAGATGAAGCAGGAACTGCACGAGATATACGAAAAATACAGCTCAGACCTTTACGCCTTTATCCTGCGAATGTGCCGCAGCGAGCAGCTTGCCAAGGACATTTTGCAGGACACCATGCTGAAAGCCATGACCAGCGCCGACAGCTTCAAGGGGGACTGCTCCGTAAAGACGTGGCTGTACACTATCGCAAGGAATCTCTGGTATGATAGGCTGAAAAAGGCTGAGAACCGCAATCAGCCGCTGGACAGTATTCCCGAGCCTGCGGCACAGGAGAGTATCGAAGCCTGCTTTGCGGACAGGGATACAGCCCTGCGCATACATCATCTTCTTCACGAGCTTGACGAGCCCTATCGTGAGGTCTTTACCCTGCGCGTTTTTGCGGAGCTCAGATTCGCCGATATCGCCAAGGTATTCGGCAGGACTGAGAACTGGGCAGGAGTGACCTATTATCGGGCAAAGCAGAAGCTCATAGAGCTGCTGAAAAGGGAGGGACTTTTATGAAAAACAACATAGACTGCAATGTCATAGTCGATCTTTTGCCGCTGTACAAAGAGGAAATTTGCAGTGAGGAGACAAAAATACTTGTTGAGGAGCACCTTGCGGAGTGTGCGGACTGCCGCCGACTCAGCGAGCAGGTGACGATTCCAAAAGCCGAAAAAAAAGAAGCTCCCACTGAGACCGAGACCTTTAAAAAGGTGGGAAAGAAGCTTAAAAGGGGCAGGTTTTACAGACGAGTGCTGATATTTTTGTTTGCTGCTTTTGCAGCTGTAAATGTGGCGTGGCTAAAGCTTAAATTCTTTCCGTTCAAGGATTGTGCTTTTGGTATGGTAGAATATGATTATGATGAGTTCAAGCTTTGTCAGGAGATTAACGTCGATTACGATTATAATGTAATAATGCCGAATTATCTTGAATTCTGGGGAGGAACGCTCTATCTCTGGAAATCGAAGAACTACAATGACAATAATGTCAAGGAACTGCGGATATACCCGAAGATAATAAGAGATAACATATACGCAGTCACGATAAACGATGGAAATAGAAGTTATAGTATAGCTATAACCAAAGAGCTTGAATTTGATCCGAGCGCCTATAAAGCACATGATAACGACGAAAAGATGAAAAAGCTCCTCGAAGAGAACCGCGATGAGATCGAAGAACTCATGCAAGCCGCCCAGAACAAATGGGGAGACTATATCAAATAAAAAACAGCGCCCGAGATCATTCTCGGGCGTTTGGTTATATGTGCGGTTCGATATTCATAAGGCTTGGATCAGCCGCTTTCATGCGAGCCTTGTCCTCGTACATCATAGCGTCTACTTCGCGGAAAACATTGTCGAAATTCATGCCCTTCTTGTACTCGCCGAAGCCTATGGCGATACTGTAGCCGCGCTTATGAACGGCTTCTTTCAGCTTATTTGCGGTAAGCTCCACATCTGAATAGGTAGCGTGCGGGTAGAGTATCTCGAACTCGTCGCCGCCCATTCGGTAGAATCGGCACTTCATGGGAAGAACTTCAAATGCGCTGTCGGATACCGAAAGTATAGCCCTGTCGCCTGCGTCGTGTCCCTCGGTGTCGTTTATCCTTTTCAGACCGTTGAGGTCCATGGATATCACGAACATCTGGTGCTTCTTCATATTTTCTACGTCCTTATAGAAGGAGTGGCGGTTGAAGGCTCCCGTAAGAGCGTCACGGGTGAGAGTTTCCGTAGTAAAGAAAATGTAGTAAAACAGGCAGGAAAGAACCGCCATGCCGCTTATGAGGAACTTGAAATGGAATACTGCATTCATTATGGTAGCTATTACGATCGCCACCGAAAGGAGAAATATAAAATAGCTCTCATTCTTGAAGCCAAGTCTGAACTTGTTTATCGAAGCCACAAGAAGCAGTGCGATATAGATAAAGCTCAGCAGATAGGGAACAAGGGCGAATTTTCCCATATACCTGTTGCCTGTTTCGTCAAAGGCGAATATACAGCCGTTGAATATACTGATAATACACAGCAGAACATTGAATATCGCTAAACATAGCACTGCTGTACGGGCTTTTTTCTTGATGACGTTGGTCAGGAAGATAAACGGCAGCATTACAGGTCCGCTGATAGAGTAGCTTATGGCTGAGAAAATCTTCATAAGCATGATATTTTTGCCTGTTCCCGTGAAAAGATATACCATGATATTGCAGATTATCATAACCATTGCGATGATAACGCCTATAAGAAAAGCCATTTTTCGCTTTGCAGTCAGCGCTGAGTTGTAAAACAGAAAAATTAGGAGCGTAATGCCTGCGACCACAATAAGATAGCTGTTCTGGATAATCTCTTTGATCATAGGCATCACGCTCCTTAATATAATGATAAGTTATAATTAGTATAACATGATTATCATATAAAACCAAGAGCTTTTAATAAAAATTTAAATTGTTGAGAAACAATTTTGTGCAAACATACAATTATGATATCTCTTTTTCGATAATAGCCAGCGCCCAGTCAGAATTTATGAGCACCTCTTTGTCAGCGTCAAGCGCCGTCTTGAAGCTCTTGGCGATATTTTCATAGGTACCGCTGCTGAACTCAGCGCGTCCCCAATGGTCGCCATCTGTCTTTACAGCGAAATTTGTAGTGCCGTCCTTCTCTTTGTTGAAAAAGACCTGCTCTATCTTCATGGTCGGCTCAGCCTTCTGAAGCTCGGCTATAAGGAATATCTTCTGGAGCTCTATTATCCTGTCGTCATAGCCGTGGTCAAGGATAAGGAGCTTCTCGCGGAAGCTGTTCATGTCCGTAACAACACGCTTGCGGCAGCCCTTTTCAAGCTTTATGCTCTCGTCGTATGGATCGTGGGTGAGAGTTTTCATGAAGTTTATTGCCATGAAAGGAGCGTCGGGGATATAGTGGATAAGCACCTTATCCTCGGGCTGATGATAGTATGTAGGGTAGAAAACTATGCAGTCATTGCCGCACTTGGGGCACTTCCACATAAAAAGCTGACCGCTTCTGATAAGCTCTTTGAGCTCGGGATCATCGGAGGTATTTATGCTCTCCCAGACCTTGAAATCGCCCTCGGTCTGGCACTCTGGGCACTTTATGATCTCATTGTGATTTTTTGACATAGTGATTCCTCTTTTCTGTATGATTGTAATGGATAAGCTTACTCGTCAGCCTCGCTGAGCAGGTTGTATACGCCGTCCTCGGAGAGAACTCCTCGTTTCAGCTCCTTTGGAATAAGTCCTGCTTCATCAGCGGCAAAGTCCTGTTTCCATGCGTCGCTGGTGTAGTATTTTTCAAGCTCTGCAAGAGCCTTTTTCTTCTGAGAAGTGCCGTTTTTCAGCTTCTCCGCAGTATCCATGAGCTTTTCATAATATGTGATACGCTTTATCTGCTCGCAGAAAGCAGTTTCAGATAACTTTTTTGATAAAAGCTTTCTTTTCATAGTATTGCTCCTTTTACATTATTTTTGCTCAGCAGGCTTTTTGAAAAGACCGCATACAGGCTTCTTTATGAAGCGGTCATACAGCATTACAAGACCAACGGGACCTAATGTTCCTGCAAGGAAGTAAACCAGCTTGAACTGCGAAACGTACTCCCAGCGGTACCAGTTTGAGTCCTGAAATGCCTCAACATCAAAATAGGGGAGCCCTGCCACCTTGTTGATACCAAAGAGTATGCAGTTGAGGATATTGAAGCAGACAACATGGAGGCTCATTATATAGAAAGTGTTTTCAGAGATAGCGTTGACTATTTTACTGTTGTAGAACGGCTTGCCGATGAGATCGACTACCTCCAGCCAGAAGAGCATACCTACAATTGCCGATATCATTGGAGTTACAGCATAAGGACTTGTAAAGCCTGTAAGAGTTGCCATGCTGTCGAAAGCGAGATCGTATTCCTGCGGCATGAAGAATACTCTTATCATGTTGATAGTGAGCATTGAAAAAAGCAGCAGCAGGGGATTGATCTTCTGTATCTTTTCCTCCAGACCTTCGCGGTAGAGAACGCCCATTTCCATGAACGGCAGGAAGAACAGCACTTTCAGCGGCAGAAGCAGATAATCAGGTACCTCATGATCCTTTGCGTACCAGACTACTGCAATGTTGAGGATAATAAACGGAATGACCATTATCTTGCTGTTCCAGTGGTTGGCAAACAGTTTCTTCATAAAACCGTAAACTATCTGAACAGCAAATAACATAGGTGCGAACCACATGGGCAGTGCGATAGTGGTTATCTCGCCGCTGGTAAAGATGTTCAGCATCGCCTTTGCTTTGTATTCCAGCATAAAAGGCTGCATGGCTTCGGTTTTTATGCACAGCATCAGCCATTCTGCAATAAGCGCCAGTATGGAAACTACTATGTACGGCAGCAGAAGCGTCTGGAATTTGCGCACCGTGTACTTCCACATATTTGTTTTCGTGTCAACTTTGTTGAAATAGCCCGATATAAGCACGAACATGGGCATAAAAAACGAATTGAAGGGGAAGAAATTAGCGAAAATATTGAATGTTCCCCATGTGTGGGAATCTACTACCATGATAATGCCGATAGCGGACAGTATCATGAACTTTTTGTTTGATTTTGCCAAATAAAATCACTCCTAAATAATATCAGAATAGATTATGCTTTTTTCAGAATTTCTGCCAGTGAAGCTGCTTTTCCATATCGGGAACGAGCTGCTTTGTGCGCTTTGCGTTTTCAGCAGGTCTGCCGATACCGATAAAGCAGGGTATCATATATTCTTCGGGAAATCCTGTTGCTTTCCTTGCGGCTTCCTCCTCATTGCCCCATGGTATCCTGAGATTACAGCCGTAGCCCTCTGCCGTTGCAGCAAGCCACAGATTCTCGATACTGCACCACACCGAAGCAAAACAGTTCAGATGAGAAAGGTCGGCAGAGTGCAGGATATCGACTTTCTTCTTCATAAGCGGAATAATGACAGCAGCCGCGTTTATAAGCATACTGTACTGTTTCGGAACGGCGACCTGATAGGACTCCTTCTGAACAGGATCGGATATGAAGGTCATTTTGTCAACGTCCTTTACGGTGAGGTCTTTCGGAACTCCGCTGAGAACCTCAGCCATGACGGCTTTGTCCGTCACAACAATAAAATGCCAGTCGCGGAAATGGTCGTTTGTGGGAGCTTTATATGCCGCTTCGATTATTCTTTTTATAGTTTCCTCGGGGATAGCTTCGTCGGTGAAGTCCCGAATGCTGCTTCTTTTGTTTACTGCTTCATAGAAATCCATGTTTTTTCTCCTGTGTGACATCAATGGTGATCGGTAGTGCATGAGCATATTAAGAGGTATGGCGCAGAACGGAATTACTCTCGTGCAGTGCTGCCACAGTTGTGATAACGCACAGAGCTGCTGCGAACAGAGTGGTATCGATAAAGTTGAAAACAAGCGGAAAAAGGAATAATGCAGCTCCTGCGACCTTGTTTATAACAGAATGGACAGAGGTGAACTTTTTTAGTCTGATATAGCTGATAAATACGTTGGCAAGCTTGATAAACGTAATGCCAATGATCCATAGATATATCCAGATAGGTATTTCTATCAGAGGAAGAATTTTTATCATGCAAACTGCTGTGAATACAATATCTGCAATGGTATCAAGCTTCGCCCCGAATTCGCTGTCGGTACCTGTTTTCCTTGCTACAGCACCGTCGATCATATCGGAAAAGCCTGCTGAAATATACAATGCATAAAAAGGTATCGAGAATGTCGGGCATAGCAATAATGCAAAAGAGAATATTATCCTAAAACCTGTTATTACATTTGCCATTTTATTTAGTTTTTGACAACATAACCACGCATTCCATATGCGCCAAGATGTAAGAATTGATAACTGTCAACTTCATTTGATAGTCCCTTATTACTAAGAAACACTTCATCTGAAAAGCGTTCTTTGATTGATTCTAAATCAGTTCTTATATTACTCATACTTCACCTCAGTGAAAGCAGTTAAAGGCGCACAAAGCAGAATCATCACCTAACTGCCGAATTCCTTCTTCTAGCTCTGGGTATAAAAAAACAGGCTTGAGCGCCTGTGAACGCACATTATCAAGATATTCGCATTCAACAAGGAATCTTGTAATTACTTGTCGAATCTTAGCCCTGGTGCTTTCAGACCAATCTGAAGCAGAAGGATAGTATTCCTGCAAAGTGTCAAAAAAGCAATTGATATCTTTATGTGAGAAATCCATCTGTTGTGTTCTGAACTTTTCTCCAATAACATCAGTCATGAAATCATATACAATACTGTTCTCACGCATGATGGCATAAAGATTGATTTGCTTTGCGACACTTGTTGAAGCATTAGCTAAAAATTCCACCAGTGTTTCTGAGTCAAGTGAATCAATCCGCTTAAAGCAGATATTCGTCATTGAACGTATCATACGTTCTGTTGGATATTGAAACAAGTTTTCCTGTGCAACTTTATCATATATTTCTTTACGGTCGTTTCCCTCACATAACAAGGAGGATATCGTTCTTATTTCATAGAACAGAAATTGCTCTCTTGTCAGGCCACCGCTATAGTGTTTTTCATTACTCATACTTTTCTCTTTCTATCTCCACAAAGCCATCGTGCTTTTGCATAGCTATATGGCTTTAATTGGAGAATTTATACCTTATTATATTCTATCACATTTTGCTCGAAATGTCAAGATTCTGATTAGCTATTTTCAACAAAATTTCAGGTCTCTGTTTAGAGGTATGGAATAAACACTTACGAATGCCATATTGGTATGTAATATGTCATTATTGCTGTTCGTTATAATAATTAAAAATTGATGTGGATATTAATGACCTCGTTGTTATTGATGACAATGACTTTAATTCAGAAAACGGAGAAATTGAAGAACATAAAGTCATAAAAAGTGTACATGCAATGTTTACTGACGACGGTAATCTCGATGGATCTACTGAATTTGGATTATTTAAAGAATCCTCTGGAACGTTGCGTTTTCTTGCTTATTTACAACGTATAATCGAAATTCAGGAATCTGGCGGTATCTTCATTGTAGATGAACTTTCAGATAAACTTCATCCGTTACTCACCAAGTTTATTATTGATATATTTCAATCAGAGGAAAATCAGTCAGCTCAATTGGTTTTTTCAACGCATGATGTATTTTAACTGACAAAAGAACAGTTCAGAAGAGACGAAGTCGTATTTGTTGATAAGAACGAAAAGGGTGAATCTACTACTTTTTCTTTGGCGCAGCTTAAGGTTAGAGAAGACTCCACCTTTAACAAAGATTATATCAGCGGTAAATACGGTGCTATTCCGATATTCAGAGCTGCATTAGAGGATAAAGAATAATGGGAAGGACGTTATTATAACCACGAGAAATTGAGCAAAAGGAACTATACATTGGTAAAATTCTCATTTTTTGCGAAGGAGACACCGAAAAGAATTATTTTCAGTTCTTTAAGAAACGCATCAAAGATAAATTTTCTAACATTGTAATTGAAACAGAAACGGTTGGATTCCTTATTCCGATCTGGTCAAAGAGGTCGAGACGAAGGAAGGCTGATGGAGCGATATGTGTATAATTTAATATTCAGTATTTTGGCACTTTTTTATCCATTCCAATATTTCCTCTGTGCTTGCATCAGGCTTGATCTGTTTTTGATACAATCCACTCCAATAAAGGTCGCCGATGATGAAATCTGCATAATCCTCCATCATATCGATCTTACCGTTATATACATCCAAACGCAAGTCAGTAAACTGTGGTTCGGGGGATTCAAACAGTTCATAGCAATACGGATTGATGGTAAGCTCTGCAATGCTTTTATGGGTAAATATCTCGATTGACGATAGCATATTTTCAAATGAATCGAATTTAAAAGTAGCACGGAAACCACCCTCTGAGTCACGATCATCATATGTTTGATCATAATCAAGAAACACAGTATTATTTTTTGTAACTCTAAGCAGACAGCAAATGCCTTCATACTTTTTTTCACAGTAAACAACAGGCGGGTAATTTCCCAATTCAATATATCGTATCAATTCTTCTTTCGTCATGATTATCACCCCATAGTACGATGTTATTTACTATGATTATACAGCACCGCCGCCGATATGTCAATATCTGGAGACGCTGTAATATGCACAAATATCCGCAAATCCGCCCCGCACATATTCTCCGTTTTACAGTCTTGCTATCTGTGCGATTCAGAGTTAATACCCAAGTTTGCCACTTAAAAGAGCCGAAAAGAGTGTTAAAGGTATGAAAAAGCGTAAAAAAACGGCGTAGAATCGGGTTGATAAAATAGGACTACATTTATATGGTTACGTTGA
>Ga0129313_1001699_pt1 | contig 13270 bp, 7 predicted proteins | sample O1105metagenome_FD_94436 | JGI IMG/M metagenome (GOLD analysis project Ga0129313, IMG submission 94436) | Orangutan group fecal microbial communities from fecal samples from Wisconsin, USA - O1105 metagenome | ecosystem: Host-associated > Mammals > Digestive system > Large intestine > Fecal... | reverse complement strand
AAGGAGGCGTTTCAAGGCGTTACCCTATCATTCCACCTCTCGGAAAATGAGTTGTTGTTACAACTATATAAATAGTCGCAACCCTCGCCCTTTGTTTATTTATGCGGCGAGACGGGTCGCACCTTCATGAATCGAAGAAGGAATGACAAAAATTTTTTCGGAGCGCAGCCTTGTCGCGGCATCTTCCATGGCAGTTTTATTCAACATTTCGCAGCTACCCAAATAAGACTGGTTGTTTGTCAGGACAAGAAGAGCAGATGGCGTTTCGATTTCTCCTGCCGCATTGCCAAGCACATCTTCTATGGTAGAAAGTCGATAAGTATGCTCGGATTGATTTTGAATTGCTTTGTCTAGTATTTCGGTTCCTGTCATACAGTGCTCTGCCGCAGAGTGGTAGTCGACAGGAGCATGTGTTTCACTGGAAACTGCGATGCAGGAAATTTCCGGAGTGATATCTCGGTGAGGGCATATCGACAAAAGATCCTTCCCTCGTTCCTGGTTGATCAGAAGCGGTCGAAGAGACCGCTGAAATTTATCGGTATTATTTACATCAGAGTAATTCATTATTGATCTTTACCTCAGCTTTCTTTTTTTGTTCGGTCTCAATGGCGATTTCACGATGCCGCATCAGTGCGCTGAGCTGATGATCTTCAAAGTATTTGACCTTCTTTACTTGCATGAAATGTCCGTCGATGAAAAGAACAACAGCATCGTCGTCCTTTAAGCGGAAAAAATCTTCCGGGTCCATGACTCTACGGCGTTCCTTACTGTAAGTATAGGAATCCGGGAGGCTTAGCAGACCTTTGGCATGACTGCTGTCACGATCTTCTTCATATTGACCTGACATCTTAGAAAAGATCTCGGCCGTTTCATTATTAGCAACTCCAAGAACGACTTTTACAAGGCAATCGTCAAGAAGAGTAGCAGCCTTTTCTTTCCCATATGCACCTTCCAACTGTGCGATGGACTGACACACTATATACACAGACACCATTTTCGAACGGCAAGTACTTAGAAATTCATCGAGATGCGGAATGGCACCATAAAGCGGAGCTTCTTCGAGCAAGACCCAGATGGGAAAAAGAAATTTAACTGTGTTCTCATTTCTGGACTTGATAAGATGCTGAAAAATCTGCGCATAGAAGAGTCGAATGAATGGAGCATATTGAGTGATGTTTTCCTGATCTATCTGGAGAAAAAGTGAAACTTCTTGATCAATATCAGCAGGGGTGGCACGGCGCGGAGATTCTCCGAGAGCCCATGTCATAGATGCTGAACCGGCAAAAATATCGATTGATGTTATTACTTCGGTGGTAATGGATTCCATATCTTCGCCCGTTTTTCCCTGGTATGGAGCAAGATTTTTCGTTACTAATTTGCTGCTGTGTGCTTCCGAAAGAGCCTGCTCCACAAGATTCATAATATTGTGCGTGGAGAGCGCTGTCATAATTTGGGGAAAATTTCGACCAGACCGTATCATCCATGCCATCAATCCGACCATAATTCTTCTGGCGTTAGCCCAGAAATAGGCATTTTTTTCGCCGCCGGATTCACTAACAAGAGCCTCAGAAGTGGTTTTCAAATAGGGCTCCATTTCATCATCTGACATATCAGGGTGATACCAGTACAGCGGATCATACCCATATTTGCTGCGATCCGTGAGGGAGATGATGTGGATGTACGGCAAATCATTGAAAGGAGCAGAAAGCTCTCCTTTAGGGTCGGTTGCTATGGTAAGAAACCTAGGACGCACGGAAGCAAAATTACCGATCAAGGAGGCCATCATGGTCACGGACTTGCCGGATCCCGGCGAGGAACAAACGAGGGCGCAGAATGAATCATCGGTTGGATTGATTCTGACATACTTATGACCCTGTTTTCCGAGAATATAGCCAGTCGGAGCATCACATAGATATCTATCGGGGACAGGCGGATGGATAGCTAGCATTTTTCGCCGGCTAGGTAGATCAGCATTGTGAAATATGGAATGCAATGAAAATTCACGCTTCCCCCATGCTACATATTGGTAGGTATGAATTGCGGTGATAGCAACGCAGCAGAGCAGAGCGTACAGCGCATCCAGCAGATATCCTGCGATTGTCAGGTCGCCACCCCAGAACTGCATGATGCTGACGGAGCATATGAAAGTGATGGGGAGTGTCCATATACCCGTAAAAATGATTTGGTTACTTGGAATTTTAGAAATAAGTTTTTGAAGATCGTGCATAGATGCTCCTTGAGTAGGCGGCTTGAAATGTTAGACGGGACCTTTACATTGAAGGCATCGAGATGTGAGACGCCGCCGATCTCATCCTCATGAGAACTGTGCGTATATGTATAGTGTACTTTATTGGCTATCCAGAGTGTACATGTCGTATTTCTTGGTGGCCGATTTTTGCAGAGGGCATATCTGCTGTAAGAAGGACTGAAGCAAGAATGAAATAATAACTAGGATAGATTTAAAAATTGCTGCTCAGCGGGAAGCGGCTCTGATACAATAGAAGCAGGGCGGGGACCCGGAGAGTATGTTGAGGAAAAGAACATGGCAGAGAAAGATATTACAGAAAAGATTCTGGCGGACTATAATGATGTATTCGCTGATATCGTGAACGTTCTGCTCTTTAATGGAAAACAGGTAGTATCGGCAGATGATCTGGAAACCGTAAAGGACCGGAGCCAGTACAAAGCAGATGGAAGAATTCATGAGCAGGAGCGTGATGTATCCAAGCTGCTGAAGAGCGGCAATACAACGATTACTCTGTTTGGTTTTGAGCATCAGACGGAAGCAGAGAAGTTCATGCCGGTGCGACAGATTGGTTACGATGGACAATCGTATCGGGCCCAGTTATTGAAGAAGGATCCGGACCACATTTATCCGGTGATCACACTGGTTTTGTATTTTGGTACAACACCATGGAGCTATGGTCGTCGGTTGAAAGAGTTGATGGATATACCGGAGGAGTTTGAGCCGTATGTCAGTGATTATGAGATGAAAAATCTCTATGAGATTGCTTTTCTGACGCCGGAGCAGGTGAAGCTGTTCCGAAGTGATTTCCGGTATGTTGCAGACTATCTGGTTCAGAAGCGGATGACGAATAACTACAAGCCGAGCGCAGATCTGCTGCAGCATGTGGATGAGACATTAAAACTGATGACGGTTCTGACGGATGACCGGAGATTTGAAGAGGTCATACAAGAACTGCCAGGAAAGGAAGGTACCAGTATGTGCACAGTGTTGGACAAGGTTGAGAATAAGGGAAGAGAAGAAGGAAAGCTGGAAGGTATGACACTGATCTATTACACGGAGCTGCATTATTCTGCAGGTCAGATTGCCGAGAAACTGGGGGCTCCAGTGGACCAAATTCAGGAAATCATTCGTAAGCTTACAAAGTGACTGTCGGAAACTGCAATTAATAAAATTTCTTGCAGGAAAACAACGAGATGGGAAAAGGCGTTCTTAGTGATTATGGCGTCATACAGAATGACGGGACCAAATTGAATGTCATTCTTGGATCTGATGCGGATGGGAATACTCTTGTCACGGATGTCACGAAGGCAGGGAATATTCTGGTCGCAGGAATTTCCGGCTCGGGCAAAAGCAATCTTCTCAATACGATAATCTGCTCATTGATTGAAAGTGCCCCACTTGCAAGTGAAGTGCTTGTGATAGGGCTTAAACCGCTGGAATATGCCGATTATGATGCCTGTTGCAATGTCCATGTGTTTGAAACGCTGTGGGCAGCTATGAAGGCTCTAACTTATTGGATCAATGAAGCAATGGCCGACCGACTCGAATCACTTCGAACCTATGGATGCAGGAATCTGGAAGAGTACAACCAGAAAAATCCAAATAACATCTGGCATCCGATCCTGATTATTATTGATGAGCTGGGAGATTTGATCAGCAGAGACCGGAAGACGACAGAAGAAGTTCTGGTGCGGGTTGGGAAATGTGGCGATGCAACCGGAATCCATGTGGTGGCGGCAACGCACGAGCCGAATGGAAGTATCCTCAGTGGCAGGCTAAGAAAGGCTTTTCCCGCAAGAATCTCGTTTAAAGTTTCCAACGTGTTTGAATCAAGATTTGTTCTGAAGACGGGCGGAGCTCAGAAGTTGGAAATACCGGGGAAAGCCATTTTTCTAAAAAATGGAGTGCAGACCTGTTTTAAGACACCACTTGTATCGAAAGAGGAGGTTAATCGCGTTACCTCAAAGGTAAGTCGGGAACAGAAGGAAGCAGACAATAGAGGAGAACCTGTGCAGCTTCTTTGTAAAGTCGGATCTTTGATGGAGCGAAGGCAAACCCGGCGTGCTGATGAACGTAAGGAACATCAGGCGAAACTGAAACAGGTGGAAGAGGATCTTTTCTGGCTGTATATGATGGATAAGTAAGAGAATAAAGGCAGAGAAGAGGACTTTTGAGGGACCGGATTCAGACAATCATTCGCAAAATCGTAAAGTGATTATTTGGAAGATGATGGAAGAGTGTTTGTATATAGTGTGTATGTCCTAAGCAGCAGGCTCCGGAGAAATCCGGAGCCTTTGTGTCATGAGAAATTGTTATTTTGATTTGACGAAAGTCACAATATTTTAAAGGGGGAGGAACAACCACGCATGGCAAAACTTGAAGAAATTACCGTGGGTAGTTCCGTGAACGGAATTATCAGCAATGAACCTGTTACCATTGTTGCAGTGCAATGGTATGGGAACAATGTGCTGGAAATCACATATAAGGATAGTCATGGACAACCTGGCAATCAGATGTTACTTCGTGATGAAGAGATCAATCTTACAGTCCTAGATGACAGTCTGCCATGGAGTTTTGATGCGGATGGAGAACAGTTGAAGCTTGCATCGGAAGCGTATCGCATCAGCCTGGCATATTTATTTGATCCGTATCTTGCAGTACACACCTCAGCAGTGGAGCCATTGCCACATCAGATTTCAGCAGTGTATAAGGAAATGCTTCCGAAGGTGCCGCTGCGGTATGTGCTGGCAGACGATCCGGGTGCAGGTAAGACCATCATGACGGGTTTGTTTATTAAGGAGCTGATTGCAAGAGGCGATTTGAAAAGATGTCTGATTGTCTCTCCGGGAAGCCTTGTAGAACAGTGGCAGGATGAGTTGTTTTCGAAATTTCACCTTACATTCCAGATTCTGACCAACGACAGAATGGAATCTGCAGTGACAGGAAATGTGTTCAATGAAGTGAATTTATGTATCTGCCGTCTGGATAAGCTTGCACGAAACGAACAGCTTCAAGAAAAACTGAAAGTTTCTGAGTGGGATTTGATCGTCTGTGACGAGGCGCACAAAATGTCTGCGACGGTATGGGGCGGCGAGGTGAAGTACACCCGACGTTTTCTGCTTGGAAAATTGCTCTCCAATATAACCAAAAACTTTTTGCTTCTGACTGCAACACCGCACAACGGAAAAGATGAAGATTTTCACTTATTTCTTTCGCTGGTTGATCCGGATCGTTTTGAGGGAATTCATAATACGTCGGAGCAAACGATTGATGTCAGCGATGTAATGCGTCGATTGACCAAAGAAGAACTTTTGAAATTTGATGGTACACCTTTGTTTCCTGAGCGTATCGCCTATACGGTGAATTACTCGCTATCACCGCAGGAGGCACAGCTCTACCAGGCGGTTACTGATTATGTGCAGGGGGAATTCAATCGCGCAGATAATCTGAACAATGAACGCAAGACTACTGTCGGTTTTGCACTTACTATTTTGCAGCGCCGACTCGCATCCTCGCCGGAGGCAATCTATCAGTCACTCCGCCGCAGAAGAGAGCGTCTTGAACATCGCCTTGCGGAAGAGAAGCTGGGTAAGCGAGCGGAAGATTATGCCGAGGCAAATTATGAGGTGGACGACGATGACGACTTGACTCCGGATGAGCAGGAAACGATAGAAGAAAAGGTCGTGGATCATGCGTCAGCTGCAGCTACGATTACAGAGCTGGAGATTGAAATCAGGACATTGAAGCGTCTTGAGAAAATGGCAAACGATGTCCGCGTCAGCGGTGTTGACCGCAAATGGGAGGAACTTTCTTCGCTGCTTCAGGATAATGAGGCAATGTTTGGAGAAAATGGTCAGAGAGAGAAACTGATTATTTTCACAGAACATAAAGATACACTCAACTACCTTGCAGGGAAGATTCGCGCGCTGTTGGGAGATGACGAGGCAGTAGTTACCATTCATGGCGGAATGCTCCGTGATGAACGTAGGAAGACAGAACAGCTTTTCAAACAAGATATTGGCGTTCGTATTTTGATTGCCACGGATGCTGCGGGTGAAGGAATAAACCTTCAGCGGGCACATCTGATGATCAATTACGATTTGCCCTGGAACCCAAATAGACTGGAGCAGCGCTTTGGGCGTATCCATCGTATCGGTCAGACAGAGGTCTGCTATCTTTGGAATCTGGTTGCAAACGAGACGCGCGAGGGTTATGTATTCCAACGACTGTTTCAGAAGTTGGAGGAAGAGCGGCAGGCACTTGGTGGAAAAGTTTTTGACATTCTTGGCAAGGTTTCTTTTGACAATAAGTCATTGCGCGATTTATTGATTGAAGCTGTGCGGTATGGCAATGATCCGGAAGTACGTGCAAGGCTCAATCGTGTCGTAGATCAGTCCCTTGATCCACAAGTGTTCCGTAACATTATTGCGGAGAATGCACTGACAGATGATGTGATGGACATCCATATGGTGAATGCCATCCGTGAGGACATGGAACGTGTGGAGGCACATAAATTGCAGCCGCACTTTATCGAATCATTCTTCATGGATGCTTTTCAGCAGTTGGGTGGACGAATTCGCAGACGGGAAACCGGGCGATACGAAATTATGTCGGTTCCCTATGTTGTGCGCAACCGCGATATGGCAATCGGTTATGGAGAGCCGGTTCTAAATCGCTATGAGCGAGTCTGCTTTGACAAGAAATATTGTACGGTTCCCGGGAAGCCACAGGCAGAGCTGATTTGTCCTGGTCAGCCGCTATTGAACGCGGTGATTGATTTAATTCGCGAGAAGAATGTGGACACCATGAAACGCGGTAGCATTTTGATTGATGACAGTGACTACAGCGAAGAAGCAAGACTCTTGTTCTATATTGAGGACGCAGTTCAGGATGGCGTCACATTGAAAGATGGGAAGCGCAGAGTGATCTCCAAGAATATTCACTTTGTGGAGATGAAATCAAATGGAGAGGCTGCCTCAGCAGGATATGCTCCGTATCTGGATTATCGTGGAGTGACAGATGCAGAAAGTATTGTACTTCGGGAGTGGATGCAGAAGCAGAACTGGTTGACTCATGATGTGGAAGAAACTGCAAAAAACTATGCTGTGGAGCATTTGATACCAGTACATTTTTCTGAGGTAAAAAAGCGGAAAGAGGCTATGCTGAATAAAACAGCAAAGGCTGTAAAGGATCGTTTGACGGCGGAAATCCAATATTGGGATTATCGTGCCGCAGATCTTGCTCAAAAAGAGGCCGCGGGAAAATCCAATGCAAAACTAAATTCAAGACTTGCTGCCCGTCGTGCAGAGGAACTGGAGCACCGAATGCAGGAACGTCTCGCAGAAATAGAGAAAGAACGCCGCGTTTCGCCGATGCCTCCGGTTGTAACCAGTGGAGCATTGGTGATACCGAAGGGACTCCTCTGTAAATTGATGCCGACGGCAGAGCCGGATCTGTTTGACCAGGGCGACAGGAAGACAATCGAAATGGCAGCGATGAAAGCTGTGATGGAGATTGAAAAAGGACTTGGTTATATGCCGAAGGATGTCAGTGCTGCGAAGTGTGGCTATGATGTGGAATCTTTTGTGCCGGAAGCCCTGCGAAATGCGGGTGGTAATGTGTTGCGCTTTGTAGAGGTTAAGGGACGTGCCAAGGGAGCAACTACCGTTACCGTCAGCCGTAATGAGATGCTCTGCGGCTTGAATAATCCCGATCAGTTTGTCCTTGCGATTGTGGAAGTAGATGGAGACACGACGCACACAATTTATCTGAAACGTCCACCTTTTGATGCACCAGGCATGGCAACAAACAGTACCAATTATGATATACAGGATTTGATAGCATCCTCCGAGATCGCTTATCAGAAGTGAGAGGAGCATAAGTATGGAGACAAAGAAGCTGATTGAAGTGGCACTGCCGCTTGAAAAGATCAATGCAGAATCTGCGAGAGAGAAATCCATTCGTCATGGACATCCGTCCACTCTGCATCTGTGGTGGGCGCGGCGTCCGCTGGCAGCAGCACGGGCGGTTATCTGGTCCAGCCTCGTGGATGATCCGTCCTCTCACCCGGAAAAGTTTCCGACGGAAGAAGATCAGAACAAAGAGCGCCAGAGACTCTTTAAGATACTGGAGGACCTTGTTGTATGGGAAAATTCCAACAATGAAGATGTTCTGAATGCCGCAAAGGCAGAAATTTTAAAATCAACTAACAATAATCCACCCGCCCTTCTTGACCCTTTTGCTGGCGGTGGAGCTATTCCGCTGGAGGCACAGCGTCTCGGTCTGGAAGCGCATGCACATGATCTGAATCCTGTGGCTGTGATCATCAACAAAGCCATGATCGAGATACCACCTCGCTTTGCCGGCAAAGCACCAGTGAATCCGGATGCCAGGATAGCTGTCATGCATAATGGCTGGAACCGGGCTCAGGGACTTGCAGAAGATGTGCGATATTACGGAGAGTGGATGAAACAGGAAGCGTTTCAGCGTATTGGACATCTTTATCCAAAAGTGAAAGTACCACGAGAGCAGGGCGGTGGAGAAGCGACAGTCATTGCTTGGATTTGGGCGAGAACAGTCAAGTGTCCGAACCCTGCCTGTGGCTGCGAAATGCCACTGGTGCATTCTTTTACGCTTTCTAAAAAGAAAGACAATACTGCATGGATTGAGCCAATTTATGATGAAAATAAGAAATTGACTTTCAAGGTGCATCACGAGGGGAAGCCAAAACTTGATGGAACTGTAAGCCGAAAAGGTGCTGTTTGTGCTTGCTGTGGCGCACCTGTTGGATACCCTTATATCCGTGCGGAAAGCGTCGAAGAGAGAATGAATTCAACTTTGATGGCGGTCGTTGCAGAGGGAACACACGGAAGAATTTATTTAGAATCTGATGTAGAGCAGTGCATGGCGGCTGATGTTAAAAAACCGGAAAACTATCCGGAAGGACAACTTGCGTTTTATCCAGGACATTTGAATACGAATGTTTATGGCCTCAATGAGTTTCACAAATTGTTTACCAATCGTCAGCTTACTGCCTTGACCACTTTCAGTGGATTGGTTGCGGAGGCGCAGGTAAAGGTCGAGGCAGATGCAGTTGTTGTGGGTATGAAAAATGACCACTTGCCTTTGCGTGATGGAGGAGATGGTGCAAAAGCATATGGCGAAGCGGTGGGAGTGTATTTGGCATTTTTGGTGGACAAGCTTGCGGATTTGTGTAATTCCTTAAACAGATGGGAACCAATTGCGCAGTGTCCAAGGCAGTTATTTGCTAGACAAGCAATACCAATGGTATGGGACCATGCGGAGGGAAACCCTTTTAGCAGTAGCTCAGGCTCCTGGATTGTTCTGCTCAGAAATTTAATGGGGTGTTTTAGTGCAGACTCATTTAACTTTAACAGAGATAAAGCGGGATTTGTGCGCCAAGCCGATGCTCAAGGCGATTGTGGCTTGCGTGATATTATGATTTCTACAGATCCGCCATATTACGATAACATCGGTTATGCTGATTTGTCGGATTTCTTTTATGTTTGGATGCGGCAATCCTTGAAAGATACTTATCCTGAACTCTTCAGCACTATGCTCGTGCCGAAGACGGAAGAACTAATTGCAACACCATATCGGCACGATGGGAGTAAAGAAAAAGCAAAAGATTTTTTTGAAGATGGAATGCTTTCTGCATGTAGGCAGATGTATCTGTATGCAAAAGAAGATATTCCTGTGACCATTTACTACGCCTATAAGCAAAGTGACTCGGATATAAACGGAACAGCTTCTTCTGGTTGGGAAACTATGCTTGGTGCTATTATCCACGCAGGCTTTACAATTACTGGAACGTGGCCTATGAATACGGAATGTAGTTCGAGATCTATTTCCCAAGGCACTAATGCCCTCGCATCCTCCATTGTGCTTGTTTGCCGCAAGCGTTCGGAGGATGCACCACAGACAACAAGAAGAAATCTGATCAACCAGCTTCGCCGAGAACTGCGTCCTGCTTTACAGAAATTGCAAAACAGCAATATTGCTCCCGTTGACCTAGCACAGTCTGCCATTGGTCCCGGGATGGGCGTGTTCAGCCGTTATCGCCGTGTGTTGGAAGCAGACGGTACAGTGATGAGTGTACGTAGTGCTTTACAGGTCATCAATGAAGAAGTGGATTTGTACTTCAATGAACAGGTGAGTAATCTGGATGCCGCCAGCCGCTTCTGTGTAGATCTCTATACGCAGTGCGCTTACAATGATATCAAATACGGTGAGGCGGAGATTCTGGCAAATGCTAAGAGCACCTCCATCCCGATGATGGCGGCACATGATTTCTTATATGCCAAGGCAGGTGTTGTACACCTGGTGGAGCGTGACAATCTTCCAGAGAAGATCGATTCTAACGAGAGCAATATCTGGATGCTTACACAGCAGCTAACCAGGGCAATGGCGACTGGTGGTGTGGAAGGTTGTGCTCATATTGTTTTTAATATGTTTGGATCCAATGCAGAGAATGCAAAGGATTTGGCCTATCGCCTTTACACCATTGCTGAGCGTAAAGGATGGACAAATGAGGCATATGCTTATAATGCACTTGTTGTGGCCTGGCCGGATATCCAAACGAAGGCAGCAGAACTGAAGGCAATTCAACCTGAACAGCTATCTTTGTTTGATCTTGGATATATAGATCAGAAATGAAATTGATGTTAGAAAGGGAGTGATCTTCCAAAATGAAAAAGCTAATAGAAACTGCACTCCCTTTGAGAGTATTCAATCAATCCGCCATAAGTGATAAGGCTAAAAAGGGTCATCCAGGGAATATGCACTTATGGTGGAATAGAAGTCCAATTGATTCATCAGCGGCTCTTTTAATGGCCGCCATGATGGATTCGGATACGGAAAAGTTCGACGCAAAAATAAAACAATTGGAAAGTATAGCAGCAGGTGAGACACCATCGCCGATAAAAATGAATCATCCCCCTATCGTGTGTGATCCATTTTCTGGTTTTGGCGGATTGACAATAGCTGCACAAAAAGCTGGCTTAGATGTTTATGCCAGTGATTTGAACGCTGTAGCAACAATCCTGACGAAAGCTATAGCAGAAATACCATCCAGATTTTCGGATTGTAGGCCGATAAATCCTCAAAAGGAAAACAAAATGTTCTTTGGAATAGACGGTCTGGCCTCGGATGTGGCTTATTATGGAAATTTACTAAAAAAGGAAACATATCAAAAAATTGGAGAACATTATAAAGATGTTCAAATGACAGAAACGGACAAATCTCCAGCTTATGCATGGATTTGGATAAGAACAATGAAATGTTCGAATCCGGCATGCGGCTGCCAGATGCCAATGGCAAGTAGTTATGTCTTATCAAAACAGAAGGGGCACGAGTTCTGGGCGGAGCCGGAGATTGTTGATAAGAAGGTTAGATTTAAGATTCATAAAGGAATATGTCCGCAGGAAAAGGAGAGCAACAAGCATGGCAGTAATGGATCCAGATTTCAGTGTCCTGCTTGTGGAGAAATAACGAGGGATGAGTACGTGAAAGCCTCTGGTAAATCAGGTGGTTTGCATATGCAGATGATGGCCGTTAGTGTCCTTACAAAGAAAGGAAGAGTCTTTGTGGAAACGTCTGACGATCAGGTAATAGCGGCTAATGTTCCTGCAGTGGAGATTCCACCGATTGGAAGCATGCCGGACAACACCAGATGGTTCAGCCCGCCTGGATTTGGCATCACAGAATATGCAGATCTTTATACCAAGAGACAGCTATTGCTGCTGACGACATTATGTGATTTGCTTCCGAGTATTCAGGAGACAGTTTACGAGGATGCTCTTGCGTTCGGAATGTCGGGGAACGCGATTCCATTGAAGGATGGTGGCAATGGAGCACTTGCTTACAGCCAGGCCATAAGCGTATATCTCGCATTAGTGATAGGAAAATTAGCCAATTTCCAATCTACAGTGTGTACGTGGGATAATCGTAATGGAAATGTCAGAGCAGCGTTTACGAGACAGGCAATACCGATGACCTGGGTATTTGCAGAGGGAAATCCTTTTTCTACGCCGACGGGCAATTATGATTCCATGCTTAGGAATGTAGTGGAATCTATCGAAGGACTGTATATAGGGAAAGCTGCAGTCGTGAAGCAGGAAAATGCATTGAAAGTAAGGTTCCCCAATAATTCAATCTTGTTTACGGAACTCCCATACTACGACAATGTCGGTTATGCAGATCTCTCGGATTACTTTTATATATGGATGAGGCGATGCCTGAAAAATGTATATCCGGAGCTGTTTGAGAAAGTGGTCACTTCAAAAGAGGAACTTTCCTCTATACCGGAGCACTATGCTGGGAATGCTGAGACGGCTGTAGAAGCATATAGGCAGGGACTAAAAGTTCTGTGTAGCCATTTTGCAGAATCTGCCTCAGAAGACTATTCATCCATCATCTTTTATGAATATAGTAACCAGGATGAGCAAACGATAAAAACCAATAAGAATACAGAAAAAGAAGGCCCTTTAGAATATCTGTTGAATTGTTTATATGAAGAGAGGTTTATGATTACAGGACTTTGGCCGGTTCGCACAGAAAAGCCTAATGTCCGCTTTGATTCTCTTCGAATTGCAATTGTATTTCGTAAGAGGACATCTGAAAATCAGAATACAACGCGTCGAAGTGTTATCAATACGATTAAGCGTGAACTTCCAGAGGTGTTAAATATTGCTTTTTCAGTGGATGTCGACGAGATAGACAAGACGATCGCAGGGCTTGGTTTGGGTATGTCGATTTTTTCAAAATACGAGAAGGTAATAAATGCTGATGGGACAACTATGAGTTTGCATGATGCTCTGATGATTATTTATCAGGAAGTTAAAGACTATATAAAGAGGACAGCAAGTGACGATTCTATCGAAAAAACTATGGTTGTGAACTTCCAAAGAAAAGTACCCTCAATGAGTAATTCGTCAATCGTGAGATAAAAAATGGCCCAAAACCGGCGTTTGTAAGCGAAAAAGATTGCAAATGGCCGGTTTT
>Ga0129313_1001698_pt1 | contig 13293 bp, 13 predicted proteins | sample O1105metagenome_FD_94436 | JGI IMG/M metagenome (GOLD analysis project Ga0129313, IMG submission 94436) | Orangutan group fecal microbial communities from fecal samples from Wisconsin, USA - O1105 metagenome | ecosystem: Host-associated > Mammals > Digestive system > Large intestine > Fecal... | reverse complement strand
GGATCACCTCATAAAATGCTACCTACATTTTACCAAAGAATCCAATGTTTTTACATATCGTGTTAAGTTTTCAAGGTACAAATTTATATCAAAGGTAATAAACCTTTTGACACCCTAATCTTTTCAGAAAATAAATCACTCACTTTATTGCTATAACCAACAATATCAAATGGTGCCACCAATCCCCAAAAATTATTCTCAAAATCCACTTTAGATCGGCTTATTATTTTTTTTACACTTTCCTCGGACAAAATGGTATTGTATGTTTTTCCAATCTTTTCAAACATCTTAATGATCTTATTATCTGTAGTAAAAATGTTTACAAGAGGAACCTTATCCCAAAATCCCTCGTGTGCCGCCTTAGCATAGTCACAAATGATCTTTTCACACTGCTCTCGCTTTTTCTCCTTACTTACTCGCTGGGCAGCAACAAATCCGCTCTTTATAAAGTCTGGCAATCTTCCAGTTGTTTCCTGCACAAGTTTATCCAGCCCAAATGCCGGTATAGAAATCACCTTATCACCTATTTCCACATCAAAATTCTTAGCAAGAACACGAAATATACTGATATCATCCATTCCTTTCTGCTTATTTATTTTCTTTATTTGATCCTCAAATTCCTTTATTTTCTCTGATCCTCCATAACATTGAGTCAACACAATAACAAACGGCAAATGAGTAGAATACAGTTGCTTAATGAATTCCTGCTCAACCTCTTGATACCTATTGCTTCCTGAGTTAATGCAATACCAGATTGCATGTATCCTATCAAACGGATCATCTGTATTCGCTTTCTCTGTAATTATGTCCTTTATTGATGTAATCGTCTTAGCTGTTTTTTCTGAGTCTAATTCAAGACCTACCGTGTCCCATATGTGAACAGGTATATCATTATTCTGATACTCATCAATATGTTCTGTAACCGGTCTACCACTACCTGTTTTGGCCACCTCAGAACCAAATATCGCATTAATTAATGTGCTTTTGCCTGTCCCTGTAATACCTGCGACTATGATATTCGCAGTAGGTAAATCTTCTTCCCAAAAAGAATCCAACTTTCTTTCAAGTTCTTCCCGTTGCTGCTTGAATCTTTCCTCTCCAGTCATTCCTGTCATTTGTTTATCCTCCTTTTTTAGCTTTTGTAGCTCTTCTTTTATTCTCTTAACCATTAAAGCATTGTCTTTCAGGTCACGATCCGTCGAATTATCAATAACCTCTACCAAAACCTTAAGGTAATTTTCACCCACAGTATCAATATAAGCGGATGCCATAGCAATACTCAAGAATGGAACAGCCATGATTGGAGTTAATATGACACCTACAGCTGCACTAATAAAGATATCAGATGCAAGCGCTTTTCCTCCCTTGATACCTGCAATTCCATTGAGTTTCACAATCATATTTATACATATTCCATGTACAAACGGTATACATCCCACTGGAAGTATTCCAATTTTTGTAGCAGCTGATGAACACTCCTCTATACACCTGTTGCCCTCTGATTCAATCTGTGCAATCCGTTCTTTTCTTCTCACATCTAACTGGTTTATCTTTTTTTCTAATATCTTTACTTTTCTCTCCCGATAATCTTTGAGGCTTTTACGAAGCAAGTCTTCTACCCCTTTCGGAGGTATTAGATTATTACCAGCAATCGGATATTCCTTGGCAAGTACCTTTGTAAGTGGAACATCTGGCAAAGCTTCCTCTATCTGCCGTTCCAAATCTCCTTTCTTGTTTAAAATGCTTTGTGTCAGCACAATAACAAACGGAATTTCATAATCAATAGACAATTTCTTTATTAAATCTATCTCATATGACTCAAACCTTTCACCACGCTCACTTACGCAAAACCACACCATACTGATATCATCAGTAACAGAGGATTTTCTTACTTCTTGTATATGATCCTTAATCCTTTCAAGTGTAGATTCTGTTATGGTCTGATCTATTTCCAAACCCACCGTATCGTACATAGATAAGGCGCAGGAAACCAACCCATATTGCCCTTCAATTTTCTCTCCTGTAGGTATCATCATTTCTTTTTTGTATGTTTTATTTTCACGAGTAACAGCCTGCCCCGTACCTGTTGGAGCCAAGTCCTCCTCAAGCACTGCATTTATCAGCGTACTTTTTCCTGCCCCCGTTTTTCCCATCACTATAATCTCTACAGTTTTCATTTCTCCCCCTCAAAAATGTACTCAGAAATAACCTCTAATCCAAACGGTTCCTTTATATATTTTTGATCTAGTATTTCGATCTCGTACTCTTTAGCTAATATTGGAATAATTTTCACCTGATCCATGATCTTCTCCATCTCATTTGCCACAGATCTGCTATCCGTTTTTAAACTCATCGTTAACGCAATCAATACGGTCAGAGAAGGATTTTCTTCTATTAGTTTTAGTATCAAGTCCCTCTCTGCATCTTCTAATCTCCCCGTGAATGCATTGACACAATAAATAACTGCTGATAATCCTTTTTCAATCAACTGAGATACTGTTTGATAAGCTTTTTCTATATTTTCAATGCCTAATTCTATCCCCATTATCTCATACCACTCTGCATAATTTCTGTCATCACTATACACTGAATAATTTTGATATGAATTTACAGCGTATTTATATCCCTGAAGGTTTTCCATCCCTTCTATCAGACAGGTTTTCCCGACCCTCGGCTTTCCTACAACTGCTATTTTCGTTACCGTTATGCAAACGATATCGATATTCCTATCTCGATGGTAACAATCAAAAGCACCTTTTATGTAATCAAAGCTCTGCCTTGTTCCTTCAAACTGAATATCTAAGCCTCTGTTATTCCGGTTATATATTTCATCTATCTTCTCAACAATCTCCTTCGCATGTTCTTTCACTGATGTGTTTGTATAATATTTCCCTGACAACGGAGAATCCTCTGAAATAGGCATCCATTTTCCTTTTTCATTTCTAAGATAATATGAAATCTGATTATTATGGGGATTACATACAACCCTTAACGCGTTCCTTCCCATAAGTACTTTTCTCCTATCATAAGTTTATTCCCCATTCCTTCCCATTGGCATTATCTTGTTCACAATTCATCCTGCATGATCCTTTATAGTCTTAGTTCTGTCCAACTGTCAAAAGAACTAAAAAACCAATTGCATCTCTATAAGTTCCCCCTGACTTCTTAGCCACATATCAATTCCATCTCCAAACACCTCTGCCGAAATGGTATAAACGCCATTTTCTTCCTTTTCGATCTTCGCAGTTGGAAGTCTGTCCAGTATAGCTTCAACAGAATATCCGGAATACCTGAATCGTACCTTTTTCAGTTTACCACCATACATAAACTGGATTCGTTTCCGGAATTCTCCTTCTTCAAACCGGTTGGCATAGGGAATATGAAATTTCTCACTGCTAACATCGAGGGATTGGATTCGGTCAATGCGGTATATGGTTGGGTATGAATCGTTGATTACATCAAAATCCTTCCGTACCGCTTCATCTTCAATGAATGCCGCCATATAGAAATAATACTCTGAAAACATGATAGCTAGTGGTATTACTTTCCGGTTTACGATTGCTTTGTCTTTCGTTCTTTTGTAGCTGATATTGATATAATTGCTGTTCTGTATTGCCTGACCGATGCTCCACATTTTATCGATAAAAACGGTTTTATGTTGTGGTTCAATATAATGAAATTCTTCATTACGGATCAGATCCTGTACCAGCTTCTGGTTTGCTTTCGGTACACAGGTATCAACTAGCTTATCCAACATATCTGTCATTTCTTTTTTCGTAAAAGCTCTGCTGTCGAGCAGGATCTTACAAATTGCCAGAATTTCGGGATTCGTAAACTTTAACTTATAGATTTGTTCCAGACGGTAACCCTTGGCTATCCGGTCATAGATCACAGAATTAATGATGCCATCTTCCATAGCCTTCTGGTCTAAATAATTGCGTATATCATCAATATCCCGTTGGATGCTCCGTTCATTTACATGATAGTTCTGGGCTTCCTCCGCTTTATTCAGTATAGCGCCGTTAATCAGCTTGGAATACAGGCCTAAGACTCGTTCAATTTTATCCATTCCTTCTTTAGCCATTCCCTTTTATCCCCTTCCTGATTTCTTTAAATCCAGTGTACTAAATCAGGTAGACATCTTTTGTCATTGTCGATTACATCAACAACATTTCTCTACGGAAATCCTGCATATTATCTTCCAGTGAAGAAGCCACATCCTTTATCTTGGAAAATACCTTCTTCGCTACTTTTATAGTTTTATCTCTTACTTTCTGAGCACATTTTACAACTTTTTCTCCTACTTTTGATCCTGCCATATAGCCAATGGTTCCTCCGACAAATCCCCCGATAGCCGCTCCTACTGGTCCAAAGGTCAATCCAATTTGTGCACCGATTGCTGTCCCTTTTCCCATGGCCATTAACCCGGCCAACGTTGAAACTGTTGTCTGCTGAATTTTCTCTATACCTTCTTTCATGGATATTTCGTCAGAAGCTATTTTATATAAGACCTTTGCATCCTCTACAGCTACAAAGGCTATATTAGCATAAACAGTTGCTGGTGTTCCTTTAGGAATCACATTTATTATATTTTTTTCTACTCCTACCTTTAATGCTCCTGCCGCAGCCGCTTTAATTCCAAAATCCATGCCACTGACGATTGCAGTCTCCACAACCTCATCAGTTTTAATCGGCTCTCCATTCCATATCTTCTGCGCCACATCAAATCCAACGCCAATTGCAACTCCTTGCAGAGCTGCATAGCCGGCTTGCTTTCCAATACCTACTGCAAGATCTTTTGTTGCATATTCGTTCCAATTAAGCTCATTCCATTTTCCGCTTTGCGCTTCCTTCTGCATTTGCTCAGCTCCGGGTTTTGTAAGTGCATTGCTTGTAGTACCATCAGGAGCTTTCAATACAGTTGTAGATTTTTTGGATATTTCAGTCTCCTGACCTTTCGGAACAAGCTTTTGCTGTCCACGGTAGTCACCATGTTCAAAAGCTTGTTCTGTTGCTTTAGCGTTCTTGCAATACTTTGATTGATAACGACTAACTATTTTGCCCTTGCTATCTGCAATTACAATATCTACAGAATTTTTCGCATATCCTTTTCCATTTGCCTCAAGTACCTTAGCTCTATACGGACTTCCTGTTGCCTCTGCATTTAAATTGAATGTCTGAGCGTGATACTGTTCCGCTATGAAACCATCCAAACATGGATTCTGACTAACCGTTCCAGTCTTTGTAGTTATAGTCCTATAAAGAGAGTCATTTGCCTTACGTAACGCATCATCCAATGTCTCCATATATCTTACGGATTCTTTTGTTGACATTCCCGATAATACTTGTTTCATATCAGAAGCAAACCAATTCTCTTTACTTCTCCCATCCTTAACTGCTTTATTCAATGATTCCCTTTTTTCTTCATTTATCTTTATGGTATCTAGTATTTCATCTGCCATTGCTTCAGTTTCATCACTCGTCTTATCGGGAAGTTGATTATGCAATTCTGACGCTAACCATTGTCGAACTGACTGCTTAGGATCTTTTAGATATGATTTAACGAAGTCTTCAATAATGGGACCAAATTCCCTACATTCACCTTCTACCAATATAGGTCTGTCTTCTTCATCTAGTAGTAACTCACATTTTTCCTCTTTGCACATTTTTCTTTCTCCTTTATTCTTTATCTCTGCTTGCTGGTTTAATTTCCATCTTACTAATTGTTGTCCTAAGCAAGCTTATTCTATCCTTTAAAGTGCAAGAAATAGATCTTGTACCTTTTATTTCTGCTAACAGATCCTCAGTTGTAATCTTATCCTTGTTACTGATGAATGCTGTTTCAATTGCGCCTTTTACAACGGCTTCTAGATCTGCACCATTAAAGCCTTCTGTACTATTAATTAATGCAATGGTATCAATTTCTTTATTCCATTTCTTCCTCTTCTTTAGATGAATTTCTAGAATTTTCCTTCTTTCAAAGGCATTTGGTAAATCCACAAAAAACAATTCATCAAATCTCCCCTTACGCAAAAATTCGGGAGGCATCTTGGAAATATCATTTGCAGTTGCTACTATGAAAACAGTACTATCTTTTTCCTGCATCCATGTTAAAAACTGTCCAAACAATCTAGTCGTAACCTCATTTCCTCCTCCATCACTTCCGACGCCTGCAAATGCTTTTTCAATTTCATCTATCCACAATACACACGGACTAATAGCTTCTGAAAGACTTAATGCTTTTCTCATATTATTTTCTGATTCACCAACATATTTTCCCAAAAGTCGACCCATATCCAACCGTACTAGTGGAATTTTGAACAAACTTGCAGTTGCCTTTGCTGTTAAACTCTTACCACATCCAGGCATACCGATAATCATAATTCCCTTTGGAACATCTACACCAAATTTAATAGCCTTATCAAGATTCGAAAATATTCTTTCCTTTCTCATCAGCCATTCTTTTAAATTTTCAAGCCCTCCCACATCATGAATGGTTTCGGTATAATTTATAATTTCCAGCATACCGGATTTCTTAATAAACTGCTCTTTCTCCTTTAATATCAGTTTCTTATCATTTTTATCAATATTGCCTCCATTTTGATAGGCAAGGTTTAAAATCTGTCGTATCTGAAATTCATTTAAACCTTTGAATGAAATTGCTATGTCATCTATTACCTCCTGCTCGACCTTTATCTTCATATCAGATATAAATTCCTGAATGATTTCCAGTATTTCATTCGCATTTGGCAAGGGAATATCATATACGGTAATGTAGTTTTCCAGTTCTTTTGGAATAACTACAACTTCCGATACAATAAATATTGTTGTATTATAGTTCTCCTTATAAAGATTATCTTCTGCTATACGCTTTAACAATGCTATAATCTTAGGAAATTCAAGTTCCTTGTGAATATCTTTCAGTACAATAAAAGTCTCCTGTTCAAATCCATCATCCATAGTCATCCTAAGAAATTTTTCCAAATCACAATCCATCATAGGACTTTTATTCTGAAAATTTATCATTCCCAAAGCGTTATTGAACTCTACGATCTTTGCCTTTTCTCCCACCTGCGCAATCGCTTCATCAATAACCTTAAAATCAAAATGTTCAATATAAATGATAGAATGTAGGGAATCCACATAAGAAGCCAAATTATTAATTGTACTTCTTTTCATTTTCTACACCTCCATATATATCAGTTGTCCTAATCCTGAAGCACATTTATAATCAATTCCATCCAGAATGATAAATTTATTATTTATCTGGGCAAAGGTTAACGATTCATCTTGATTATCACTAGACCGTATGGCGGCATCTTTATCCATACTAATAACCATATACTTCTTTCCCTTCAGTTCCACATCTTTCCAATATCCATTTGTTGCTCCAAGAAATTGTTTTGTGTAATCCCTTAGTTCAGCACGGGTTTCCGGATTTGCAAACATAGAACGTATCTCTTCAAATATATTATTTTTCTCAATACTATTTTCGGTAGCACACATGTTTTCTTTGGGGGCTGGTAAATAATAATCTCTGCATTCTTCATTCATAAGCAGACACGCAATAGCTAAGACTGACTTTTTTCTTAATTGCCAAAACAAATCTTTATGAACAAGATCCATAATCCAGTGATAATTTTCTACCATCTCAGCTATGCAAGCTTTGATTTTGGCCTCATTAGTTGGATTATTTATGATCTCATTAACGATCTTCTCATAGCCTGACTGATAATCCTCAATAATCTTGTTTACTTCAAAATGATTTTCCTTATATATTTTATATACCTTTTCTCTTTCCTTAAGAAACTGTATAATATAAATGTTTTCTTCTATCATCTTTGAATCTGTTTCTACACAAAAAATCTCAATTAAATCCTTGATAATGTCTAAATCAGCATTTCTCTGATCTGATTCAGGCAAGTTATATTTTTCTTTTATTTTAGATACTTTCTCATACTCAACATTATATCCTCGTACATTTAACCATCTTAGCAGCAGTCCATTATGGTAATATTCTAAAATATCTTCCGCTGAAAAATTTTCCTGCAAATCTTCAATTGTTCTTACTGGGTGATTATCACAAATAAGATTAAATTTGATTGTTTTTGCCATCATTCACACCTCATTAGCTATTGAGTAATTTACATTTTTGTATATCTTTACTTTCATAGTATCACCTTTCAAACTTGAACGGTCAAAAGTACTATTACAAGTTATAATTATACTCTCTTCTCATGCTCATATCAATATATCTAAGACCTCCCGCACCTCCATATACTGCAGTTGCTAGGATTTTGGAACACATTGATCAATCTATTCCATCCAGAATGGAAAATCTTCATTTAGCATTGATACAGTTGTCAAAAATCTGGACATATTCTTCCAGCCCTGCCCGGATTTTCGGATCCTCAAGCATGGAGCATATTGCTGCGTACATATCGCTTTTATCCTTATTATGCTCTGTATCCCATTCCTCTCCTGTCCACACAGGCAGATAGTAATTTCTGCACTCCTCATTCATAATCAGACACACAATTGCCAGCACGGATTTCTGTCTTAACCGCCAGAACAGCTCTCTATGATTGAGTTCCAGAATCCACGGATAATCTGCCGTTATCACAGACAAATCTGCTTTGATTCTGTTCATATCTGTTGGATTATTAACAATATCATCCACGAGCTGCTCATAGCCTTCCCTGTAGTTTTCTATTGAAAAATACGTTTGAAGCTTCTCCGGCTTTCTACCCGGCCTATCCTCATAGGCACAATTTGACTTAACAATTCTTAACATATTCACTCACCTGTTCCCTGTTCTTCATCAGTACTTCCATCTTCTCCGGATCAAACCAGATCGAAATCACGTCAGCTATCCTTTGAAGGAACTCCAGCATACCAGAGGTATTATCCTGAACGGTTACTCCGGCAGCCCGGATAATTCCATTCAGTGGAAGCATCCCATTCGTTTGCAGCCTGTCCATGAATTTCTGTTTAAAATCAATAACCGGACACTCTAAAAATTGCTGTTCCAGCTCATCCGGCTCATAACCGCTGTTCTCGATTTCAAGTTTCATCTGTTCTAAATCATTATATCCCCATGTGTAGATCTCAAATTCCGAATCTACGGCATAACACCACCGGACAAGCATCTGAAAAGCCTCCGGAAGTGCAGGTGCATACTCCATTCTTTTTCTTGTATCATCGGACATATTCAGCTTGTCCAGATGGTTTTCCCATATAATAGCCGGTTTTACGTGAATATCCAGGCTTGAAATTTCTTTTCTGTTTTCTCCCAGCATAAGTGCCGTAATCCGGATCGTCTCACAGCAACGTTCCTCTCCCATCGTTCCCGTTCCAACTACTGCTCTGCATACGCTTAACACAATATATTTCATCTCTCTTTTCCTTCCAGACGGTCTTGTTTTAAAAGATTTTTTTCTGATACCACACAATCAGAAGAAGCATCACCGTCCCTGCAAGTAAAAACGCTCCATTTTGTATTTCATACCCCTTTCCTGAAATCTCTCTGATCACGCCTGTCACAATCATCATAGATGCCATAAAAACCATAATTCGTTCCTGCCTGTGCATATAGCCTTCAAAGCTTTTCTCCTGCAGATAGTCTGTCACCATATGGGCTCTTTTTCCGGAAAAGTTGTCTTTAAGCTTTTCTTTCTGTTCATCGGCATATGCTTTGTCCCATCTTGAAATATCGGATTGCATTTCTTCTCCATCATGCACGTCATACAGATCTGTAAGCTGCTCTTCCGCATATAACAGCATATCTTCTCTTCGAAATCCGTCATCTCTTTTATTTAACGATTCTATAAACATTGTGCGCACTTTATCAATATCCCCTTCCTGTACCAGCTTTTGAAATTTGTGGTTCATCTGCGTCCCTCCTGTTTTCATACATAATCTTTACTGCTTTGATGACCCTGATTTTACCAGACCAGAATGACAGATAATGTCTATATAAAGAAAAAAACAGAGCCAACATTGTTTTCACAATGCTGCTCTGTCTGAAACAATTCACTGCCATCTGTAATTCCCAGTTTATTAATAAGCACATATGAATTTGCATAGCGGTATTTACTGCCTGGCATATCGACTTATTACCTCCTGACGTACTTGTTCAGATGATAATGTCTTTCTTATTATATCCACCTAAATTTTTTATTTAAATTCCACCGTCCGCATGCCCTATTTTACCGTTCGAGTTATCTTTTGAGTGAACTCACAACAAAAAACTCGAAGCCAAACATCTAAGAATCCTTTATTTACAGATATTCTACACTTCGAAATATTTGTTTCGAGTTTTTCTTCCGAGTTTTTTCAAAAATAACTCGAAAGAAAACTCGAAGCACTAAAGCTTCACATAATATGATTTATTTCCTCGTTTACAAATATCCAACAACTCTTCATTTCTCATTTTATCAATAACTGTTCTTGCCTGCTGTTTTGTAAATCCACACATCTCCTGAATTTTAGCAGAAGTGATTTTATCATTACTCTGCAAGTACTCTAAAATCATATTTTTAGCTTTGATGTACTGGATCGTTTTGTCTCTGGTGTATTCCACATCTGATTTAAGAGTTTCATAGACCTTGGCTGTCAGCATATATTCTTTTCCAACAATCTCTATCAATCCATTATTGATCAATTCATTACATGATTTTTTTGTTTCATCCAGAGATTTCTGGACCGTATCTGCCAGAGCTGACAACTGCTCTTTGCGATTGTCCAATAAGGCTCTCAATATCATCATCTCTGCCAATGTCATTATTTTGCTATTTTTATCCTGAATCTCCGTAATAAACTTAACAAATTCTGTATTATCAATTGCACTGAATATTGTTAAAGAAACCGCATCATTAAAGGATCTGTATTTTGGATATGGTTTTCCCATTGAAACCATATCTTTGAAAATAATATCTACGCCTTGACCAGTTCTCTGCACATATTTCAAATTCTGCAATGTCTCCGCTATCAATTTGTTTCTTGGTACTGATGGATGCGTGATAATATTCTTTTCCGTAATGCCGTCCAGGAATCCACCTGGATTCTCTATGACAATTCGATCGGGATATTGTTTTACATATACTGCCGCATTGCTTTGATAATCCCTATGCGACAATGCATTAAGTAACGCTTCCTGAAATACCCTTTCTGGAAACTCTTCAACCTCAAGTCTGAATAAGCCAACCTGAATATTTTCTATCTTGCTATAGGCTTGAACTCTCTCTGTTAGCTTATCTATCACACTTATCAGTGGTAATTTCATATCCAGTCTTGCATCATATTCTTCCAAATTATCTGACGAATAATGGAGATAAATAACCTCTGCCTGTGGCAATAGCCTCTGAATTGATGCTTCTTTTCCAACAAATAATAAACCTGCAACAGTAAGTCGTTCAATATCACCATCATATTTGGTAAGCTGCAAATCTCTCAAAAAGTCGTTATCCTCTAAATCTGGCAAAGTCGATTTGGAGTCTCGCACTCTAAGCTTCTCCTTTAAGCTGTAAACTTCCAGCTTATTTACGTCATCAATGGTACTTTCACTTATGATGCGTCCGGAGAAATCCGGATTCTGAATTGATGAATACACATTACTTAATTCATCTGGATATAAAGGTTTTGAATTTTTACCTAAACGTTTCAAACACCTTCCATCTGTAGTTGTATATGTTTTCCCATCTGCCTTAACAGATATAGCAATAACAAGTTTTCCCTCATACTCAAAATCTTCTATCTCTGTAAATAGAGACGGTCTTGTCTTATCATAGATACCTTCTATTATTCTTTGCCCATCATAATTTCTATCACATCCAGTAACCTCAACAGGCTTGTCCTCAACTCCAAAGTAAACCGTTCCACCTTTGTGATTTGCAAACGCTATCAATTCATCAACAGCAAGTGCAATAATTTCTTTTTGATTTCTTGCTTTAATCCAGGACTTAAATTCGACAGTATCTGTTTCACCTTTATCTAGGATTTTTGTGAATTCTTCAGTTGTCATTGTGATATCACCTCTTTCGATATAACAATCTATTCCTATTGATAATAATTTTCCACAACATCTTTTCACTATTTATCTTCTGAAATCATTATGTACCATAGGAAGCTCCGTTAGTATTTAATCTTCTATTTAGTATCTTTACTATCTTTTCTTCTTGCATCTAAAGGTTTCTTTGAATCAGCAGGAATCAACCACATCTTCCCCTTTTTGACTGCACCATCAATTCTTCCTTCAATACACAAAACTCCTATTCTTCTTGAGGAAATATTCCATATTTTAGACATTTCTACAGTTGTTAAATAATCCATATACGAAACCTCCCTATTGTCTTCTATTATATTCCCCTATCGGAATAATAGCAATCAATTCTTAAGATTTATAACACTAGCGTGCTTTATGTTACTTCATGGTAATCTCTTTATCACGTATACACTTTCTGCGTTTTTATTTTCCTTTACAATGTACTCAAAAATGATCCAGTGGATCATTTTCTCATATGCATGGTAACAAAAAGATCCAACCCATTCCTAATTCTAATAGAACGGGTTGAATCTCTATTTTTATTCTTATCGAAAGTAGTTCAATTAACTTTGTATAAACAGCAATACCGGTAATTACTGCTTAGCTAAGTACGGTTCCATCAGCAAGTGTGATGGTATATCCATTGAAATTAATGGTTCCGTTGTTGGTAAGGCTGCTGATGGTACAGTCACCAGTCAGGTTCCAGGTACTTCCGGCTTCAATTGTAAGGACTGCATTATCCGAAACGGCGGTTCCGTTTTGTGCATTGTCTACAATGTTGATGGTTCCGGTAAAGGTACTGTTTCCTTTCAGGGTCATGGTAAGGGTGGAAATCGTATCTACGACAATGTTACCGTTAAGGTCCTGCCGGTCTGCGGTAAATATCACCTGTGCGCCGTTTGCACCTGCAGTTCCCCAGCCATGGGAAGCAGAGTTGCTTTTTATTTATTGTTGTTTTTATTGTTGTTTTTATTTCTTTTCCTTTGTGATATGCTTATTCTAATCAGAGAAGATTGAAAATAGATTGAAACTTTTTTAAATTTTGATAGTTCATACAACAAATATAATTCCAAATTATATTTGGTAGATCTTATATGACGGAATAATCTCAGACGCAAAAGGAGTCCCTATGAATTTCAGAGTGGCAATTTTACAGAAGAAATCTCTTACAAGAAAATATCAGGAGAATACCGATGTTATTCTTCAAAAAATGAAAGAAGCGGCTGGGAATGCAGCAGATCTTCTGCTTC
>Ga0129313_1001696_pt1 | contig 13306 bp, 17 predicted proteins | sample O1105metagenome_FD_94436 | JGI IMG/M metagenome (GOLD analysis project Ga0129313, IMG submission 94436) | Orangutan group fecal microbial communities from fecal samples from Wisconsin, USA - O1105 metagenome | ecosystem: Host-associated > Mammals > Digestive system > Large intestine > Fecal... | reverse complement strand
GTCATTGCGGAACTGTGCCGGAATTTTGGCGTTAATCAGATCGGATGCCATTGCATCCAGTGACGTGTAATCCCCAGCCGCATCCAGTACCACCGGATCGGTCATAATCTGATTACCACCCAGTAGCGTTTTCATGCGCTCATGCCAGCCAACGTTGACGTCTTCGCCGTTCGGGTTGTCGGTCGGGTTCGTGGTTTTTGCGCGGCTCTTACCGTTAAAACCAATACGCAGCATATCCAGCGCAAAAGCCTGTGTGGTGAAGGCCTGGACAAGGTTATAGAACTCGTTTTCGTCCTTTCCAGCATTTGCCCAGACCGAAAGCAGATCCCAGCGCAACGCCGCGCAGCTGTCTGTCTCAGCCAGGGAATAATCGTTACCGTCAACGCCGACCTGACGAATAAAACGGCCATTTTCGCTGCGACCGGTATGCAGTACGGAGGAACCGACAGAAATCACCTGGCCACTTAACTGGTCAACATCCAGACAGGTGATCATGTTCAGGAACTCCACAGACTCCAGCAGCGCGTTTTCCTGCGGGTCATTCAGGGAAAAATAACGACTGGTATCACGTGCGCCGAACTGCTGCGCCATCCCACTCGAATATTTATCCAGTAAATCCCGCGCACGGTTATTAAGGTGCATAAAACTCCCTCGCAATTAAGCGATAATAAAAATGTTCTGTATTAATCAGCGGCAGTGCGAATTACAGGAAATTAAATTTCCCGGCTTTATCTTTGATACTGCGCCCCGGTGTGCGGGTGGATTTATTACCCAAATCGTTAAAGCGTTTAACGATATCTTTCGCATTATCACGAATAGCCGCAAATTCTTCCGTGTCCACTACCTCAGCAATAGTGTCAACATCGCCCTGGACATCGTTCATCTGGCTTTCAATTTTTGCCACACGACCTTCCAGTTCATTCACTGCATTGGCCAGCGCCTGCAACTTATCATCATCACCCTGCCCGGAATCATCCGACTGCGATTCGTCTTCAAATTTCGGCTTAATGCCAAATAATTTCTGCCAATTCTTCATTCTGTTTTCCTGTTGAATTTTGCCATCACGGGAAATTACACAGCTGTAATACCCCTGCTTTGATAATTTTTTGCGCCGACTACTAAAGCGCAGCCGTGTGGTGCCAATACTGGCTGGCGTATCCGTTACCGCCAGCCCCTTCAGATAAGTACGCCCGCTACCGCGCCAGTTCTCCTCCGGCTCAATGGAGAAGAACAGAAGCTGGTCTTCATGGTTTGCGAAAATCAAACGCATATTTGGGCAGAGGCTGACGTAAAGTCGCGCCAGTCCGTCTTCACCATCTTTCCAGGTGGCCTCCAGTACCTCCCCGAAATTACCGCAATCGTCCTCATGTTCCGGCCAGATTAAGGCAACGAAGTGGCTATAGTCATAGGTTTCCCCCATATCAATAATCCACTGCCGTTTAATCTCTCTGCCGTCAACGGTATCCCCTTCGGTAGCCACACACAGCCAGTCAGTTTTTAAATGTGACATATCCCCCCTGCTTCACTCCCTGACGCTGCAAATCAATTATTGCCAAATATAACCGCCACCGCATTACGCTTTATTCTTTTCAGTTCGGTTATAACGCTTTGCCGAACAGACGCGAATTAACACCACCGTTTTTTCATTACAGCCACGGCATAATTATCCGCATGGCTAAATACTCCGAAGAACTAAAAGGCGTTGTTCGCGCACTTTATTTGCGCCGCTATACGCCAAAAGAAATTGCATCAGAATTAAATCTGCCGAATGCGCGGATCGTTTACTACTGGGCGGAAAAATACAGCTGGGCAGATTTACTCAGTTTTGAAAGCACAGAAGAAGCGATCGAACGCCGTTACCAGCTGCTGGCCAGTCGCGATAACAAAACCGATCTCGACCTGAAAGAAATGGACATGCTTATTGCACACGCCACGAAGCTGCGTGCTCAAAGCAATAAGCATAAAGAGAAGATGGCCAGCGGACAGGGAAGCGGGCAAGCAGCTGCGCGGGACAACAATGACGATGAATCCCGCAGCAAACGCAAATACAAGAAAAACGATATCTCATCGCTGACCCAGGAAGATTTTGACGCTTGGGCAGAAGAGCATCTTTTTGAATACCAGAAACACCTGCGCCTGAACATTGGCCAACTGGTGCGAAACATCCTCAAAAGCCGCCAGATTGGTGCCACTTGGTATTTTGCGTATGAAGCGTTTGAAAACGCCGTAATAACCGGCGATCCGCAAATCTTCCTGTCCGCCTCCAAAGCTCAGGCAGAAGTATTCCGTTCGTATATCGTCAACATTGCCGAGCAGTATTTCGGCATCACGCTGACCGGCAACCCGATCCGTTTAAGCAACGGCGCAGAGCTGCGTTTTCTCTCCACCAATAAAAATACAGCGCAGTCCTACAGCGGCCACCTGTACTGCGACGAATATTTCTGGGTGCCGAACTTCACCCGGCTTAACGAAGTAGCCAGTGCGATGGCCACGCACGACAAGTGGCGCACCACCTACTTTTCAACGCCGTCAGCCAAAACACACCAGGCGTACCCGTTCTGGACAGGTGAGGAATGGAAACAGGGCAGTAAAAAACGAGCGGCAGTTAAATTCCCGTCCTTTGACGAAATGCGCGATGGCGGACGTCTTTGCTCGGATGGTCAGTGGCGCTACGTCATTACGATGGAAGATGCCATTGCGGGCGGCTTTAACCTGGCCAACATCGAGAAACTGCGCAACCGCTACAACACGGCCACTTTTAACATGCTCTATATGTGCGTGTTCGCGGACAGCAAAGACTCCGTTTTCAGTTTCGCGGATCTGGAAGCCTGCGGCGTGGAGGTGGACACCTGGCAGGATCATAACCCGGATGCCCTGCGCCCCTTCGGAGACAGACCCGTCTGGGGCGGTTTTGACCCGGCACGCAGCGGCGATTTGTCGTGTTTCGTCATTGTCGCCCCGCCGATGTTTGCCGTGGAGAAATTCCGCGTTCTGAAAGTGATTTACTGGAAGGGGATGAACTTCAGATACCAGGCAAAACAGATCGAACAGCTGTTTAAAAAATACAACTTCACGTATCTGGGCGTTGACGTTACCGGCATTGGCCAGGGTGTTTTTGACAATATCCAGCATTTCGCCATGCGTGTGGCCGTCGCCATTCGTTACGACATGAACACCAAAAACCAGCTGGTACTGAAGGCGGCAGACGTGGTGGAAAGCCAGCGCATTGAATGGGACAAAAACCTGAAAGAGATCCCGGCCAGTTTTATGTCCGTGCGCCGAACCACCACACAGAGCGGCAACGCCATGACGTTTGTCGCAGACCGCAGCCAGGACACTGGTCACGCAGAGGCATTCTGGGCAATCACCCACGCCCTGCATAACGAGCCTCTGAACTACGAAAACAAACCGAAATCCCGCTGGGGTGTGAGGAACAAAGCAGCATGAGCAAAAAGAAACGCTTCGTTAAGCGCGACCCGCGCGGCGATAAATCAAAAAAGATGAGCATTATCACGTTCGACAAACCGGAACCAGTGCTGACCACCGGCACGGATTACCGTGATATCTGGTATGACAACGCCGCAGATCACTACACCCAGCCGATTGACCGGCTGGCGCTGGCGCAACTTATCAACCTTAACGGCCAGCATGGTGGCATCATCCACGCCCGAAAAAATATGATTGTGTCCGATTACCTGGGGGGCGGTCTGACGTATGACCAGCTTGAAGCCGCAGCGTTTGACTATACGACCTTCGGAGATATCGCGATTGGCAAAATCCGCAATGGCTGGGGAGACGTGATCGGGCTGGAGCCTTTACCCGGTCTGTATATCCGCCGCCGTAAACTCAGGGATAACGCAGAAAATGTACCCGGTGATTATGTGGTTCTACAGGAAGGAGAGCCGCAAATCTGGCCGCAGGAAGACATTATTTTTATCAAAATGTATGACCCCCAGCAGCACATCTACGGGCTGCCGGATTATATCGGAGGGGTGCATTCGGCCTTACTGAACAGTGAGGCGGTCATTTTCCGCCGTCGCTACTACCACAACGGCGCTCATACTGGCGGCATTCTCTATACACGCGATCCCAGCATGACGGATGAAATGGAAGAAGAGATTGAACAGCAGCTGCGGGACAGCAAAGGTATCGGCAACTTCTCCACCATTCTGGTGAACATACCTGGCGGGGATGGGGATGCGATCAAGTTTATTGAAATGGGGGATATATCTGCAAAAGATGAATTTGCCAACATCAAAAACATCAGCGCACAGGACATTCTCAACGCACACCGCTTTCCCGCTGGGCTGGCCGGAATTGTCCCGCAGAACACTGCCGGTCTGGGGGATGTTGAAAAAGCGGAAAGGATTTACAAGAAAAGCGAGATAGCGCCCATTCAGCGCCGGTTTATGACCGCTGTTAACAACGATCCCGAAATACCGGAACGTCTGCACCTTCACTTTGATTTAAGTTACACAGAATCAACGGATAAGGATGCGGCATGAGGCGAAAAAGGCTAAAATCCAGGCATCATTTAACAGCTGGAGCATGGAATATGCGAGTCCTGAAAATCGAATGCCCGGAATGCGGCTCAAAGGCTGTTATTCGTAAAACAAACCGGAAGCACCGGCAGATTGCGGATATTTACTGCGCCTGTTCAGATGTGGAGTGTGGCCATACGTTTGTGATGAATCTGACGTTCTCCCACACTCTCAGCCCCAGCGCAAAAACGGGTGATGCTATGGTGCAGAAAATACTGAATGCACTTTCACCCGATCAGCGTCAAATGGCCTTAGACCTACTGAAAGCGACTCCCGCCGCCTGATAAGCCCCCTTCACGGGGGTTTTTACTTTCATATTCATCAAGTTTACTTTCCAGATCTGAAGTCAGCTCGCTTAGCCAGGCAAGTGCAATGTCCTTTTCACAGCCAGTGCAATTACTTTTGGCGATCAACCTGGTAAACAACGCAATCCGCTGCAATGCGATAGTTTCCATAAACAAATCCTGCACAAGCATCCTCCTAAAAACAGAATAACTGTATATTCATACAGTATACATTTAAGCACAAAATGTGAAAGTGATTTTTGCTGCTATTCATTGACAAACAGTGATGTATCACAGACTTACGAGGCTACAACCACCCCGGCCACAGCTCGTGCATTGGCTCGTTTCGTGTCTCCTGTAACCTGCCATTATGGTAAATCAATGCCGCCTGGCCAAATCTCAAACCACTGCCCCGCATGAGAATGGCTATTTCATCGTCAGAACCGTCAAAACCCCGGCTACGCAATTCCAGTTTTAACCGTCTGCGGGTTCCACCCTCCGTACAGTTATTGACAGAACTCCAAGGGGCGGCATTGCCGCCAGAAAAACCAGCCTCCGCTGGCGCTTCGGCCAATTTCGCTACCTTCTGCCACTTCACCAGGCGCGTACATACCGCTGAATCTGGAACCAATGGAGAATAGACACCCTGAACGCGCTGCACGTCCTCTGCGTATTCATTGCCCTGCTCTGTGATTTCATAAGCCAGACGAACAACCAGATCACTTCGGGAAACCAGTGCGCCCCCCTGCGCCTGAGTGTATGACGCCCAGCACCCCACATCCGCAGCGGCCAGCACAGCATCCATTTTGGGATTGGGCAGCTGTTGGTTACGCAGGCGGCGCAATTCACGCCAGACAGTTACCGGCGCACCGCCAATCTGCTGAAACTGGCGAATGCGCCAGCGGGAAGCCCATGCGGTAACAGATTTGGCCATTTCTTTAATGTCCTCGCCTGTCTTCTCATCCTTTTCACCATCCATCGCGTAACCATCTATATTCTTTGAGATGTATTTAGCGATATAGCCAGTAGCGCTGCCTTTCTGCGGGTCGATAGCTTTAAAGCAGAAGCGGGCTTTTCTTGCTGAATAGCTGCGCAACTCATGTGCATCTTCCTGACAAGCGTATGTGTGGATAACTCGACGAATCGCTTTCGCATCTTCCGGACGCATAAACAGCAGAAGATGCCAGTGCGGTGTGCCATCGTGATGCGGCTCAACAACGCGGAACCCGAAACAACGCAAATCTTTACGCGACAGCGCTGCACGAATTTTCTGCCAGACGCCGCATAAATAGCGCTGTGTATCCTGTGGTGTGCATCCTTCCCATTGCGAAACAAAGCCCCCTTTGCTGTACACCGCATGGAATCGCGATGGCGCAGTGATAGTGTAAAACTCACCAGCCAACCCTTCTTCATTGGCCATATCTTCAAATCCTCTCATTCTTACCATTAGCTCACAGCGACGGATCGCCGGATTGGCAACGCTGCGGTGCACCATGCTGTCCAGTGCAATACGCAGCCCTTCATCATTCAGCAGGTCAAACTTTTTAAAGAACTCAAGGTTCCGCTTTTTCTGGTCTATCCATTCGACAAGGGTTTTACGGGACACATAAGCACTCGCGGCTTTCTGTACCTGCCCCACGGCAATGGCCATATGCTCACGCTGCATATCCCGCGCCCGCTTAAGACGCAGATACCACCATTCAGGAGCCATCATGCGGAGAATCCCGGATTCAGCCTTACGCGTTTCCAGTTGCCCGCCATTAGCTTCATGTTCTGCCCAGTACGGCGGTTGATTGTTCAGCATCAGGGAACACGTGCATAAATGGCGGTAAGACTCCAGCGTACGGCGGCGCAGTTCTGCGGCATCGTCAGTGCTGTCCACAAACTGATCGGTAAAGTCATACAGTGACTGGGAAATCCAGCCAGATATCTGGCCAGCCAGTTTTTTGAGGTCCTGGCGGTCAAGTGACGGCAGTCGCTCCAGCGACTTACCGAAAGGAAGATCAAGTGCATCAGCGGCCAGCTTGTAACGTGCAGCCACTTTGCGCAGACGTGGCAATACATTCTCACCGATAGTTTTGCGCAGGAATGTATTGGCACGGCGACGCCCGTCACGGCCAGCCAGCAGCTTTTCGTAACGGTTGCCGAAATACCCGGCTAACCAGTCGGGTATCTCATGCAGGTACTGGGAACGCCATTCATAATCCTGTGGGTTAACAGCCCACAGGCGGCGTTCGGTGATCGTCGCATCTGACGGGGTACCAGGCGCAAAGGTTTCACGCCGCCAGGCATTGACGGCATGGTGTTGGCCAGGCTCCAGCATATCAACCACGGTTAACCCACTTCCGCCAGAAATCAATCAGGAAGGCCACAAGTACAGCCGCTACCAGTGGTAGCCAGAAAACCGCACTCAGAGTGATTAACCCTAAGTCCGCAGCATCGTGATCAAATTCGTCCTGGCATTCGTCCCATAAGAGAAAGGCGAAAGTAATACAGGCAAACAAGGCATAAATGCCGGTGATAATTTCCGTCATCATGCAACCACCGCCCGAACGTCGATCGCTGGATTATCAGGTGACTTCAGAATCAGCTCTGCGGCCACTTTCTGGCTTGCAGCTGCTGCACCCACACTGCGTGGCGCATTTATCCGAACAGCTTCAAACCCTGCATACAGGTAATGCACCATTTCCAGATCGCTGTTTGACGCGACAACCTTAATCCCACGTTCAGTCAGGCGGCGCAGCTTACGCGCCAGCCGTCCCTGCTCCATGTGCGAAAAACCGCGCTCATGGTAAGCGGTGAAATTGTCGGTATCAGTCAGGTAAGGCGGATCACAATAAATAACGTCATGCCCGTCCCTTACCAAATCAAGCGTTTCTGAATAGTGGGCAGTAATGAACGTTGCACGTTTCGCTTTTTCAGCAAAAGCGCGGATTTCATCAGCAGGAAAGTAGGTTTTTTTGTACTTACCAAACGGAACATTGAACTGGCCACGGCGATTGTATCGGCACAGGCCATTGAAGCAGTGACGGTTCAGATAAAGAAAACGCGCCGCAGCTTCCACAGATTCAGAACCAAAGGATTTGCCGGACTGGTTGAAGGCATCACGCACCGCGTAATAGAAAACAGCGCGACTTTCTTCATCGCCTAATGAACCGGCAGAAAATAAAGCCTCCAGCTCAACGAGCAATGCATCAGTCTGATAGGCCATAGTCTTATACAGATTAACCAGATCAGGATTCACATCAGCTATCAGATACTCGTCATAATCCGTATTCATCATGACAGCACAGGAACCGGCAAAAGGTTCTATCAGGCGCTTACCCTCCGGCAGATGGGGAAGCAACTGCGGCATAAGGCGGGCTTTGCTGCCCACCCACTTAAGCGGGGTTTTTACTGCCATGCTGCACCGCCTTTACTGCAAATCGCGGCGGCTTCTTCGCGGATTAACTCAACAATTTCCGTTGCGCTTAAACCTTCATTGGCTGCATGGGTGGCCAGCTTATCCAGACGGGTGGAACACAAATCAGCAGCTGCGGCTTTACCTTCCTGTGTGGCTTTAGTGAGCATGGCCAGCAGGTCAGTACCTGATTTCGTTGCGGGTAAATCCTGACGTGTCATGTGCATTTTGGTTTCCTTAAGGCAAAAGAATCCCCGGCCACCTAAGCTGTGGCCAAAAAATTCAGGTTGTTAATTAGTGAAAAGCGGGTTGTACAGTGACGGCTGAATGGTTCGGTGCTGGAATAAGGTGCAGCTCGTACGTTGTCCGCCACCACTCCTGGATCAGTGCTTTAATCTCGCCAACACCCAGCCCCCCGGCCGTATAGAAAATTGCCCGGATTCCGGCCAGCGCTTCAATTTGCGCTTCTTTGCTTTCGGCCTCGCGGTACACGCAGCACCAGAAAGCGGCATTTATCGCCAGCCAGTGACGTGGATTAGTCATGTGCTCAGTGTCATTAAAGAAGAATGGATGCAACGCAATGCGACCGTTTTTACTGGTGCTTTTCTCTGCAAAAGCCACGGCGTAATTATGTGGAACGCCCCACGCGGCCAGCTCAGCCCCTAACGATTTACCTTCAACAGAAATAATGGCCATCAGAGATTCCCTTGTTCTTGCAACTTATGGACGATATGAGGCGCGATAATCATCTGCACCCCGTTACTGCTATAAATTGGATGTGCCTTTTTGATCGGGCGGTTCGCGGTGCGCTTCGAAAAATCGCTGTCACGTAAACTGCCAAAACCTTCAAACGTTAACCGTGCCCGTGAAATGCCCCGGCGTAGTTGAATCATGTCCCGGTACCCCAGGCGTTCATAAAGCTCCCGCCAGCAGAATTTGCTTAAGTGGGCTTTGAATACCCCGGCACCTGAAGTAACCGCAGCGGCATGAAGCACTACGCCGCGCCACTCTGGTGTTAAGTTGTCCCACCAGTTCCCCGCATCGCTGTAGGCCGGGTTGATCTGAAGGCGCATTCTTTTGCAGTGCTTCAGGGCGATTTCTGCACGCTCAGTGCTAATTTTCATAGTGCTGCCCCCTATAGCCCCATCAGGCGACGCCACCACGGACGGCGCGGTAGCTGACCATTGAATTTGTACATATGGCCAGGATTCCAGCGCTGACCATTTGGCAATTCAATCCAACCAGTGGAACCGCTTGGCAGCTGCATTGCTGGTGATTCACTTTTCAGATAAGTAACAAACACTTTCATGGTGCTCCCTCACATCAAACTGGTGGCGTTAGCTGTCACCAGATCCACCGCTGCGGCCAGAACGGGCGCAGACTGGATACGGCTTTCAACGGTGTAAGCCAGCACGGATAAGCTACGGATTGCATCGCGAGCGCGATCCAGAATTTGTGTGCGGCGGGCGGCGGTCATATGACCAGTTGATACGGCTTCCCCAGCAATTGCGCCCACACAGGCTGTGGCACTCAGTGCGCACAGCTGCATGTTGCCTTCGGTGGCATTGTTCACCGGTACGGATGGAAGGCAGTTAATCTGCCCCAGCATTCCATCCAGTAAACGCGCATCTTCGGTGTAATCCGTAATGGCTAAAAGCTCGTCACAGGTTAAACGGTGAGGCTGTGCTGGATTCAATTTGTTGCGCAGGATCTGCGGCCTCATGCCAACAGCAGCGGCCACATCTTCCAGATTGTGCTCAATCGCAAATGCTCGGCAAGCCGCATCAAAATGGGCATGTTTAGAGGTCTGGTAATCAAACATAGTAACCGTCTCCGAAATCATACAAAGTGCTCTGGCACGTGCACGATCAGTGAACTATTGTTCCTGCATTCCAAGAAAACCAATCAACATATACACGGCCTTTAGCCTTATCTTTTGGTTTTATTGGTAACTTTCCATTTTTGAGGTAGTAACGAGCGGTGCTTTCTTTTATGCCAGTTCGTTCGCAAAAGGCTTTCAGGGGCACCCAACGGTTTTCGCTATGTGTTGAAACAGTCTGACTCATGAGGCAAACTCACTCCTTAAAGTTGTTAACTATTGCGAGTAGTTAACAGTAGTTGATAGTAGTTAACAGTGAATGACAGGTTTTGGTGTTCATGGCCATCCTATGGACGACAAAATGATTTGTCAATAGATAACGACAACCTTTGGTGTTCATTATGAATTTAGAGACAGGTGCACGACAGGCTATCGAACGTATTTGTGAGGTTTACGGTTTCACATCCCGTAACCAGTTAGCCAAACATCTGGGTATAACCAATAGCTCTCTCGGAAACAGAATCATGCGAGATAATTACCCTGCGGATATAGCAATACGTTGTGCTCTGGAAACTGGGGCATCCCTGCACTGGTTGGTCACGGGGGAAGGTGCAACGTTCGATCATCTTTCAAGCGACACAATCCGTATTCCTGCTTATAAAATTGATGGTTCTAATCTAATTAAAATTTCATCTCTGATTTTTGATAAGACAATCATTCCAAACCATCAGGGAGATGTAGAATTCATTATTGATGGACAGATAAAGTATCTCATTGATAAGGCCGATTATGCTGCCGGTGACGGGAAATTTTTAATAGAATACTCCGATACTCAAAGCATTAAAGATCTGACACTTTTACCAGGAAATAAACTGCGTATTGACTGGGGTAAGTATCCTCTAGATTGCGATTCAAGTGATGTAAGAGTTATTGGTAAAGTAATTATGACGATGGTTATAAACGCATAATGACTGTAAGAAAGCTAGACACTGGAGAATGGCTTTGCGATCTTCGACCAAATGGTATTAAGGGAAAGCGCATTCGTAAAAAATTTGTTACTAAAGGCGAGGCGCTAGCTTATGAAAAATACATAACTAGCGAGATGGAAGATAAGCCTTGGATAGCTGAGAAGCAGGATAATAGACGCCTATCAGAAATCATTGAACAATGGTATTCGCTCTATGGAAGAACCCTTGCGGATTCTGATCGCATGATGTCTAAACTTAAGGCAATCTGTGCTGGCATGGGTAATCCTATCGCAGCAAATATTACTGCGGCTGATTTTAGCGAATATCGGGAGGGCAGATTAAAAGGAGAGATACCAGACATAAATGGACGTTGTATGCCAATACAACCTCAAACTGTTAATCATGAACAGCGTAATCTTTCTGCTGTTTTTGGTACACTAAAAAAGTTAGGTCACTGGTCCCTAGCCAATCCTCTCGCTGGAATTCCGACATTTAAAGTAGATGAGAAAATGGTGTCCTTTCTCTACCCAGAGGAGATCAAAATACTACTGAAACATCTTGATGAATCAAATAACCCCAGTGTATCTATCATTTCGAAAATCTGCTTAGCGACTGGCGCAAGATGGAGTGAGGCCGAAAACCTTGAAGGTGCCCAAGTTACACCATATAGAATCACATACAGAAATACAAAAAATAAAAAGGTTCGTTCTGTTCCTATCTCCAAGGAGCTTTACGATCAGATACCTAAAATAAGAGGGCGACTATTCACTCCATGTCGAAAAATTTTCGAGCGAATTGTTAATAAAGCAGGTATAGAGTTGCCAGATGGGCAGTGTACACATGTACTACGCCATACCTTCGCTAGCCACTTTATGATGAATGGCGGAAATATTTTAGTTCTAAAAGAAATATTAGGACATTCCGATATAAAAATGACTATGATATATGCTCACTTTGCGCCAACACATTTAGAAGACGCAGTAACAAAAAACCCTCTTTCAAACTTAACGGATTAAGTCATGGATATTTTTATTTTACTTAATAAGATTAGTCAAGACTCTTTTTATTCTTTGTTAGCTTTGTTGTTTTTCTTTTTCTACCTTGCATGTGAATTAATTTACATCAGTGCAAGGAATGCTTTTTCTATGAACTCAGAACCATTAACAAAGCAAGCATTGTTCTGGTCATCTATAAGAATTCCGTTCATTAGTTTTATCTATTTTGGGATATTTTCTTGGGTAAATTATAAATTCCAGTTTAATCAGGAAGGATTTAATAACTTCATCAGCATAAGCAAACTACCCTTAGGTTTGTTGTCGTTATGTATACCTTTTGTTGCGATCGTCAACAATATACACCGAACAATTCAAACTGATGAGCAAATTCAACAAACAAAAACAAAGAATAGAACGGACTTGTTTTATTCTCATCAAAAAAATTACATTGAATATTTCAATACATCTATTAAGAAAAATGTATACATCATTGAGACAATGGAAAGTCCACACTCAATTGTCATAAAAAAAGAAATTGAAACCGAAGTTGAAATAAAAATAATTGCTCCATTTAAACTTTACAAAAAAATCTTCAATCAAGCATCAACATATGACAATGATTTTTCCGTATCAACATCCATAATTCATACATTAAGATCTTTGTGGAAGGGCATTGATGACTTGATTGATGAGTTGAGAAATACTGAAAGTGAAGTGGACTGTTTCGAGATTATATACAAAATAGAATCCGCTATGGCAAGTATATCTTCAAACTTACAACTAAGCCCAATAATAACTAAAAATTCATTTATAATAGACACTAAGTCATTCTATTTTTGTTCACGTTTTGAAAATGAAGAAAATTTAAAACGTGTATTAAAAGCGTACTTTTTGTTAACACAGGATATTCTTGACACTATAGATTTGAAAGCCTATGGATATATTGTCCCTGATTCAGTAGTACAATACTCATATATGAACGACCATATATTCCCAGAGTGGAAATCTTGGACTATTACAAAATCATCATCTCGCATCAGCAGTTTCATTAGGCGAGCATAATGATCCACATTTTGTCCACCCGGCAGTCAAACAACTACTCACCACTATCAACTACTATCAACTATATAATTGATAAATTTGATAATTTATTGATCTAACTGAGTAGTTGTAAGAATGTAGGAATTTCGGACGCGGGTTCAACTCCCGCCAGCTCCACCAATCATGATTGGACGGTGTAAGGACTACACCAACAAAAACAGGAAGTTATAAGTCTCAGCAGGACACCGACCAGACGGT
>Ga0129313_1001694_pt1 | contig 13316 bp, 6 predicted proteins | sample O1105metagenome_FD_94436 | JGI IMG/M metagenome (GOLD analysis project Ga0129313, IMG submission 94436) | Orangutan group fecal microbial communities from fecal samples from Wisconsin, USA - O1105 metagenome | ecosystem: Host-associated > Mammals > Digestive system > Large intestine > Fecal... | reverse complement strand
TGGATTTTGCCATTGACGAGCTTGGGCTTTATCTCACCACGCACCCTGAGGATACCGAGGTGCTGAACCTTTACTGGTCGTATATCAAGCTTGGCCGCGAGGGGCGCGAGACCTATGAAAAGCAGTATGGGCCCCTTTTGAAAACGGATCTGACGCCGGGCAGTTTCAAGTGGCTGAGCGATCCGTGGCCGTGGGATCTGGAGGGAGAAAAGTAAATGTTTGTCTATGAAAAAAAGTTACAGTATCCGGTCAAGATCAAAAATCCGAATCCCAAACTCGCCGCGGCGATCATCAGCCAATATGGAGGCCCTTACCTCATTTAACCATAAAGAGAGCACCGTTTCCTCGGTGCTCTCTTTCCATGTATTCACTATGTACCTTCAAGGTAGCGCATGAGCTGCACCAGATATTTGCCTTTCAGGTCTGTTTCGTCCGCGTCCAGATCGCGCCGGTCGAACTCGAAGAAATGGTTGCGCTCATAGAATTCTCTCAGCTTTCTCACGTCCTCGCATTCAAGATACACGAAGCGCCCGCCCAATTCCATCTGAATGATGCTCAGCCTGTCGCACGCCATCTGCAAAAGCTCGTCGCCTGTGATGAGCTTGTCGAGCCCGTTTTTGTAATTCTTCCCAAGCTGTCCGATCAATGGCGCGGATATGCAGTACACTTTCAGCATATCATCATAGCGTCCGAAGCGTTTCAACCGGTCGCGCATTCTCCTGCTCAGCTTGCTCGGATTGACCGTGATCGTCTTATTGGAAAGTGAAAAATACCCTACGATTTCCGGCTTTCCTTTGTACGAAGCCATCACGAGGCTTGTCCCCGCAAGGCCCTGCTTTGTAAACTCGATTGCCTTTTCTTTGATGAATTTTTCCACGTCCTGGTTCAGTGGGCAGGAAAAATCGGAGAGAATCGCTTTTGTGCGGTCCTCTCCGAATTCATCAATTACGTGTTTCAGGTTGACGATTCTGTACCCTGTCATTTCTCTCTTTCCTCGAAAAGCAGTCTCACTTCATCTCGATTCGCCACAGAGACCATTCTGCTGTAACTCGTTTTCTGCATGGGGCGTTGCCGTTCTGCGCGTTCCATCGCAGAAACCAGTTTAGCAGCCTGCTTTCTGTCCTTGACGTGGATGCTCTTCAATATGCTCTTCGTTGCCACGCGATCACACCCTTTCCTAATATCGCTTCGCACGGCAGCAGCGGTTGCACGCTTCCATGCAGCGCACAACGAGAAAATGGCCCACTTAAGGCAGGGCGACTCCTCTTTTTTAGCTCCTCACTTAAGGCAGAGGTTTTCCGCTTTGGGGGCGGCAAGAACTGGCGACCGGGTATTGTTCTTGTCAGCAGAGCGTCGCCCATGGGTCCCACTCTGTACTGTTATTATATGCGATTATTTCGAAAAGTCAACATTTTGCGAACATTTCTTTTGCCAGTTGTTGCCAGTTACGGCCAGTTGTAGCCGTTTTCGGACAAAAGGGCGAGGCCTCACGGCCCCGCCCTTCATCATTTTCAGTTCCACGGCAGGCTGTTCAGATCCTTCTCGCTGTACCCTCTGCTGAGATAGAGCGTGTTTTTCTGCTTCCTGCTCAGCGGCAGCTTGTTGATCTCCTTGACGATCTTCTCCTTCTTGCTCCCGCCGATGGGGTTCCCGTTCTTGTCCCGGTCGGCTTCCAGATCCGCCGTCGCGTCGTTGAAGCGCTTGAGGATCTCGTATGCCCGCTTCCGGCTCAGACCGCTGTCCACGAGATCTTCGTAGAGCCTCGTCTGCGCCGCGCTCAGCGCCTTGCCGCCCGCCGCCCAGTATGTGCGAGATTCCGGCAGCGCGTTCTTGCCGAAGAAGGCTGCCCGCAAGGCTTCGAACGGATCTTCCAGCAGCGAATTTACCGGATATTGCAGCCGCTTGCTGTCGCCAAAGCCCTGATACGACCCGCCGCGAATCACAGCATCGCCGCCTTGCAGCATCTTTTCGGCTTGTCGGCCGCCCGGAAGCGTGTCGCCCGCAAGCCCCACAAGCTGCTTCGCGACCTCCGCCCAGAATTCGCCCGGACTGTCGGCATTTTTCAGCGCCTTTTTTCCTTTGCTCAGTGTGCCGGCGATGTCGGGCATCGGCAGTGTCTGGTCTCCCCAGCCCATCAGGCCCGCCACGTTGCGCGCATACGGAACATCGTTGCTGATGTTGTACAAGGTGTCCTCTGCCGCCGCCCAGCCGTCAAACTCGTCGTTCATAGCGTCCGGGTCTGTGTCGAAGAGCCGCTCGCCGAAGAAGCTCTCGGTCACATTGTCCATGATCGTCTTGAGCAGGTCGCTCGATGTCAGCCCATTTCCGGAGGCTACGGCATTTAGACCCATACCGAGGACATCGAAGGGCGCCGGTGTTCCGCCGTACAGCTCTTCGTCCAGTCGGTTGAGCAGGAATGCAAGCAGCATGTAGGCGATGGCGTCGCTCGCAAGCTTTTTGATGGCCTTGTCCTTGCCGATCTTTGCGGCCATTTCCTTGAATCCCGGGCCGAGCCTGTCCTGCGTGACGTGCTCGAAGGTGTTTGCCGCCTCGACCTGAAACATGTTCATCATCTGCGCGATGAGGTTTTTCGATTGGAACGTCAGCGGCACCGAACCCTTCGAGCGTGTACCCATGATGTCGCGCGCCCAACGATCCGCCGCTTTCATCGCCTCTTTCGGGCTCTTTCCGGCGTCCAGCTCCATGCGATACTTTCCGCGCACAGCGATCGTGCTGACGAGCGTATCGACCTTTTCCAGTGGGCTGAACAGCACTTTCAGCGCCTTTTCTCCCTTGGTGCTCTGGATATAGTCGATGCCGCTCTTTTCCGTCAGGAAGTCGCTCTCCCCGCGGAATGCGCTCATGCCGGTCGTCTTCCCTCGCAGGATATCACCCACGGCGCGCCATGTGTTTTTCTGCCCAAGCTCAGTTGCGATCATTGGCAGCTGCGCCGTCTGGTTCAGTGCCGATGAGAGGTTGCCCGCAACGTTCGCGCGGGCGAACATGCGGTTGAGCTTCTTCGCGCCGTTCAGCGCCTCGCGCCCGACCTCGCGCTCCATCAGGCGGTCTTCAAAGAGCTGCTTGCCCGCAAGCTTGTTCGCATAGTCGTCCAGCCATGTGACGAGATCGCTGAATTCTGTAACGTCCTCAATTGTGCGATACTTCTCGTCCGTGTATTGCTCCATCATGGCAGTCAGATCTTCATAGCTCAAGAAGGTGTCGTCTGCGATCTTCTTTTTATCTCGTAAGTATTCTTCCTTCACGTCTGCCGGCGCGTAGCGCATGGCCTCCATCTGGTCGATATCTGCCTTCATTTCTTCCGGCGCGAATGTCGATCTCAGATAATTTGCCATCTGTCGCACGCGCATGATGTCGTCCGTATGATACAGCACGTCGCTCGCGTAGTCCACGTATGTCTCAAAGCCCTTGACGATATCGTAGTCCGTTTCGCTTCCTCTGCGGTGCTGGAAGAACGGATTGTACCGCTTGTTCGGCTTAAAGGATTTTGTCAATCCTGCAATGCTTGTCGGCAGCTTGCCCACGCCGGAACCGAGGTCAACACCGATGGCCTTGAGCGCGCTTTCAAGCTTGCCGTTCTCCGCCTCCGGCTGGAAGTGCGGGGCATAGCCCTTGATGAAGCCGATCGGCTCGTAGCCGTGTGCCACAAGGAAGTCATTGATCGCGGCATAGAGCTTATCGTAGAGCTCGGTATACTTCTCGATCGCGTTCTCGATCTTCGTTCGGTCGATATTCTCCGCCGCCGCATAGTCTTCCTGCGTTTGCAGCCAGTCGGCATATTGCCGCGTCAGGTTGCGGGATCCTTCGTCAAGATTGAACTCACGCGCCGCGTCTTTCATTTCTGCGCCGTTCTTGAGGTTTTCCGCCGCCGCTCTGATACTCTCTGCCACGCCGGACTTTTCGACCAGCTCTTCGACGGTACGTCCCTCTTTCAGCTTTTGGGCGAAAGCGCTCTCGTCCTTGTTCAGTGCGCTCTTTTCGCCGTCCGCGCCCTCAAAGGTGCGCACCTCGTCAAACAAGCGGTTGATGAAGCGCTTGCGTTCCTGCTCGTTCTCGTAGACCGGCTCAAAGACGGCCTCGTTGAGCTTCTGCCCCTGCTTCCAGCCGAAGAGAGCGCGCATAATACGCTGCGGCGTGCGGTGGTAAAGCACAAGGCCTTTACTCGGGTCGAAGAGCTTACTCAAGCCCTTTCGATTGATCTCCGGGGCTTCCGTGCCGATGAGCTCGCGCGCCTGCTCACGCAGCGCGTCGTTGATCTCAATGCGCTGCTGCTGCAAAAGCCCCGTCTTTGTTGCCTTCTGCGCCGTGTAATAGTCTACGAGCTCAAGCACGCGCGATTTCTTCACGCTGCGAGGAATATCGGCCATCGATCGCTCGCCGTTTGCGATGTCGCGCGCGATGCGCTTTTCCTGCCGCGTTGCGCCCAGGCGCTGCTCGGCGCGCTTGGTTGCCTTCTGAATGCTCTTCGCCGCCTTGTCGTTGGCAAGGAGCTGTTCTGCGTTGTGGTAGATACCCGCACTGTTTGCGATCTTCACGCCCAGCTCGTCGAGCGCCTTCGTGCCTTTGAACTCGTCCCTGCTCTTGACGCGCAGCCGCTCGGCGCGATCTGCCGCGTGCTGCTTGTCCAGCGCGTCGAGGTAAGCGTCGTAGCTGTCGAAGCCGGACGGCTTGATGTTGTTCGTTGCCGCCGCCCGCGCGCGTTCGAGCTTTGTCTTCCATTCCGCCGAGATCGACGGGAAGTCTGTGCGCATTCCATCGCGCTCTGCCTTTTCATAGGCTCGTTCCTGCCTGTCGATCTCTTTTTCATCGGCAAGCTCTTCGTCGAGGCGTTCGTAGAACTCGTCGCTCTCTGCGCTGTACTTGACATTTTCGCCGTGGCCTGATACACTGTTATCATCAAGTTCAACCTTTGCCCGCAGCGCCAGAGACTTTAATATCTGGTTGCCAGGCAGCATTCGGTTGAGCTTGTTTTCGTTTTTTACGAAAATCGTTGCATCATCGCCGAGCTTTTCGAGCATCGCCGCGATGTTCTCGCGCCCGTGAATAGACGTGACCTTGTGGGCGGTTTCGCCGTAAAGGTCGTTGCTTTTGTCAAGCGCAGCTATGATGTAATTCCCTGCGGAATCCTGATCCGCTGTCACATAAACGATACTGTTCCGCGCCGGATTGTCGATGACGACCGGCGCATTTTTTATGCCCTCTTGCAGATTCAGAATATTTTTTTGCGACAGCGCATGTGCGCTTCTGCTGCCCTTCGGCGGCCGAATCGCCTTTGTGATAACGCTCGTCGGAATGTACATCGGCGCATTGTCTACGCCTTCTACACTGCTCTCACCAAGATAGAGCGAATCACTGCTTTTAATCGTTCCGTCATTGCTGAAATAGCCTCGCACCTGATCTTTCCACGGCATATCCCGCGTGTTAGCGATGCTATAGCTCACCCCGCCGTCCGCGAACACCGTGTTCTCGTCGCCGGTGTCCGGCTTGCGCCCTCTGCGTTCCTCCGCCGTCAGGCCGCGCCGCGAGGCAGCGTCCCGTGCCTCAATCTCGCCCGCCGTGTCGCGGTAGAGGTCTCCCGGCAGTCTGCCGTCCCTCGCGTTTCTATCAATGCTGTCGCGCAGGCTGAAATAATCCCACACGCGGTCGCCGTATTTTTCTTCCAGCTGGTCGCGCCTTTCGTCGAAGCGTACCCATTCCGGCGGATCCGGCTCGACCTGCTCCCATGTGTCCATGTCGACTTTCCCGCGCGGCACCGTCGGCGCCATGGCGTTCAGTTCTTCCATGCTGCGCATAAACTCGGGGTCGTTTGCCTTCATCTGCTCATACTGCTCGCGCAGCCGCGCGCCTTCGCGTCTGGTTTCGGCGTCCCTGCCGTCATATCCCTCCTCGAGTTTTCTGTTCCAGTATTTCAGATTTGCCCCGGGTGTGAAGCCCTCTCTTTGCTGAATGGCGTGCTGTACCTCGTGAATGAGGGAATTCAGCAGTGCCTCCGGTCTGTTTTTCAGGTCGCGGCTCAGTTCAATGCTGTCGAACCTGCGGTTATACCCGCCGAGCTGCCCGCGCTCCAAATTGTGGAACGTTACGTCCATGTCTTTCATGTTCGGATAGGTGGCGAACAGCGCCGGCGCGTCCACCAGCTCGCCCAGCGTGGTGTAGTTGGAGATGTCCGCTGCGTCTGTGCGCAGCTTCATGCCGCTGTCGTCGATCTCCCAGCGCCACTTGCCGTCTGCGCCGCGGAACCAGCCCGTTTTCTGCCGGATCGTCTCAGCGTCCACGCCCTGCATCTCGTAGCGCTCCGCCTCGTGCAGCGCCTCAAGGTCTGCGTTCCCGGCGTCGCGCCCTGCGTAGGAAAATCTCTCCGGCGGCCCTCTCCTGCGTTCCGTCGCCGCCGCGGTCTCGCGGCCCTGTTCCGCCGCGCCCTGCGTGCCTTCGGCCTGTAAGGCGTTTTTGCTTTCCTGTCCACTTTGCGACAGCGCGTTTTCAGCCTCGCGGTTGAATCGGCTTGCCTTCTCATCGTACTGGTCGATCTCGGCATAGGCATCGCCCATGATCTCTTCCCACACATAGAGCTCGATATCGTTCTCGCTCATTCCCGCATAGTCGCCCGTCAGCGCTGCATAGCGGTCAAAGTAGGCATCGTACACCTTGCCCCACTCTTCACTGCTGTACCGGCTCTGAACGTCGCGCATAAACGTCCTGACGTTCTCGCGCCTCGCCACTTCGGCCAGATAATGCGCCGTTTCATGCTCGATCGTCTCGCTCACACTGCGCTGCACTGATCCGGCATTGACGAAAATTTCGCCCGTGTCTGCATTGAATACACCGAAAGCCTTTCCGGTCCTTCCGTTCTTTTCAATGTTGATGACGCCGAGCAGCGCCGTTACCTTCTTCACGCCCTTTGACTTCGCCCAATTCGCTGCGTTGATGAGCTCCGGATCCCAGTCCGTTTCCTCGAAAATGGTGACGGTGTTGCTGCCACTTGCGCCGTTCGGCACGTTCGCTTCTCTCGGGCTGATAAACTGCGAAATGCCGGACGCTTCAAGCCGCTTTTGTACCGTCAGCGCGTTTCCGTCTTCTCCGCCGACGTTCCGTACTTCTCGAGGAATGCGTCCAGATTCTCTTCCGCCACGCTCACGCTCTCCCCGTTCGGCAGCTCCATCAGGTAATGCACGCGCTGCGTCGGCTGCTTCCGGCGTACCTCTTTTGGCAGTGTCGGCAGGCTCAGCCCCTCCGGCATAGTTCTGTACTTCTTGTCCTCCATGGTTCATTCCTCCTGCGGTCGTTGTGTTGTCTGTTTGTGCTGTCTGCGCGCCCGTCAGACCCGCCCATGCTACTTTTACCGCGTCGTAGTCGCGGAACATTGGGCGGAGAAAGTCGTCGTTCGTTCCCTCGTGAATATCGCCGCCGATGTACGCCAGCAATTCTTCGCGCAGCTTATTGTACTGTGCCGCATTGGAAAGGTCGGCTTCTTCTCCGAGGTAGGCCTGTGAGATCGCGGACTGGTACTGTTGGAATTCCGGGCTTGTATAGATGAGGTTGTCCTCAACTGCTTCGACGAACGCTTCCCGTGCCGCCAAGCGCTTCCAGAGGTGGAAGGCTTCGTGTCCGGCAACTTGCTTTGCCGGCATATCCGCGTTTCGGTTGACGAGGATATTCTTCCCGTCCACCGTGACCGCTTGCCTGATCTCCCGCGTTCCGCTGATCCCGTTTAGATTCCATAGAACCGTCCCGTCTGTGATCTCGCAGTTTACTCCAAGTGCTCTGAGCTCTTCTTGAATCTGTCTGGCGCCGGTCTCATTCCCCAGAACGGACTTGTCGGGTCGGTATCCGAAGGCAATGGTGTCCCCTTCAAGGATTCCATAGCCTTCGTCAGCTGCTCTTTGCAGGAAGCTGTCTCGCGTTTCTTCTCTCGCTCGTCCATTTTCCAGTTCCTCCTTCAGCGAAAATGTTCCTTTGCCTATTGTATCGGTTTCTCCCGCGTTCTGCAATGGCGTTTGCGCGCTTTCTGCGCGCTCCTGCGGCATGGGCGTCAAATTACCCTCGCCCACGCCCTGCGCGCCCTCCTGCGCCGCCGCAGGCTGTGCGGGCATGGTATTCTGCTGCGCCGCTGTCGGCGCTGCCGCTTCCCCTGCCGCCCGCTCGGCGGCAAGCCGCGCGTCCGCATTGTGAATGCCCTCCACGCCGCTGCCGATCAGGCCGAGCGCACCGCCGACGAGGAAGTCGTTCAGGATCTCCGCCGCGTCAAGCTCGCTGTAATTCTGTCCGGCGCTCTGCCCGTTGTAAATCGTCTGCAAGGCTGGCTGCACGATGTCCTCAATGACTTCCTCGCCGCCCTCGGACAGGAACGACAGGGCGAGCCGTCCCGCCGCGTTTCCGTTCATCTTGGCGATTGCACCGTCGATGGCCTTGTCGAAGAAGCCGCCGCCGAACGCCTTCTTGAACGGGGCGGCGACGTTGCTGATCTTCTCCGTCGCAATGCTTACCGCGCCGCTCGCCGTGCCGTATAGCAGCGCCCGGTTCTGTGCGTCCAGCTGTTCCGCCGCGCTCATGCCGGGCTTGTCCGCCGCTTCCGCCGCCTCCTGCGAGTTTCCGCCGAATACGCGCAGGAACATCGGGCCGAGCGCGCTGCCGCCGCCGAGCGCCGCGTCTGCGGCCATCTGCGCGCCCGCCACGCCGACGTTGTTGAGGTACTTTCCGACCGGCGTGAGCCCTTCGTTTGCCTTTTCCATGTTGTCGGACGCGATCTTGCGCAGCTTCTGATAGGTGCCTTGCAGCTTCTCCTGCGCGCCCCTCGTTGTGTCCCGATAGTTTTTCGCCCGCTCGCCCGCAGCCTTGCTGTTGATCTCGATGAGGCGCTTGTTGCGGTCGATCAGCGTCTGCCACTGCTGGCGTTCCTCCTCCGTCTTCGCCGCCTTGAGCTTTTCGGTATAGGCGGCGATGTTCTTTTTCGAGGCCTCGATCTCTCCGCGTTCCTGGCTCGCTGCGTAGTTCAGGCCACTCGGCGCACGCAGCAGCGTGTCCGCCGCGCCGACCATGTCCGCCGCATAGCCCGCCGCCGCGCTCTTGATGATCGGCGTAATGCTCTTTTTTGTCTTGTCACCGGTGATCTCGCGCACCTCCTGCGCGTGTGTGCGATTGTAGCTCTTGCGGCCGCGCTCTTTGCTTTTCTGATCCGCCGCCGCGCGTTTCATCATCGCCTCGTCCAGCGCTTTTTGATATTCCGACTGGCTCATCGGTGCTTCCGGCTTTTTGCCGTCCGGGGGCAGCTGCGTCTGCCCCTGCCGGCTCTTGCTCGGCGTCGTCCTCTTGTCCAGTTCGTCTGCCCGTTCCGTTTCGCGGGACGGCAGCTTCACCGTATTGTCCACAGGGGACGTGCGCTGCACGTCCCCTGTTCTGACAAGACGACCATGTGCGCCGGTCGCTACGACCGCCGCCTGACTGTTCTTTTCCTCCGTTGCCGGATTGATTCTCACAAGTCGTCCCATTTAGCCCTCCTCGTAGGAATAACCATACTGCTTGAGCAATTTCTGCATTTCTGCTTTCTGCTCGCTCGTCATCATCGGCCAGCTCTTGTCGAGCGTCGAAAGGATTCGCTCACCCTCGCCGTTCTTGAGCGACGTGTTGAAGCCGGACAGCAGCGCAATGAACGGCCCCGGTGCCATCGTCTTACTGCTGTTCGACACGCCGCCGTTTTCCAGCCACGTCTCATAGTCCGAATACAGCCCGCTCGACGAGGTGAAGCCGAATTTCTGATAGTTTGCCTTCTGCGCGAGCCAGCTCTTGGGATTGCCGCTCTTTTTCGCCGCCTCGAAAAGGCCCTGATAGTCGAGCCCGCTTTCGTTGCCGTCGGTCGTATTCCCGCCGCTCGTCCCGCCGGACCGCCTCGTGGTCCCGCCGCTTCTGCCGCTCGTCTTCGCCGCGGCCTGCGCCGACTGCTGCTTGTAGTAGTTCTCGAGCGCCTGAATGTACTCGTTTTCGTAGCCGCTCTTGCCGATGAGTCCCGCGCTCGGCGAAACGCCTACTTGCAGCATCGCGTCGATCTGGGCGCGGCTCAGCTCCTGCGCGGCCTGCTGCTTCTCCCGCTCGCGGTCGAGCACGTCGAGATAGCGGTTGTATGTCGTCTGGTCCTGCCCCTGCAAACCGCCGAGGTAGTCCTGCAAGCGGCCGTACTCGCCGAGGTAGTTGTTATAATCGAAGGTTCTGTCGGTGTTGAACTGGTTCAGCCGGTCGAGATACTTCGCGTAGTCCAGCTGTTCCTGCTGATTCACTGCGTTCAGGTCGCTCAGCTTCATCTGGTAGTCCTTGAGATACCGCTCGTATGCCTGCTGATAGAGCGTCGGGATCACGTCAGAGAGCTTCGTCGCGTAGTAGTCGCCCGCCTGCGTCGCCGCGTTCACGGCGAACGAGCTCGGCCGCCCGCCGCTCGCGGCGCTTGCTTTCGCCAGCGCGTCCGCCGTTGCCCGCTCGCCCTCGCGCAGGTACGTCTTTTTGTAGCTGCTGTACTGCGGATCCGTCTCCTTGCTCCACGAGAACGGATCTCGATTGAGCGCCGCGTCCAAAAGCTCCTGCTGCTTCTGCTGGAAGCGGTTTTCGTAGCTCGGCGCGCTGCCGTACTCAAACGGCTTGAACGAGCCGATCTTGTCGAGCGTCTCGTCGATCTTCGGCGCGTACTTGCCGGTGCTGATGTAGCTGCTGCCGTCCGCGCCGCCGGAGTAGTAGCCGTAATTCTTGCGCAGCTCGTTTGCCTGCGCGTTGATGAGCGCGCGCTGCTCCGGCGTCTGCGCGGTCGCGTACTGCTTTTTGAGATCCAGCACGCTCATGCCGAATTCCGGGTGCTGCTTTGCAAGGTCAAGGTCGTACTGCGAAAAGTATACGTCGCTGCCCGCTCTCGCCTTTTCAAAGTCGTCGTAGGTGTAAGCCATTGCTTTCTCCTTCCTCCTTTTTTACTGCGGGCCTCTTGTCGATTTGAGCTCGCTGCCCGCGTAGTATTCGCGCGTCATCGAATAGACGCGGCACTCGCCCCTGCCCTCGATGCGAATGCGGTAGTGATCCGCGCGCCGCGGAATGATGGGCAGGTAGTAGCTGCGCTTCTTCTCCGCGCGCAGCGTCTGCCCGGCCTGCACCCACTTCCCGTCCGAGTCGAATTGCAGCAGCACCTTCGCTTCCGCTCCCGCCGCCACCTCGATGCGGATCTCGATCTTGGCAATGCCCTTCTTCACGCTGTCGTAGCTCGTCGCGCGGCTCGTCCCCTTCTCCGTGAAGTCGCCGGTCTCTGCGTACCAGGTGAAGTCGTCCTCGTTTTCGCTCCCCTCCGGCGCGTCCAGAATGTTGCCCGTCATCTCGATCTCTCCGCCCGCCGTCAGGAAATAGGTGTTCCCGCCGTGGCGGCAGAAGTGCGTCGCGTGCGTCTCGTCCTCGATGTGCCACATGCCCTTTCGCGTGTCGTAGACGTAGAGCTTCCATGTCCCGCTCTCGTCCTGCGCACTCAGGTAGTATTTGAGGCCGTCGCTGCCCGCGCGCCCGTTCTTGAGCCGCGTCTGCCCGAAGGCGTCGTGCAGGCTCTGCGGAATGCCGCCGGAGTAGATCATCACGCCCGAGGACGAGAGATACAGCAGCCGCTCGCCCGCGATGGCGAGGCTTCCGCCGCTGCCCTTCTGCACGCCGAGCGTCGCGCTGCCCATCACCTCAAAGTTCGACGGCAGGCTGCCGTACACCTTGTAGATGTGATCCTCCTTGAAGAACACCGGATAGCCGAGGAAGCTCACGCAGCCCGTGAAGTCCCCCGCGCTTCCCGTGTCCACGGCGTAGCTGTCGGTGTCCAGCCCCTCGTATACGTTCCAGTTGAACGGGTCGCCGAGCTTGCTCGCGTAGATCGTCCGGCCGTCGCAGCCCCACAGCCGGTTTTCGTTCTCGCATAGATAGTTTAGATCCGGCACCGTGCGTCGAACCGTCAAGTTTCCGCTCTCGGTGTATTCCGTCGTCCCCTCGCTGCCGTCCAGCTTGAAGACGTTTTCATAGAAGTAGAGCTTGTCTCCGTCGATCTCTCGAATGACAGGCGTCTTGTTGTTCTCCGTATGCTTCGTGCAGCCTGAGATCGTCACCGCGTCGCCGGGCTTAAAATAGTTCGCCCACCTGACATTCGCGCAGCGGATCGTGTTTGCCTCCGCCGCCTCTCCGAAGAGCTTCCCGTTCGTAAAGGTGAGGCTCCACCCGCTCCATGTGCTCTCTAAGCTGCCGAACTCGCCCGAAACGGTGTTGTAGTACTTCTTGTCCGGCAGAATGATGATGTAGGCGCCAATGGCGGCAAAGCGCTTCTCACCCGCCGTCACGTCGCCTTTTTTCGCGCCGCCGTAGTAGAAGCCCGTCCCGTCTACCCATGCGAGCGCGTCCCAGGCGAAGAGCCCGCCGCCGCTCGTGAGCTTGCGTGTCTTCTTCCGCTTTGGCCGCGTCGCCAGCAGCGGGTAGTAGTCGCTCGTCAGGTTGCGCATGTCCCACAGCCCGCCGTCTGCCGCGCCGAGGTTGTGGTCAAGGCCGTAAAATTGCAGCTGCCCGCGCTTGCCGATGCCGTCGGCATACGGTGTTTCAGGCAGTCTCATTTTTGGCCGCTCCTTTCGCTTCGCCCGGCGCGTCGCCCTTCTCTCCCACCGGCGGCTCCGTCGCGTCGCAGATGGCCATGATGTTGCGCAGCGCCTGCCGCGCCGCCGCCACCACGTCCACGCCGTCGCCGCTCACGTTCAGCATGCTGATGAGCTGCATCGCGTGCGCCGCTTCCTGCTTGATCTTTTCGTTCATGCTGTCCCCTCCAATCGTTTTAGCCTCTTCTCCTGCTCGCGTACCTTCGCCCACAGGATCGGAATGAATTCGCTGTACCGCAGGAAATACGTTTCGCTGCCGTCCTCGCGTTTGGCAGCGGCCCAGCCCGCGAATTCCTGCGAGTCAATGCCGCACGCGCGCATGGCGTCCTCTACCTCCTGCGCGATGAATCCGGTGTGAAAGCGCCCGCTCGTGCCGCTGTTCAGCTTGTAGCGCTTCGGCTCGACGAGCTCAAACATGCGCACGTACTTCTCCGGCAGCGCCTCGATGCTGTTCTTGATGTTCCTGTCCGAGCCGTTCAGCGTGTCCGTGCTGCAATAGATCGCGTCCCACACGAAATTCCGGCTGCCAAGGCTGTAGGTCGCGTCCGCGTTCGGAATGACGTCGCCCTTGATCTGCACCTCCTGCGAGTATCCGTCCACCTCGATGGAAGCGTAGTACGCCTTTGTGCTCCGATCCCATCGAGAGCCGATGAACACACTGCC
>Ga0129313_1001693_pt1 | contig 13320 bp, 12 predicted proteins | sample O1105metagenome_FD_94436 | JGI IMG/M metagenome (GOLD analysis project Ga0129313, IMG submission 94436) | Orangutan group fecal microbial communities from fecal samples from Wisconsin, USA - O1105 metagenome | ecosystem: Host-associated > Mammals > Digestive system > Large intestine > Fecal... | reverse complement strand
TTGACAGCGTGTATAGCGGACATTTGGTACCGGTACCATCGGACCGATATGAGCGGTACCACGGCTCCGCTCCGCGCGGTACCATACGACCGCTACAACGGTACCATCGGAGCGATATTCTCAGCTACATCTTTCAATGCCTATAAAAGTTATGTAACATCTTGAAAATCAATGATGCTACATAAAGATACAACTTTCAGAGTCATATTTGACTTATAGGCATTTGAACAATTGTGGTAAGATAGTGGTCATGGTGTAGTATTATTCCCCTTTCATAAGGGCAATTCATAAACATAATACAAAGGCAATGAGAAGATAAACAGAAAACAATGGCAACCGACTTGTTTGAAAGTAAGAAGCGAGTGTCGTAATGCCATAATCTCCTCAAAGATTTGAGGGGTGGAGTAGAAAATAGAGTCGATAGATTTCTTAAAATAGTTAAATTGTGTAACAAAAGTCATTCATACACAGTGTTTTAAGACGTTTTGTCTTGCGCCAGTTCTGCGCCATTTTTCGTGCAAAACAAGCGAAAATGCCCAAAGACGACACTTGAATATCAACGAGTTACAGAAGATGGTAGAGTGGTATAAAATCCCTCTCTCTCCGCACAGAGTCCTGTAAGTCGAAAGATTTGCAGGACTTTTTCTTTTTGTGGCTTTAAGTGAGCCCCCTTTTTGGGGGCACCTGCAAAAGCGTGTGGATGTAATATACTAAATCCGCTAACCCATAAGAGCAACCGCTAATGGATGAAGTAAAACAGATTTACTATCTAAGTCTTCCTGACCCTTATGGTATATAGATGCTATTTCTACTGCTTCCTCAAAGTTTATCATATTCTTCTTTTGTTATTTTCTTTCCATAACAAATGCCTTCTTATATACAAAGACAATAGAAAGAGTTACGGACAGTGGTACGTTATATGTTTCTTCTCCAGAACAAGAGTTCTTGGAGAGTTTAGTCTTGGCTCCAAAGTCATACAGCTACATGGATCTGTACTATATTATGGAGCAACTGACCACCCTACGTTCTGATGTTGTACGGCTAAAATAGGTAAGCGGCTATATCCTTGGAAAGACAAAACATTTGTTCAAAAATGAAATAAAATGGCAATTTTGCCGAAATATTTCAATATACATATTATGCAGATACAAAGAGACTTCTATTTACAGTAACTGATAGACGGCAAGCAAAATGGATTAATAAAGATAGATTGCACTTGATGACATTGAGAGTGCAGACCTTCGTGACCCACTAACATTGTATAAGTATATCAAGGCGAAAATAGTGGATGATGATTTATATTATATACTCCTTGACGAAGTACAACTTGTAACGAGATTTAAAGAAGTGCTTAATAGTCTGTTGCACATGGACAATGCTGATGTTTATGTAACGGGCAGCAACTCAAAGTTTCTTTCAAGCGATATTATTACATTTACAGCCTAAAAGGTTGATTTTCTATACTTCCCTTATCTTGCGAAAACTGAACTGCACCCCAAAAGTTAGACACAAAACTTTTGGTGTTCAGTTCAGTTCTATGGTGGGGTTTATTCATTCAAATGTCAGGACATCTTTACTATTTTTCACCGACAATTGCTTTTATAGTTGTAGCCAATAGCTCTTTTCTTTTTTCTATGAAAATTCTAAAGTCTTTAAAATCTAAACTAACACCCTCAGGAATGAGGTGGGATTTTAAATCAATGTTTTTGTTCTTCACCCATTCTGACAAATCTTCATCATTCTTTGATTCATTTGTACTTCCATCTAGCAACTGAAGATTTAATATAGAATTCCAGTGCTCAGCATTTCTATAAAAATCATAATCTTCTTTACTACTGAAATCACTTTCCTTCAATTTGCAGAATTTCGCAGCAGGATGTAAATGATCTTTGTGATAAGCGATAGAATCATATCTCAAATGAGAATAAAGTAAAGCAAGTATGGCATAACTATTGGGGGCATCCTTTTGTGTCTTTAATATGTCATCAATTACTTCATCACTTAATGTCAAACTCTTGGCATCATTACTTGCAAATTCTGCCTTTATTTGTTCAAAAGGAAAAATTTGCTTTTTAAAATTAGATTTCAACACTTTTCTTATACCTGTCAATACACTATCAGATTGACCACCAAAAACACCTTTTAGCAAGGATATGCATAGCCATTTACGGATTGCGTTTTTTTCTTCTATATGTTTTATATCCTTACATATCTCGTCTTCTATTTCATTGTGGTAAATATAGTATACTATGGGGATAACTGCATTCTTTGCTCTTAAACTGGAATCATTAAATCCCCATTTCTTTAATAATTCAAATGTAACCTCAATACATTTCTTAATTCTTTCCCAATTATCATCAAACACACTAACACTTTGGGCATCAAAGTTTGCAACTTGGAATTTGATGTTATCATTAAACAGTACTAGGCAACATTTTAATATAAGATCTGCTGAAATAATAAAGTTGTTTGCATAGACTGCATCTATTAAAATTTTAAATTCTTTTCTGGCATCTTTTTTCCAATTTGCAGTTGTTATAGACATCAATAAATTAGAAAAGCTTAAAGGTTCACCACCACTATTAGTCCTTATAAAGATGTCTAAAACTATGTCTATATCTTGGTTTTCTTCTTGATAATAGTTTATCAGCTTATCTTTAAATACTACTTCTCTGAGTTTTCGCAAAGTTTTCTTTGCAAATTTGACATCTGTTACATCTTTCCAGTTTCTATCAGACATATAGTCTTCCAATGCATCTTGATCCTGATATAAATAAATATCATTTACCAAAAAGAGATCTTCTGATTGTGACAATTTATTTACTTCAGGCTGGGAAAGGAATCCAAAATTATAAGTCATTTTGCGGTCATCATCTTTGGGTAAGGCAGAAGTCAAATTAAGATAGAGTTTTCTAGTGGGTAAACAATCTTCGTTATCTTTCCACCATTTCCTTGGCATTTTATAAGCATAAGTCCCTTTAAGTCCCAAATAAAGTGATGTCAATCTTTGTTGCCCATCTATAATAGCCATAAAGTCTGTGTATCCTCTTGTGTTAAAAAAAGGATTTTCATCTTTGAAAAAGGCTCTATACTCTTTTAAGAATTCATAGAACTTATAGCTATTCTTTGTCTTTTCTGAAGTTACATTCCACATCATAAACGAGTTGATAGGATAGTCCCTCATAATGCTATCAAAAAGAACTTCAATTTGTCCACTACTCCAAACAAACTTCCTCTGAATAGCCGGAAGTAAAAACTTTCTAGACTCTATATTTGCTATTGCATCACTTATACTTATAGGATATTTAAATCCACTTTGTATTGCTTGTTTATTGTCCATATTGAAGAAATTATATTATAGTCATAAAATTATTTATTGTTGAAACTGGCTGGGCAGTTCTAATGGTATTGTGTATTTTATTCTACTTATTGACTCACTTTGTGAGCAATTCTCACTAGTAGCTCAAGCATTTAGAATAAGGCCTATACCTAAAGGCGATACTGCAAAAGGATTCATAATAAGACAGGCAAGCTTGATATAATCAAGCATGCCTAAATGTGGGGTCCAAACCTCTTACGAGGAATGATCCGCTGCAAATATACAACAAACATTTCACCTTCACAAGAATATGAGCAAGAAAAATCAAAATTATGATGAAATTATAGAAAAATTCATGTACTATATGCACCCTGACATGAGCTTTTAAAAGTGACTAAAAACTATGAAGGTCCGACGATACCAAGAGCAGACGGTATCATCGGACCTTTATATTTTCTTAAGAGTTAGTCATTGCCATCATTCGGCAATAACCAAACGATTATTACAAAGAGCAACACGATGGGCAAAGGAAATAGTCGCGCCATCATAGACAGCCGACACATCGACACCAAGGCGCACGAGTTCGACGATGAGGGCACAATCATGCGCCGCACGATCAGAAGACCATCCATGGTTTCCTACCTGGGCATTAAAAGAATCAACTAAAGAATTGAGGTTTGCAACTGCGAACTGTGCAGTAAAATCATTTTGTTTCATAAGACTTATTTTTTGAAGTTAATAATTATCTTCCACATCGTAACTGGACCACCGTGGCAAGCCAAGCTCGGTTGGTGCAGAATAAACTGCTCTTGATGTTTCAGTTGCAAAGGTACAAAAGTTTTTTATAAACACAAAAAATACTGATGTTTTTTTGGATCTTACTCAACTTCCGCAAGTAATTACTCTGCACCCATATTGTCATAAGTTGTTACGTTAATGTGAGTCAACGTGTATTATAAATAAATAATAACTGAGTCAACTCGTATTATCAATAAAGCGTAAAGTGGTCAACTAAAATCGTTAAACCACAATCTACCTAAAATGCCTAAAAAAACGAAAGTACTTGCGATGGGCAACGCAAGTACTTTCGATGACGATTGAAAGTACTTTCATTGGCACTTGAAAGTACTTTCATTTTTTGGGATATTTGAGTAAATAAAATCAGTCTATTTTTTCGATAATCTTCATTCCCTCTTCCACAGCCTGCATATTGAGCGGAATCATAGCGTGATGACGCTCTGGCAACGACTTATAGAGAGCCTTGTTAAGACCATCGGTACTTACCACAGGACACACCTTGAGCAATCCACCGAGGACTATCATATTGAACACCTTTGAGTTTTTCATCTCAGCAGCCTTGTCCATTGCATCAATGCGATAGATGGTGATGTCTGTGCGCTGTGGAGGATTGATAACTCCATAGCCGTCGTAGATCAGAATACCTCCAGGCTTTACTTTTGGTTCAAACTTATCGAGTGAGGGCTGGTTGAGCACGATAGCTACATCAAAATGACTGAGTATGGGCGAAGAGATGCGCTCGTCGCTCACGATGACAGTAACATTGGCGGTTCCACCTCGCTGCTCGGGGCCATAGGCGGGCATCCAGGTTACTTCTTTATCCTCCATAAGTCCTGAATATGCGAGTATCTTTCCCATAGAAAGGACACCCTGACCACCAAATCCGGATATAATAATTTCTGTCTTCATTCTTCTATTTAAAAGTTAAGCATCTAACACCAAACATTAAACACTAAACACTACATTCCTGTGGTATCCTTGAGGTCGCCCTTGGGATACTGTTCGAACATATGCTCTTCCATCCATTTATTGGCTTCTACAGGCGAGAGCTTCCAACCACTGTTACAGGTAGAAACTATCTCTACCAAACTCGAACCTAACCCCTTCATGCTCGCTTCAAAGGCCTTGCGAATGGCCTTCTTAGCCTTGCGGATGCTTGCTACGGTCTCCACGCTCTGACGACTCACATAGCAAGTGCCTTCGAGATGAGAGGCAAGTTCGGTGATGTTGAGCGGATAACCATGTAAGTCGGGCTGACGACCATAAGGACAGGTAGAGGTTTTCTGACCAAGCAAGGTTGTAGGAGCCATCTGTCCACCTGTCATGCCATAGATGGCATTGTTGATAAAGATGGCAGCAACATGCTCACCACGATTGAGGGCATGAATGGTTTCGCAGGCTCCGATGCAAGCCAAATCGCCATCACCCTGATAGGTGAAGACGAGACGATCGGGCCACAGACGTTTTACTGCCGAGGCACATGCCAAAGCACGACCATGGGCAGCCTCTTGCCAGTCGATATCAAGGTATCGATAGGCAAACACGGCACAACCTACAGGGCATATGCCCACGGCTTTGTCGGCCATACCCATCTCCTCGATGACTTCTGCCACGAGTTTATGCACCACGCCATGAGAACATCCTGGGCAATAGTGCATCGGAGTGTCGTTCATCAGCAACGGCTTTTTGTAAACCAGATTTTCTGGTGATATGATGTCATTCATTGGTTTTGAACTTAAATCTTTCTACTTAATAAATAGCGAAGAAAACAATATCTTCACTCTTTACTTGATTATTTTCTTGAGTGCTTCTACGATTTCCTCGGGCTCTGGAACGATACCGCCTAAACGGCCAAAGTGCTCTACAGGAGACTTACCATTGACGGCAAGACGCACATCTTGTACCATCTGTCCGGCATTAATCTCAACTACCAAGAAGCCCTTGCAACGATCAGTCAATTCGCGAATCGCCTGCTCGGGGAAAGGCCAAAGTGTGATAGGACGGAAAAGTCCCACCTTAATGCCTTGCTGACGAGCCACCTCGATACTCTTTTCGGCGATGCGGGCAGCACTACCAAAGGCTACAATGACATAGTCGGCATCGTCAATATACTCGGTAGCATAACGCACTTCTCGCTCGCGGATGGTCTGATACTTCTGCTGTAGATGCAAGTTGCGTTGCTCCATTACCTCAGGCTTGAGTTCGAGCGAAGTGATGATGTTGGGCTGGCGCTCCTTACAGCCAATAGTGGCCCAAGGACACTCCCGAGCTACTTCTTCCTCGGTGCGGCGAGGCTTCATAGGGGGCAAAACTACGCGTTCCATCATCTGTCCTATCACACCATCACTCAAGATCATGGCAGGATTGCGATAACGGAAAGCAAGCGTGAAAGCAAGGTCTACAAAGTCGGCCATTTCCTGCACTGAGGCTGGTGCTAACACAATGACATTATAGTCACCATTGCCACCACCACGAGTGGCCTGAAAATAGTCGCTCTGTGAGGGCTGGATGGTACCCAAGCCTGGACCACCTCGCTGCACGTTGACAATGACTCCTGGAACTTCGGCTCCTGCCATGTAGGCGATACCTTCCTGCATCAGAGCCACACCTGGACTTGAAGAGGTGGTGAGAACGCGCTTGCCAGCTCCAGCACCAGCGTACACCATATTGATGGAAGCGACTTCACTCTCAGCTTGCAACACCACCATGCCCGTAGTCTCCCAGGGCTTGAGGAGTGCTAAAGTCTCAATGATTTCAGTCTGAGGAGTGATGGGATAGCCGAAGAAGCCATCGGCACCACATCGTATTGCGGCATGGGCGATAGCCTCATTGCCTTTCATGAGTGTTACTTCTTGTTCTGCCATGGTTACTTTTCCTCCTTTTTACGATAAACGGTGATACATCCGTCTGGGCACACAATAGCGCATGAAGTACAGCCCACGCATGCTTCTGCATGAAGAGGCTCTACATAGCGATAGCCATGCACGTTGACTTTCTTGTCGGCCAGTGCGATGACATCGTGAGGACATGCCACCACGCAGAGCGAGCATCCTTTGCATCGCTCTGTATCTACCACAATGGCCCCTAAAATTCTATTCTTTGTCATGGATTATAGTAGTCTTTACAATAGAAGCTGAGGATATTATCAAGCATCTCCTTGGCTACGACGGCTGGGCTGTCGGGGTCAAGTGCGATGGCTTCCATATAACAATCAAGGGCATGTTTGAAGTCACCTTGCTTGCGATAGGCATTGCCCTGAAGATAATATTCCTGAGCTGTCATTTTCTGCTGATGTTTCTTTTAATTTGCTTTGCGAAATTACTAAAATAAGCTAACTAAAAAGAATTATAAGCCGATATTTAAACTATATTAATGTTGTTTTGCTGAAAAATGCGCACACTACCAAGCGGTGTGCAATTTTTCTTTTTTATCGTTCGCATTAGGAACAAACCATTGTAAATCGACTTTTGGAAAGGCCCCAAAAAACAAAAAGACTTGATGAATAGGTGAAAAGGTGATAAAGAAAACAACGGTCATCAGTTTTTACACTGATGACCGTTGGCTTGGGATAACGATAAATGTTATTATCTGATACTAATTATAAACGGAATTTGGCAGCCTGCTCCTCAATATAGGCAGCATCACTGAAGTAGTCGATACGCATGGCTTTGCGAACCTCATCCATGGTCTGAGCTGCAAAAGCACGAGCTTCCTCACTACCCTTCTTCAGGATGTTGAACACCTCAGGAATATCCTGCTCATACTCATGGCGACGGGCACGGATAGGAGTAAGCATCTTGTTGAGCACACTGTTAAGGAACTTCTTACAAGTTCCGTCACCGATGCCTCCCTTTACATACTGAGCCTTCAGTTCATCGAGGTTCTGGAACTCTGGCCAGAACTCTGCGAAATCTTCAGGTGTAGAGAATGCCTCAAGATAAGTGAACACGGCATTGCACTCCAAATGTCCTGGCTCCTCCATACTCATACGTGGAGCACCATTTGACATCTTCTTCACCTTCTTCCACACGGTCTTCTCGTCATCGCTCAGATAGATACAGTTACCAAGACTCTTACTCATTTTCTCTTTACCATCAGTACCTGGAAGACGACGGCAAACCACATTTTCAGGGAGCATGATCTCCGGCTCTACGAGAACAGGAGCATAGACCTGGTTGAAACGACGGACAAGCTCGCGTGTTACCTCCAACATGGGTTCCTGGTCTTCACCAGCAGGAACGGTTGTAGCTTTGAAGGCTGTGATGTCAGCAGCCTGACTTACTGGATAGCAGAAGAAGCCAAGAGGAATGTTGGCCTCGAAGTTGCGCATCTTGATCTCGGTCTTCACCGTTGGGTTGCGCTGAACACGAGATACGCTGATGAGGTTCATCAAATAGGTGGTGAGCTCGGCAAGCTCAGGAATCATACTCTGAATATAGAGTGTGCACTTCTGTGGGTCAAGGCCTGCAGAGAGGTAATCGAGAGCCACTTCAGTGATATTCTGGCGAATCTTCTCTGGGTTATCTGCATTGTCAGTAAGAGCCTGTACGTCGGCCATAAAAACGAACATCTTGTCGAAGTCGCCTGCATTCTGCAGTTGTACTCGACGCTGAAGTGAGCCGATGTAATGCCCCAAGTGGAGCTTGCCTGTTGGACGGTCGCCCGTCAATATTATCTTTCCCATATTATTACGATTGTTTCTGTTATACGAAAAATAGTCAGCCTGTCTGCTATTTTTAGTGCAAAGGTACAGCAAAAAGGGCAAAACACAAAATAAATAGTTACTTATTTTGAGTTTTTGCCCCTTACCCGTCACTTACCATGTATATTTTGATCGGCAAATCACAGTTGTGTTGTGACAGCGAAAACAAATTACTTCTTGGTGATCACCACTTGTTTCTCATTGAAAGCACTGCAAGCATCTACCAACTTCAAGACTTTGTCCCAGTTGGCTACAGGTTCCTCACGATGCAAGAAACTCTTGCTTACATGCACTATGATCTTGCCAGCCCCGGCACTTGCCTTCACCGCGAACTCGCCACAATCGTTGCTGACGGTGGTATTCAGTTTCTTCAATGACTCAGCTGAAGCCTGATAGCCTTTGGGCAAAGCCACCTCTATATTCCACTCATCAGCAAATGCCATTTTACGCCAGATACGATCCTTGCGGATGCGGTCATTGCCTTCCAGTTTCATCTGCTCTCCTATCAGCTTGCCCACGGCCAGCATCATGCTGCTTCCTGCACGTTTCACCAATCCTTCCATCTCGTAATCAACATGATAGACCAAATCGGCACTGTCCTTACGGATGCCCACGCAGTCTACGCCATAGCCACTGACCTTGACGGGATCACTCTCATGATAGCCAGCAACCTCTTCCTTAAACTGGTCAGCCTGCTCTTTCTGCTTATACTCTGCAAAGGCAGCCTTGATATTGGAGGCATCCTTCTTGGGGAAAACGCAATATGGGTCGCTATCGTCATATTTCAAATAACGCCAATAAGCCTCCAAATGGTCTGGGCCATACAGACTTACTTCAGGGGAACAAACAGACTGTCCATACATTTTCTGCTCGCCAGAATAGACTACACGACGGCTGATATTCATCTTCGTACCATCAAGGCTCGCCTTGACGGAAACCACCGACCTGTTGTCAGAAGCCTTACTTACAGGTATCTCAAAAGGCGCTTCCGCATCCTGCATATATGCTTTTCTACCCTGATAAATAAATGGTATTTCGGATGCCACCTTGGGATAAACACCAGGGAAATAGTATAAATCTGTTCCCTTGAGACGGAAAAACCAAGTGGTGGAATTGTAATTGATCAACTGATCCACAGGAAGTGTTCCGAGAGGTGTCGTGATGCCCATCTCCAATTCTACTCCTAACTTTCGCAAGTAGTTGGGTACCACATTGAATGACTCTTGAGAAGTTCCCCCACATGTATACTTAAACGAAGCTATCCTGTCTGCCTTCTCTTCTGCAGACAGGTCTGAATTTTTAAGAGCCTTATACACTCTCGTGTACTTACCAGAGAGGCCGCTGGGCGAATAGCCATTCTTGCTGACATAAGTCTTCATCAGTTTCCAGTCATCCTGCAGAATAGGTGCCACGTCAGGATTGGCACGCACACCCTTCTTGCGCATGGCTTTCTCTACGATGACCGTCTTGGTCTTGGTAGGAGTAATAAACATCATGATGTAAGGCGACTGAACGGTTGAATTGTACCATACGGAAGGTTCTGCATCCACAGGCTGGTCCATAGTCAGGTCGAGCACGGCATTCTTGCCCTTATCCGTTGTCTGCTTAAACTCGGGAGCACCATTCATGGAACGATAAACGGTGGCAAGACTCTGATCCAACACACAATGAATACGGCTATAGAGCACTGGCTCACTTTGGCGCAAGAAAAATACAAACGGATCCAACTGCTGTTCCTGAGTGTCTATCTGGTCTAATGAGAAGACATCAATACAGTCGCCAATCTCCAAACCTGGCACAGCAATCTTCTGACTGAGTTCCTTGCCTTTCTTACCTTCCTTCACATCTACGTAATCGTCGAAATCCACCACCTGCACCGTGCCGTCTTTCTTCAATACACGAATTCCCAAGATGGTATTGGTCGTATGATGGTATCCGCCCTGCCATTTCTTCGATTTTGTAAGAAAAGAGAATTCTGAATAGTCCTTCAGGGCTTTCTTGTCGTTGATTTGTATCAGCATACGCTCCATATCCTCGCAATCTATCTGGCGTGTCAGTCTTCCACTGATAAACAACTCTGTCGTAGCCTTGCGATGGTAATCGGTACTGAGTTCCTTGTAATAAGATAAAATCACCGCCGATTCCTTCTTGTATTTCTCGGGCACAGCACGTTTCTTGAAATCAACAGGCGTATTGTCCCATACTTCTTGGCGTACTTTTTGCGCCAACTTGAGATAATCAGCCTTGTTATCGGCCTTAACCGACAAACATACGAGTTGCATCATCAATAAGAAGAAAGCAACTCCCGCCATTCTTACATTCTTCATAATCTCAACCTTTTAAAATATCAATTACTTATTTTGTTAATATAACTACTTGCTGATTGCAGGCATCATTCCATTCGGAAACCATTTTGTTCCATGCCGGAATATCCTTCAAGGCTACTCGCCTGTTCTTGATGACATACTCCTTTTTCATGACGACACGATTGCCTTGTTTGGAAAACGTACAAGACAAGTCAGCCCAATGGGTATGCGACGCAAAAGGAGCAGGGAGTTCCTGCACACGCATACCTTTTGGTACAGAGAGACTGACCTTGCGCACATTCTTCAGTTTCATACCTATCATATAGTCGGAAACCCGCTTGGTAGTATCTACTTTCTCCAACCACACATCTTTGTCCTGATTCATATCCACATAGAGGTATTGGTCTGCCGACACTCCCACGTTTCCTTTATAAAAAGAGGAAGAGATGGCGAGCTGTTCGTCTTGGGGCCTACTACCTTTGAGCACCACATCCCTCATTTCGTCCTTATTGCCGTCCATTCCCAACAAACGAGACAGAAATTGCTGTCTGTCATCTTGCGCAGCTGCGTCGTATGCCGACAAGACCATGGCTTTCATATCTCCTTTCCATGAAGAATTCAGAGTGCCCTTCATGGCATAATTGCCATCCTCCTCTACGGAAAGTGCACAATCGTATTCCACAGATGAGGAACAAGCGTCCTGAGGCAATGTGGGCAACGTATAGACCCGGCATCCTTCTCCTTCTTCCACCAAAGCCTGTCGTCCCTGAATATTTGTAGGAATATACCCTAAGGGTATGTAAGAATTGGTGGCATCAAGATAATAGGGCTTACCCTGATAGAACACCGTGCATATCGCATGATTGACAGAGGAAATGGTGGGTACTTCATGCGATGTATAAGGAATGTCATCTGTTCCGATATCTGTCTGTCGCGCATCAAAACCCTGAGCCTTCAACAAGGTTTTCAGCAAGAGCGACATGGCCTTACAGTCACCATATCGCTTACGGATCGTTTCGGCAGGAGTGGCTGGCTGATGGGCAGAAACGCCGGCCTCGTATGCCAAATAGCGTATGTGGCTTTGCACCCAGGCAAAGGTGTTGGCAATTTTCTCCTTGTCACTCTTTGCTCCTTGGGCTATCTCTGCAAGGATTTCCGCTTGGTTGGGAATCGTACAGTCGACATCTGCCATTTTCTTTGACCAAGCGAACATATCCTGTTCATCCTTGAACGAACCTATTACGAGCAAATGAGGAACAGTATAGCCCCAGGCTGGAGCTCCCTCCTCGGAAACTGGCACAGACAAGCCGTGCATGACATAGGTAAACACGGAGTCGCCAGCCTCATCGGCCACAGCTGTCTTGACCACATCGGCAGGAAGATTACACTCCTTGAGATGATATTGAGATAAAGCCTTCGGTATAACCACCTGGACGGTTTTGTTCTCTACATAGTAGTCTTCGGGAAAAGAGATTCTTGTGAAATAAACAGGATCGATAAAGGTTCGTGCAAAAGAGGCCTTCAAAGTCTTACCCACCTTGGGTATCCGATAATTGAAATAACAGACCTTGGTGTCATCAAAGAAGATATTCACAGGCGTAGCTGACTTATATTGTGCCGTGCCCTTGGAGGAAGCTTTGTCCAAACGGATAAAATCTCCATAGTAGACATTCGGCTGAACAAGTGCTGCATATTTTGTCACGCCATATTCCAAATCCGTCGTATTCGAGATGACAGGAATACCATCGAAATTCACCTTAAACTTATACCGATCCACACAGTTTACTATATGCACATTGTCGTCCACGCCTTGAGCCGCAGCAGACAATACGCTCAGAAAACACAGATAAATAAATACAGGTTTTATTGTCATCAGATTGGTGTTATGAATTAAATGCCCCCCCGAAGTATAAAACAAAGGAAGGGCATTTTATATATTATTCAAGTTTCGCAAGTTCAATCACTTAGAACTCTGCGTTCTTAGGAGTACGTGGGAAAGGAATCACGTCACGGATGTTCTGCATACCTGTAACAAAGAGAATCAGGCGCTCGAAACCGAGACCGAAACCAGCATGAGGACATGAACCATACTTACGGGTGTCGAGATACCACTCCATATCCTTCATTGGGATGTTGCGGTCCTTGATCTCGCCCATCAGCTTGTCATAGCTCTCCTCACGGACAGAACCACCGAT
>Ga0129313_1001691_pt1 | contig 13342 bp, 10 predicted proteins | sample O1105metagenome_FD_94436 | JGI IMG/M metagenome (GOLD analysis project Ga0129313, IMG submission 94436) | Orangutan group fecal microbial communities from fecal samples from Wisconsin, USA - O1105 metagenome | ecosystem: Host-associated > Mammals > Digestive system > Large intestine > Fecal... | reverse complement strand
TATTTATTTCAGATGAATAATAACCTGCATCCATTAATGAATCCTAAACTCATCCAAAATAACAGCCGCCTGCTCATAATTTAAATTGATCAATATTTCAAGTATATCTTCATATGCTTCAATGAATAATCGGATATTGCTTCATAAGCAATGCAAGTTCATCTTCTGTTATATCGCCAACTTCATAAATTTTTATTAAAAAATTTGTTTCCAGTTTAATAAAAGCATTTTTATCACTCGTTCTACAAGATGTTACTATGTACACATTTTGATATTCTGCCGCCATATCATACAAATACTGTAATAATTCAAATTTTGTTTCGGCACAGTCCGCAATAAACTCGAGAGCATCAATAAAGAATATTAATTTCTTTCCATTAATACACTCTAAAACGTCTTGGATACAGCAACCCCAAATGTCGTCAATATGACTTTCTTCCAAAAATCTTTCAGCACGAGCATATAAAACCAATTTTTCATTTTCAACATATTTTTTGCATAAAACAGATTTACCGCTACCAGCTCCACCTTGTATTGAAATATATCGCTCATTGTCTTTTGTTATTTTTTCAAGAAATTCATTTCTATCGATTTCATACTCTCCGTTAATCAATCCTTCAATATTTTTCAACCCTGAATTACTAAGTTCCAATGCACCTTTAAATTTTCTGATATTAATATTAAAGTTCTCATACTCATCCTTTAATACCTTGTATAATTTCTTCTGAAAATTAAGATCATTTTGTGCTTTAGTTATAATATCATTCGTAGTAATCAAATTATCTTTAATAGTAAATGAAATACTCCCAATTTGATTATCCCCACTATACTCTCTCACCTTATCAATACTATTAATGATATTTATTTTATCATAGAAGGACCTTATGATGGTTATTTTACAGAAAAAGTTTCACAGGCTCTCTCATGCTTTACAGACTTCAAAGAGAGAAGTTTTCTTAAATGCTATTCAATATCATTTTATTTCAGTTATATTATCAATCACTGCAGAAATAAGATATGAATTATTTTTAGCTTCGATAGTAACTATAATTCCCTGATTTTTATCATATATATTCATCTGCCTTCCATCATTACAAATATTTTTATATGATTCAATAATTTTATCAAAATCAGGCGCTTTCTGTGAATTATTAATCAACCATTCAACAGCAGCATTGCCGTATGTCACTTCTGTAGTAGTGTTAATTTTTGTACTCTCAATGTTATTAACTTTTTGATAAGGAAATACCGCTAATCCAAAAATAATCAAAAGACAAATAACAGAATTTCTTATTGATATATAAGACGCATATATTATATTATTTCTTATCAAGTTTTGATTTATATTTTTCTGTGTAGATTGAAAAATACTTTTTTTATCCGTCCTTTTCTCTAACGGAATCTGATATAACAGATTCTCTTTAATCAACACCTGTATTGACATAATTCCAGCCATTATCATATACAGTATAGCTAATATAGCTAATATAAATATAAAATAGCGAAAATGTCCTATTGGAAATTTTGTTACAACCGTATCAATAATTTTGGATAAATTCAGAATAAGTGTAATAGAAATCGTTAAAGCAGCAACTATTGTTTTTGCCTTATCTTCAAACTTATTCTTTGCCTCTACTGTAGCATTATAATCGTTTTCCAAGAATTTAATATCTATAGTTTCAATAGATTCTGGTATCTCAATATTTTTTTCTCGTAAAACTCTATTTGACTTACATATGTCTATAATTGGTATAATTTGTCCTAACATATATTTTCACCTAATGCATTTTTTATAGTTTCACTTATATTTATTCCTGTCTTAATCTCCAACCATCCCCATTCTCCAGTAGGATTTACTTCAATAAAATAATATTTTCCATCTACAAGAGCTAAATCAATCCCTCCGAAATTTAAATTTAAATTCTTCATAAGACTGCGTATTGCTAATTCTACATCTTCTGGCAATTGAAATGGAATATATTCTAATTCTTCTTTTCGCACTCTCCAATCACCATACATTCCATGCCCATTTTCTAATATTTTAACTGGAAATAAATTCCCGGAAACATATGTAACTCTACAATCTATCTTGGGATTCAAAAACTCTTGTACAAATACTGGTGCCTCAGTCAAATCATACTGTTGTAACTCCGCACCAGTGACTACATTTGAATACGTAAACATTTCTTTTTTATTTTTCAAATCATAAAAAAGTGCCGTGTCTAAAGATTTGACCACATATTGTTTATCGGATATTAAATTTACATCTCCACTATTCGACACATATGTAGTTGGCACTAACAATCCACTCTCCTTTGCTATACATAACTGATATAATTTATTTTCTGCTCGATATGTACATACTGGATTGTTAATCCAATTTGCGTTTTTAAATATGATTAAATTTCTTAAAAATGCACTCCATTGATTTCTCTCTAATTGTTCAGCTACTGATAATTCAGCCTTTGATTGAGTTCGCAAAAAAACCGGTGCTCGAAAAAAAATACCTTTTAATTTATCAAATTGAGCTTCGTATTCTTCATCCTCTATAAAAATTATCATTGTCTGTTTTTGTAAATCTATGAAGATTTTATGTTTGCAAAATTCATCACGATTTAAGCGATAAAATTTTTCATTATTTTTCATCAGTTGATAACAAACTAAGTCAGTTGAAAAATCTATTGTTGAAGAAATTACTAAATAATCTATTTTATTCACCTTTTTGATCCTCACCAGTTTCAACATCACACTTTTTTGTTTCCGGTCTTTGGGCAAAATCACTTATCATCATAACCTCTCCAGTGCCATCGACCCTCCATAATCCACTTTTTCTATCATACGAACATCCTTCTGGTGTTAATTTATGTGTGGGATTGTTATATACAAATGCTTTCTCTAATAAAATATGTTGTTTCATAATATCCTCCTATGTAAATTTATTGTCATACTACTCATATAAAAGATCATATGTACTTTATAATTCTTTTACTTAATAAGTATATCATTCAATATGTCTATCCACAATTATTTAATTCAAATATATACATTTTTAATTGCTGCAAAGTACAATAATGCCCTCACTGTCTGTAATTTGTTGTAAGCTATTCTTCCACATAAAATTCATGTACACCAAATATCAAGACCTTATGAAAATTTACATATACGATTTTTAACTTATCCTGTTCCTTCTATTTTTTCTTACCCCAAAAATTATTCAGAAATTCCATTGTAAACTTATACTGCACACCGGATTTTACCTCTCCGTCTTTGGTATAGCTGTATTCTTCTGTTCCCTCCGGAATAATATAGGCATCATATTTTTTCCCGGCTTTACTGGTAAGTCCTTTGAGCAGGATTTTCTTTCCGGCAAGCAGATTTTTCACCTGCTCCTCTGTCAACACCTTTCCCATTACCCTGTTTACATTCATGCCACATTTTCCAACGCAGTAAGCCCTGTATTTTCCATTCACAACATCTTTTCCACAGTTTGGGCATTTGCCAAACACCTTCTGCTCCTGTGCGAACATATTTTTCTGTTCCTCACTGACATTGTGATAGGTTTTTACAAGGTCACTTACCATAGCTTTAATCCCCGCCATGAACTGCCCGGCAGACACTTCTCCTTTGGATACCTGTGTCAGCTCATTCTCCCAGTCTGCGGTCAGCTTCGGAGATTTCACGACATCCGGCAGCACTGTGATCAGCTTAATGCCGTCCTCTGTCGGGATCATCTGCTTTTTCTCACGTTTTACAAAACCATCCTTTACCAGCTTTTCAATAATATCTGCTCTTGTAGCAGGTGTACCCAGTCCCTTACGCTCCACATCATCGTCCATATCTTCACTTCCGGCTCTCTCCATTGCAGATAAAAGGCTGTCCTCTGTAAAGTGTTTTGGTAGCTGTGTGAAATGCTCAGAAACTTTTGTCTGCTCCACCTCTATTGTCATGCCCTCGGTAAGTTCCGGCAATTTCTTTGTATCATCGGAATCTTTCTTATCTTCCGTGGTCTTATAGGAACTTTTGAAAAAGTCCTCGAAATCCTTCCATCCATTTTTCCATATCTCTTTGCCGGAAACCTTGAAAACCATGCCATTACAGGTAAGTTCTGCTTTGGTGGAATTGTAAATATGTTTCTCGGCAGTGGCACAGAGCAGGCGGTTGGCGCAAAGGGAAAGTATCTTCATTTCGCTCTCCGGTATCGCCTTTAAGTCTTGCTTGACGATCTCCATTGTCGGGATAATGGCATGGTGATCAGTTACTTTTTTGCTGTTCAGAACCTTTTTCACATCCGGGTTGAACATGATATTCTGCTCAAACAACAGGGAATTAAAAATCGCTTCGATTACATTTCTGGCTGTTCCCTCCATGTCATCGGAAAGATACTGGCTGTCCGTTCTCGGATATGTCACCAACTTTTTCTCATAAAGACTTTGCGTATATTCCAAAGTCTGTTTTGCGGTAAAACCAAATAAGCGGTTGGCATCCCTCTGTAACGTGGTAAGGTCGTAGAGCTTCGGCGGTGCAATCCACTTTTCTTCCTTAACCACGGCGGTCACAAGAGCCTGTCCGTTTGCACAGGCTCCTGCTATTTTTTCTGCTTCTGCTTTGTCACTGATATACTCCGATACCGCATCCAGACCATTGCCCAGGATATGCGCCACATAGTAGGCTTCTTTCTTGAAATTCATAATCTTTGCTTCACGGTCTACCAGCATGGCAAGGGTGGGTGTCTGCACCCTCCCCACCTTCAATGCCTTTCCGCCATATAACACGGTAAAAAGCCTTGTGCCGTTGATACCGACAAGCCAGTCTGCTTCCTGCCTGCACAGTGCGGATTCATACAGATGGTCATATTCACTTCCCGGTCTGAGATTGGAAAATCCCTCTTTAATGGCACTTTCCTCCATCGAAGAAACCCATAAACGCTGCATCGGTTTGTCACAGCCTGACATGTTATAGGTCAGACGGAAAATCAGTTCCCCCTCACGTCCGGCATCGGTGGCACACACTACGGAGTCCACCCTGTTATCGTGTATGAGCTGATACAGCACCTTATGCCTCATTTACATTTGAAGAAATATATCCATCTTGATAATACCAGTTGGAAGTTGCATTGTATGGAAATGTAGTCCATGAATTAAATATTTGTGATGCATCTGAATTGCTTGTATCTATTGTTGTCGTATTTCCAGTTTGAATTTTAATGTTACTTGTATCTATACCTTTATTTTGTAATGATTTTTTAATATCATTTTCAAAATTATTAAGATTAAGCGATGTATCTTTCTTTGTAAGCATTATATCAACTTTACTATTCTTCTCTTAATTTCTTATAAATATCATCCAAAAACACCTGCATCAGCTCACGCTTCTTCTCGTCATTATCAAGCAGAAGGGCAAAGAAATCCTGGTTCTGCTCATACCCAGCAATCAGAGCATCCTGTACAGCGTCGAAATAGGCAAAGCGGAAATCTTTCAGCGAGTTATTCCGTGCACTGTCCCTCAGATGTCCGTTCTTCAGCAGAATATCCCGCATTTGCAGAGCGGACTTGGAAGCCACGTCAACATCGAAGTTTTTATTATACGCTGCATTGATCTCGTCAATAATTTCGGACAGCTTCTTTTTCACGACTTCATCCATGAAGACCTCATTGGGGGTCGGAAGACTGACCTCCGGCTTGGATTCAATCTCGTGTGTGTTTTCCCCAGTCTTTTTCTGACGGAAATTAGAGGCAGTGATTTTGTCCGCAATGTCAAAATCATTTCCACCGCTGCCCACTTCGATCTCCTTAACCAGGTATGAAAGGAAATTGTACTTCTTGTGCAGATCCACGCTTTCAAAGCAGGTTGCCTGAATCAGGAAACTGTAAAACCGCAAGAAACGCTTGATAGTTGCACGAATTTCCAACATTTCCAGTTCCGGGTGGCGATTGATGATTTGCAGGGATTTATCCAGCAGAGCCCACATCCGAGCCTTTTCTTTAGAGGTTCGTTTATCCTGATACAGGTATCCGTTAAATTCCTCAATATCGTCAATATCCAGGAAATTATACTGATCTACCTGAGCTTCCACCGTTCGAATATCCGAAGGAGTGATCGTCTCATTTAGAATTGTCTCAGTATAGAATGGGGCAAAGGACGCTTGAATATCTTCATATTCATTTTTGAAATCCAGCACAAAGGTTTTCTTATCATAGGGCGCACAAATACGGTTCAAGCGAGAAAGGGTCTGCACAGCATTCACTCCCCGCAGACGTTTGTCCACATACATGGCACAGAGCTTCGGCTGATCAAAGCCTGTTTGATACTTATTCGCCACCAACAGCACCTGATAGCTGTTGCTGTCAAACACTTCCGGCAAATCTTCTTCCTTAATGCCGTTCATCACCGCTTCGGTGTATTCGTGGCCGTCCAGAGAGACCTTGCCCGAAAATGCCACCAGTGCACGAATACCCGTATACCCATGCTTGGAAATATAGGTTTCAAACTCGTTTCGGTATTTGACCGCTGCCTGCCGTGACGAAGTAATGACCATAGCTTTTGCTTTGCCGCCCAATTCCTGCATGATTCTGTTTTTGAAGTGCTCAATAATGATCTCCACTTTCTGAGCAATGTTGGTATCATGCAGTTCAATATATTTGGCAATCTTGCGCTTTGCGGCAATCGTCTCTAATTCTGGATCGTCCTCAATGGCCTTGTTAATTTCAAAATAAGTCTTATAGGTCACATAATTTTGCAGCACATCCAGAATAAAGCCTTCCTCAATCGCTTGCTTCATGGAATATAGGTCAAAGGCAACCTTTTTTCCCTCTTCATTCAGGCAGCCGAACAGCTGCAAAGTGGTCGGCTTCGGGGTTGCTGTAAAGGCAATCATGGAAACATTGGGCTGCTTTCCACTGCGGGCAATTTCGTCCTCAATGATATCGCCCATAGATTTTTCTTCTTCCGACACATCAACAGGGGTAGCCTCGCTCAATTTACGGCTCTCCGAAAGAGCATACGTTACCGCTTCCATGGCAATTCCGGTGGTAGAGGAATGAGCCTCGTCAATGATTACGGCAAAAGTCTTGCTTTTCAGTTCCTGTACAAGTTCCTGAATGTACATGAACTTGTGGATGGTAGTCACAATGATTTTGGTGTTGCCGTTGAGGGCATCTGCCAGGTCTTTGGAAGTGCATTTTTCATCCATGACCTTGATCAGACCAGCCTTGTGCTCCAGTGACAGTACGGCATTCTGAAGCTGACGATCTACTACGATACGGTCAGTGATAATGCAGACCGTATCAAAAATGACTTTATTTTCCCTGTCGTGCAAGGATGCAAGACGGTAGGCCAACCATGCAATGGTATTGGTTTTGCCACTGCCCGCCGAGTGCTCAATCAGATAGTTTTTCTCGCTGTGGTGTTCTATGACATCTTCCACCAGCTTGCGCACGGCATTGAATTGGTGATAACGGGGGAAAATCAGCGTTTCCTTTGTAACACGCTTACCGGTATCCGGGTCCTTCTTACTCTCCTTTTGCAGGAAAATAATTTTATCAATCAGATACAGCACCGTATCTTTTTTGAGGATATCTTCCCACATATAGGAAACATTGATGCCGTTTTCGTTGTAGGGGTTGCCCTTACCGGAGTGAATACCAACGCCGCAACCTTTATTGAACGGCAGAAAGAAAGAAGATTTTCCTTTCAGATTGGTGCACATATAGACTTCGTTCAAGTCCATAGCAAAATGGGCCAGACAGCCCGCCTTGAATTTCAACAGACGGGTCTTGTAATCTCGCTCAAATTTATACTGACGGATCGCATCCTCATAGTTCTGTCCGCTGGTGTTGCATTTCAGCTCAAAGGTGAAAATGGCAATGCCGTTGAGGAAGATTACAAGGTCAATGCGCTCACCCTCTTTGTGCCAGACTTCCTCCATCACCGAGAGAATATTCTGCTGATACAGCGCCTCCGTTTTTTGGTTGAAGGTGGTGGCGGGCTTGCGGTACATGAGGGTCAGGGATACCCCGTTATCAAACTCCACGCCATGCTTCAGTACATCCAGCAGGCTGCGGCTTTTCTTGTTGACCTCATTATTGATGTAGTTAAGGATGGTCTGACGGGTCTTGTCGCCATAGAGCTTTTCCAGCCGTGCCAATGCATCCGGCTGGGTGGCTTGCAAAAAGGAGAACAGCAGCCCCACATCCATGCCGTAGCCGGGATCGTAAGCTGTAGAGGGGCGCACCTGATAACCATTTCCCTTTTCCAGCATTTCCAGAATGTATGCCTGATAATCTGCCCGTTCTTTTAATTGTCCTGCTTTAATGGCCATCTCACTGCACCTCCTTCACTCGTTTTTTGCCTGTGACATATTCGTAGATGAGGGATTTTTTGTGTTGCTGAATAGTAGAGAGCTGATTCCTTTTACCAATAATTAAATTGTCAATTTGAGAGCAAATGTTATTTAAATATTTAACAATAGTCCCTTGTTCTTCGACCGTTGGGATACAAATTTTGTACTTTCCAAGATTATCTGCTGATAAATTTGGTTGTGCTGTACCATTATCCCACAAATACCGCTGAACTTCCTCTATGTAAGAGTTCAAGCAATAATAAAGATACTCGGCTGAAATTCTCACACTACGAATTGCCACTAATGATGAAGCAACTGTTCCCTGGTTCATATCAACAATGGCATTTTTTCCGACACTTCCTCGCAAGCAATACAAGATATCTCCCGACCTAAGCTTAACGCCGCCCATTATGCGATACTTTTCTTCAGAAATATAATCCATATTATCCATATTAAGCCCATCACCCTCAAGATGACCTGCATTTATGAATGGTATTCCTTCAGATTGCAATTCGCTTTTAGAGGGATAGTTTTCTCCTCTGTCGCCATTATGGAATGTGACACGATATTTGATAGGCTCTACATCCCAATGTGCAGGGATTTTCCCAAACCACTCAACCCCACTGTCCTTCATCGGCACAGACTTATCCAGTCCCTTGGTTACTGTTTCGGTAATCAGAGACTTTTTGTATTGCTGCAAAAGCGTAATCTGTTTTTCCAAATCTACGGCGATGCTATCAATCTGGGCACATTCTTTGTCGAGAAAATCTGCGATAGCATTCTGCTCTGTTATATCAGGAAAAGTATAACTAAATTCGGCAAAATCATTCTGATACAAGTGAATAATGGTGCTATTGCCAGCATTTTTGAGTCGAAACCAAGTCCAAAATTCTTCCGATAATAAGACCCAATACAAAAACTTTTTGCTATACTCATCAGAGGTCTTGATGAGGAGTACGCCACTGTTGAGAGATGCTTTCCCTTGCAAATTTTCTACGATGGCAACTTTTCCTACGGTACCATCCTTCGTAATTAACAAGTCTCCATTTTTGATATGAATTTCAGGTGCTTCTGCCCAGCGTTCTTCTGTGATGTGGACACAACTTTCCCAGTTAATACCTCCATCAGAAAAATCGACACCAGTAATTAAAAACGGTCCTGCGTCTGTATACTCATCCGAAGTGAGACCTTGCCAACCAATTCGTCCTTTTAACTGGGCAAGGTATTTAATGCGTTTGAAATTCCATGAACATGGAATTTCTCCAATCCAGTCAATTCCACTGGGTTTCATCTGTTCAGCCATTACACTCCCTCGCTTTCCTGCAAGGCTGCAATTCTTTCGGAGAGAGATTTTTCCAGTTCCATAAACTGTGCCAGCAGATCATCTGCCTTTTCCGGCTCCTTGTACTCGTAAAAGAATCGGGTAAACGGGAACTCTGCGCCCAGTTTTTCCTTGTTGGTGGCGCTTTCCTTTTTCTCCGGGTCAAATTCATAGGCCCAGATAGCATCCGGTACATGAGGATATACTTCCGCCTCAAAATATTTCTCCGGGTCCTGGGTGAGCTTGATGATCTCGGTGTCCTTAGTGGTAGTGTCCTTGATGATTTCGCCCTTGCGGTCTTTCTGAACTACAGCAGTTTTGTCCATCACCGCCAGCACCATGGCAATGCCAGTCAACCGACTGGCAGACATCCCCTCCACCTTGCCCAGCAGAGATTTCAGATACTTTTCAAACTCTCCGTAATCCATAAACACACGGTCAGAGCGGTTGGCTTCCAGAATGGTCAACACATCCGCCACAAACTGCTGGCCCGCCAGATATTTCTGGTATTTCTTCTCGTCGGCAGCACTGCGGGGGTTCATCTCTTTCAACTGCTCAAAATCCATCTCATTGAAAATACTGGAGTTACTGGTGAAGTAACTGCTGGTCCGCAGCCGCTCGATGCTTTCCGCATCCAGCACACCCCGGCGCTGCAACGGCTGATAGACCGCATACTCCTTGTACATAAACTCCTCGTTGGGGAAAATCTTGCAGTACTGGTTTTCCTCAAAGTTGGAGTACAGCTCGGTGATTTTCACCATGCTATCCCGGTCGATTTCACGGCGCTTTTTGCCCAAAGATTTGCGCAGGGGCTTCCACATATCCACCGCATTGATGAGCTGCACCTTTCCACGACGGTCAGGACGCTTGTTGCGGGACAGGATGAAGATATAAATACCGATGTCGGTGTTATAGAAAAGCTGGGTAGGCAGGGCAATAATGGCCTCAATCAAATCTTCCTCCAGCATCCAGCGCCGAATTTGGCTTTCACCGCTGGTGGTTCCGCCGGAGAAAAGAGGCGAGCCATTGGTAATGATTGCTGCACGCCCGTTTTTCTCATCCAGCTTATTGATGGCGTGCTGCATGAACAGCAGCTGGGCGTCACCGGTTCCAGGAAGACCGTGCTCAAACCGTCCGCCCTTCTTGTTTTCCTCACGGACTTTCTTCTCCTGTCCTTCCGGTGCATCTTTGCCGCCCCAGGGAGTACCGAACGGAGGATTCATAATCACCAGCCGCATCTTCTGATCCGGGAAGCAATCCGTTTTCAGGGTGTTGGCTTCCTCATCACCCATGATGTTTTTCACATCCTGGCCTTTGATGAGCATATCCGCCAGACAAATGGCGTAGGATTCGGGGTTGATTTCCTGTCCAAACAAACGCACATCCACATAGGGATTTTTGCGGCGCAGGAAATCATAGGTAGTTGACAGCATACCGCCCGAACCACAGGCAGCATCCAGTACGGTGGCAATTTTACCCTCATCCGTCAGCAGGTCGTTGCAGCCCTCTGCTAGCAGTACATTGACCATCAGACGAATTACTTCACGGGGCGTATAGTGATCACCGGCCTCAGCGTTTTCAGAAAAGCGGCGGATAATATCCTCGAAAATGTAGCCCATCTTCATGCTGTCCACATGGGCGGGATACAAATCCAAATTCGAGAACTTTTTAACCACGCTGTAAAGGCGGTTGCTCTTATCCATTTTGTCGATCTGGGTGCTGAATTTCAGCAGCTTTTCCAGAATTAGCTGGATGTTGGCGGAAAAGCCTTCAATGTAAGACTTGAGATTGGACGCAATGCTGTCGCTGTCATCCAGAAGGCGTTTGAGGGTGTATTCACTATAGTTGTAAAAAGGATATTTGGAAACCTGGCAAAGGAGCGCAGCAGGGAGGTTGGGGTTCTGCTTGTGCTTTGCTACAACTGCATCTTTGGTAGCCTCCAGAGCGCACTCAAACCGGCGAATAATGACCATTGGGATAATAACATCCTTGTATTTATCCGAGGTATAGGCACCACGGAGCGAGTTGGCAATGGACCAGACCAATCCCACTTCCTTGCTTACGTCAATTGACGTATCATCAAACATAACTTCGTAAAAATACTTATCTTTCATTTTATTGGTTCTCCTTCTCTATTCTCTTGAAAAGATGCAAACAGGACAGCAACACTTTTGATCTGGTCGGGAGTCAGATTGCAACCTTCCAACTTCCGCATTGCATCTACTAAATCCTTGTTTTGTGTAATGGTTCGGCAAACATCCGGCGGAGGAACTTTCCGAATCGCCATATACAGACGATCCATACGCTGGCGTGTCTGCATATCCGGCTTTAGTTCCTTAATCAGCTTGTCATAGACCTCTGCTGTTGGGGCATTGACACCGTCCTCTATATACTTCATGTTGGAACGGGGCAGACCAACCCTTTTTGCTAATTGGGATTGACTGAGCGTTCCTCGGCAATCACGAATCAACAAACCAAGTTCGATGATCATATCTTTGGCTCGTTGATCTATAGCCACCTTGTTGGGCAATTCGGCACCTCCTTTCTAGAAATTGTTCTATGTTCTATAACATAGAACAATTATACTATATTCACTATTTATAAGTCAAGTTGCACGGTTTCCCTTAACAACAAGAAAAACACGCTACCGACTAAGCCGATAACGTGTTTTTAAGTATGAGTCGCTATCCTTATATCATGTGAAAATGTTTCAACGTCTCTACAATCGCCGCCTCTTTTTCCGGTGGACACTGCGGCACCTTCGCATCTTCCTTCTTTGACAGATTATAATTCTGTCCCACATCCAGCCCACATTTCCGCTTGACCTGGGAAATATACAGGCTGGGCACCTTCAAACCATACTTCTCCAGCACATACGCCTTGATCTCGTCATAGGTGGCCTTGCTCTCCGCCGCCGTCAAATCCAGCTCATCCAGATTCAGCTCTACTCCGATATGCTGCTTGGTATTGAGTTTAGACAAAAGAGTCACTGTCTCCACATGGCTGGTGGCCGGGAACTGGTCCACAGCCCATGCCTTCTCCGCCCTATACCCTTTCTTCTTAAAATACGCCAGATCTCTCGCCAGCGTCTCTGGATTGCAAGACACATAGACCACGCGGTCTGGATTCAAGATCGCTACAGCATCCATGAATTCTTCTGTGCTTCCGCTTCTCGGCGGATCCATAAATACCACATCGGCATGAGCGTTCTGGGAGGCCATCTGGACCATGAATTTTCCGGCATCGTTGTTGTAGAAGCGGATGTTTTTCTCGCCGTTTGCCTTCGCGTTTGTGACAGCATCTCGGACGGCATCCTTGTTTAACTCGACGCCAATGACTTCCTTCGCGGCAGACGCTGCGACGATTCCGATGGTTCCGATTCCACAATAGGCGTCAACAACGGTCTCTTTTCCGGTGAGTCCTGCTGCCTCGATCGCCAGGTTGTAGAGCTTCTCCGTCTGAACCGGATTGATCTGGTAGAAGGATTTTGAGGAGATCCGGAATTTCTTGCCACAGAGGACATCGACAATAAATCCAGGTCCGTAAAGCACATGTTCCTTTTCCCCAAGGACCATGCTGGTGTCGCGGCCATTTACGTTCTGCACTACGGTCGTGATCTCCGGGTGAACCTTTCGGAGCGCCTTCACGAAGTTGTTCTTCGACGGGAACACCGGGGATGCGGT
>Ga0129313_1001690_pt1 | contig 13344 bp, 8 predicted proteins | sample O1105metagenome_FD_94436 | JGI IMG/M metagenome (GOLD analysis project Ga0129313, IMG submission 94436) | Orangutan group fecal microbial communities from fecal samples from Wisconsin, USA - O1105 metagenome | ecosystem: Host-associated > Mammals > Digestive system > Large intestine > Fecal... | reverse complement strand
TGAAAAATCTTGTAGCACGGACAAGACCGTATGATGTGAATACAGGAGTACACCTTCTGGTAGCAAAGCTTCATGATTATTCTTTTCCGTCCGGACATACGGCAGCTTCGTTTGCTTCGGTAACAGCTTTGTACCTGGCAGGTGAAAAGAAGCTTTGGAAATTTGCGCTTGTGCTGGCATGTCTGATCGCAATATCGAGGTTATACCTGTATGTACATTATCCGACAGATGTTCTAGGAGGAATTCTGTTCGGTGTGATTTCAGGATATTTGGGATATCGCAAAGTATTGAAATGAAGATGACCTAAGATTATCGATTGGGAATTATATGCCGAAATTCCTGAAAGTGATCAAAGAAGTAACAGATGATGACTCCTACAAGAACGCATCTTTGGCGAGATTATGAGGAAGTAAGCTTTTCTATAAAATAAAAGTATAATCCATTACAAAATGAAAAAATTAGATACAAAAAAAGGACCTTGCAAACCCGCAGGTCCTTTTTTAGTGACGGTTCATTGCTTCGAGATACAGATAATTCACAGCATAAAATTCAATCATTTCATGCATATAAGCTTTGATTTTTTTAATAATTCTTTCTTTCATGATTTGTTCGCTCCTTTCTTTTTTTTATGTGGTCATTATAGCTTGAAAAGCGGAGATATGCTTGCCAAATCTGATGAAAAAGTAGACAAATCTTGCAAAAAAGCTATATAATAAAATAAAAAAAGCACTTGATCAAAGAGGAAAGGCTATGTATTTACATTATAAAAATACGAATCGGAAAATACAGACCGTACAAAAAAGAGCCAGGCATGCAGGACCGCATCTGCACAGCACCTTGGAGATGATCTATGTGACAGAAGGCACTTTAGAGCTTGGGATTGGACAGGAATTGTATCATCTGGAAACAGGGGATCTGGGAATTGTATTTCCGGATGTGATCCATCACTATCAGGTATTTGGAGAGGACGCACATAAGGTGTACTGTGTGAATTTGGTTCCGGATAATCTTGGATTCTTCAGTGAGGCACTGCAGAAATATGCACCGGTCTATCCCGTCCTTAAAGGCAGAGAATTAGATGAAGAGGTTGCATATGCCTTGTGCCGGATGATGCTTACTAATGAGGAAGAATTTCTAATTTTGCAGGCTTATTTACAGATTGTTCTTGCCCGCTGTATCCCGCTTTTGGAATTGGATGAAAAATCCAAAATCGGAAGTGATGATCTCATTTATCAGACGGTGGCATATATCTCCGGGCATTTTCGGGAAAATGTGACACTGGATAAGATGGCACAGGAGATCGGAGTCAGCAAGTATGCAGTTTCGAGAGTTTTTTCCGGGACATTTCACAGTAATTTCAATCAGTATCTGAATGATACCAGACTTCGTTATGCCTGTGCGAAGCTGGAAAATACAACGGATTCAATTATTGAGATTTGTCTGGACAGCGGATTTGAAAGTCAGCGGACATTTAACCGGGTATTTAAGGAGCGGTACCGGATGTCACCAAGTGTATATCGGAAAAAGATTAAGGAACAGAGCACGCAGATTTTACATTGATTTTACAAAACCAACACGTGACAATGATAGATGGATCAGAATCGCAGATGTATAATCGGAACTAAACGCTATGGAAAAGAAACTAACAGAAATCACGAAAAGGAGATACCAAATGAAGAAGAAAACAATGAAATCAGAACCATATATGATGAATCGTGAATTGTCGTGGTTAAAATTTAATGAAAGAGTGCTGAATGAAGCAGGAAATCCAAGAGTACCGCTTGCAGAGCGTCTTACCTTTGCATCAATTTACCAGTCTAATCTGGATGAATTCTACATGGTGCGCGTAGGAACCTTGATGGATCAGATGGAATCTTCTGAAGTTGTACGTGAGAATAAAACCAATATGACCAGCAAAGAGCAGGTGAAAGCAATTATTGAAGCTACGAGAGAGCTGGATATTAAAAAAGCGGTGATTTATGAACAGCTTATGGGAGAACTGGAGCCACAGGGAATCCGGATTATCAACTTCAACAAGCTTTCCGGAAAAGAAGGGGAATTACTGGAAACTTACTTTGATAATGAAATTGCACCATATCTGTCTGCGAATATCATCAGCAAACAGCAGCCATTTCCATTCTTACAGAATAAAGAGATCTATGCGGTTGCACTGCTTGCAACGAAGGGTGGAAAGACAAAAACTGCGATCATTCCGTGTAGCAATAATGTGTTTAAGCGTCTGATCGATATCCCGACCAGACCGGGAACCTTTATGCTTTCGGAAGAACTGATTCTTCATTTCCTGCCGAAATTATTTAAAAAATATGAAATCAAAGAAAAATCTCTCCTGAGAATTACGAGAAATGCGGATATTGATACAGAAACCATTTATGATGAAGACATGGACTACAGAGATGCTATGGAGAATCTGGTAAAACAGAGAAAGCGTATGAATCCTGTCCGCATGGAATTCTCCAGAAAGATCAATAAAAAGCTGATTGCGGAAATCTGCAAATATATCCATATGGATAAAGAGCATGTATTCTTATCAAGAGTACCGTTGGATTTATCCTTTGTATTTGCAATTCAGAATTATCTGAGAATGCAGGGAACAGCAAAAGAGAATCTTTTCTATCAGAAAAGAAGCCCTCGAATGACACCGCAGTTGAATGATAAACAGAGCCTGATTGCCCAGATCGAGCAGAAAGATGTACTTTTATCTTATCCTTTTGAAAATATCAAATCTTTCACTAATCTGCTTTATGAGGCAGCAAGAGATGATTCTGTCGTATCCATTAAAATGACGTTGTATCGTCTGGCTGTCCGTAGTCAGGTTGTGGATGCACTGGTTGAAGCGGCAGAAAATGGAAAAGAGGTTGTAGTACTTGTAGAACTTCGAGCAAGATTTGATGAGGAAAGTAATATTGAATACTCCAGAAAGCTGGAAGAAGCCGGATGCCGTGTAATTTATGGTCTGAATGGATTTAAGGTACATTCAAAACTTTGCCTGATCACCAGAAAGACAGAGAAAGGTCTGGAATATATTACGCAGATCGGAACCGGTAACTATAATGAAAAGACTTCTACTTTATATACAGACCTGTCACTGATTACAGCAAAGCAGGAAATCGGAAAAGAAGCGGCAGAAGTATTTGCATGTCTGCTGCGCGGTGAAACCATCGAAGAAACACATGTCCTTCTGGTGGCACCAAAGTGTCTTCAGAATAAAGTACTTGCTATGATCGATGATGAGATTTGCCATGCGAAGAAGGGGGAAGATGCTTATGTTGGAATCAAGATCAATTCCCTGACGGATAAAGTCATCATTGAAAAACTGGTAGAAGCGTCACAGGCTGGTGTGAAGATTGAGATGGTAGTACGTGGAATCTGCTGTCTGATTCCGGGAATTCCGGGATATACAGAAAATATAAAGATAGTCAGCATCGTAGGAAGATTCCTGGAGCATTCCCGTATTTATCGTTTCGGAACGCCGGAGAGAGAAAAAATCTACATCGCATCCGCTGATTTCATGACAAGAAATACCATCAGACGTGTGGAGGTTGCAGCTCCGGTCCTGGACGATACCCTGCGTGCACGACTGGATGAAATGTTCGATACAATGATGAAGGATGACGAAAAAGGAAAAGAGCTGACTGCAGATGGCGATTATGTAGATCGTGATATCAGTGAAGAAAAGCTGGATTCACAGGAATTGTTCTATGAGACGGCATATAAAAATGCGGAAAAGAAGAATGTTTAATTAACGTATTGTTTTATAACGAATACGGATCTGTTATAAAATTGCCGGATACAGTTGACAAAAATGGACGTTTGTGATAATTTAAATAAGTCATAAACGTCATGGGGGATTAGCTCAGTTGGGAGAGCGCCTGCCTTGCAAGCAGGAGGTCACGAGTTCGAATCTCGTATTCTCCACTTTATGGATAGTGTAGCAGCGTTGCTGTTGCACTATTTTTGCGTATTTGACAAATGTGTGAGTGTGTCTTATAATACACTTAACAGGAAAGTCGGAAGGTAACCGCAACTTACCCACTCCGGCGAATTTATTTACAAGTTATAAAGAATAGCCGTCAACTCGCCAAAGTCTGGACGGCTATTTTTTATGTGTATAATTAAGTATTGCAACAATAAGCACCGCAATGGATACGATGAGTTGTAATTCTTCATATGTACTCATTAGCACCACCTCCGACAGGCTCGGAGCGGGTGCAGCACGTCCCCCGACTTCCCGGTTAAATGTATTATATTGAAAAATATTATCATTTTCCGGTGATATAGTAAAGCAAAAAGAGGAGGTTCTTTTTTCATGGAATATACAAAAATCGGCAATACAGACATCGAAGTATCCAGACTCTGTATCGGCTGTATGAGTTTCGGAAAAGCAGGAACCATGAGAAGAAGTAATTTTCAAATCGATTTTACACAGGAAAATGCAGTTCGTGCAGAAATTTCAACCATTTATGAAAGCAGGCTTTGACAGCCTGCTTTCTGTGCTATGATAGGCTCAACAAAAAAAGAGACTTGCAACAGATAAGAAAAAGCAGATAGAATAAAGGTAAGGTAGGTTTCGAGATGAGTTTAAAGTATGAACAGATCATAAAACAAATGACATTAGCAGAGAAAGCACAGATGATGTCCGGGAAGAATACATGGGAAACGGTTGATTTTGAAAAATACGGAATTCCGTCAATGACCATGTCGGACGGACCACACGGACTGAGAAGACAGGCAGGTGCAGGAGATCACCTTGGATTAAATGCCAGCCTTCCGGCAACCTGTTTCCCGACGGCAGCAGGAGTGGCAAACAGCTGGGATGAGGCACTTGGAGAAGAAATCGGAGAGGCACTTGCCGAAGAAGCAGTAACGATGGGGGTCAATGTGATTCTTGGCCCTGGACTGAATATCAAGAGAAGTCCGCTGTGCGGAAGAAACTTTGAATATTTTTCAGAGGATCCGTATCACGCAGGAAAGATGGCAGCAGCCTATGTGCGCGGGATCCAGAGCAAAGGAATCGCAGCATGTCCGAAGCATTTCGCTGCGAACAGTCAAGAACTTCGCCGCATGGCAAATGATTCCGTAGTAGACGAGAGAACATTCCGCGAGATTTACACCACTGGATTTGAGATCGCAGTCAAAGAAGGAAAAGCAAAATCCATCATGTCTTCTTATAATGAAGTGAATGGCGTATATGCAAATGAGAACAGTCATATGCTGCAGGAAATTCTCGTAGATGAATGGGGATTTGACGGCTATGTGGTTTCGGACTGGGGCGGAAGTAACGACCATGCGTTGGGCGTAAAGAACGGAAGCCATCTGGAAATGCCGGGAACCGGGAAATCAGGTATGCGCGACATCATCCGTGCAGTGGAAAACGGAGATCTGGAAGAGTCCGTACTGGATCAGAGACTGGATGAGCTGTTAAATGTAATTTTTGCAACCCATCAGGCAACCGAAGATGGAAAAGGAAAACAGTTTGATGTAGAAGCGCATCATAAGCTCGCAAGGAAAGCGGCGGAAGAAAGCATTGTTCTTCTGAAAAATGAGGATCAGATCCTTCCATTAAAACCGGGGACAAAAGTTGCCATGATTGGTGATTTTGCAAAGACACCGAGATATCAGGGTGCGGGATCATCACTTGTAAATCCGACAAAACAGCCAGAGGCGATCATGGATCTGATCGGTGAGAGCGGTGTGGATGTCATTGCTTACGAGCAGGGATATATCCGCAACAGAAAACCGGATAAAAAATTGATGAAGGCAGCAGTGGAAGCCGCGAGAAAAGCAGATGTTGTCCTGTTCTTCGGTGGTCTGGATGAGATCAGTGAGTCCGAAGGACTCGACCGTACTCACATGGAAATGCCATATGCACAGGATACTCTTCTGGACGAACTGACAACGGTCAATTCTAATGTGGTTGTAGTGCTTTCCGCAGGATCTGCAATTGAGATGCCGTGGTATTCTTATGTAAAAGGAATCGTGCATGGATATCTTGGAGGGCAGGCAGGAGCTTCGGCAATGATGAATGTGCTGACAGGAAAAGTAAATCCGTCAGGGAAGTTAAATGAAACTTACCCGCTTCATTATAAAGATACACCGGCTTATGCGTATTATCCGAGTAAAGAACGCAGCAGTGAGTATAGAGAATCTGTATACGTGGGATATCGCTATTATACAACAGCTGGAAAAATGACACGTTTTCCATTTGGATTTGGACTTAGCTATACTACATTTGAGTATAACAATCTGAAAGTAAATTCCGAAGGTGTAAAATTTACTGTTAAAAATACGGGAAATATGGCAGGGACTGAGATTGCGCAGCTTTATGTTGGTAAACAGTCAGATACTATTTTCCGTCCGGTCCGCGAACTGAAAGGATTTAAGCGAGTAGAACTGGAACCGGGAGAGGAAAAGGAGGTCTGGATCTCATTCGATGATAAGAGCTTCCGTTTTTATGATACCAGAACGGACAGCTGGGAAATTGAATCCGGAACCTATCAGATCATGATCGGTGAAAATGCAGAACATATGCTTCTGGAAGGAACTCTGGAAGCCACGGGAACTGTAGAAAATGGTGGCTATAACAAAGAAGAAATGCCGGAATATTTCAGTGGTCAGATCAAAGAGATTTCAGATGAAGAATTTGCCCGCCTTTACGGAAAAGAGATTCCGGATGGAAGCTGGAGTGGTGAGATCCAGATGAATGATGCAGTGTGTCAGCTGTATTATGGAAAAGGAATTCTTGGAAAGCTTTTGTGTGGCATACTTAAAATTCTTTTGAAAATCAGTGAATGGCTGGGAAAACCAAGTTTAAATGTGCTGTTTAACTATAATATGCCGATCCGTGGTTATGCAAAGATGACAGGTGGCTTTGTGACAATGGAAATGGCAGAAGCACTGACCGAAATGGCAAACGGACATAGGATCAAGGGAACGGGACATCTGATACGGGCTGCAATTAAAAGAGACTAAAAGAAAAAAGTAGAAATAGACAGGGACTTGTACTAAAATAATTTTAAGTGCAAGTCCCCATTTGTGTATACGATGAGCCAAGCGCAGATTTGTGCTTGCACAAGGATCTGCATTTGGCGAATGTACATCACCTGGCTGCTAAGCGAGATGGTGTACGAAGTATACAAATTGAGTAGGAGTCATCCTACTCGATTATATGATGAGAAAGGAGCAGGGAAACCAATGATAAAGATAGCGATTGTAGAAGACGAAGTGCTGTATGCGCAGCAGCTGCAGGATTTTCTGCATCAGTATGAAAAAGAGAATGGAGAATTGTTTGATATTACAGTTTACACTGACGGAGACCAGATCGTGCACAAATACCAGTCACAGTACGATCTGATTCTGATGGATGTGGAAATGAAATTCATGGATGGAATGTCTGCGGCAGAAGAAATCCGCAAGATGGATACCGAGGTTGTCATTATTTTTATTACGAACATGGCACAGTATGCGATCCGTGGATATGCAGTGGATGCCCTGGATTACGTGTTGAAGCCGGTTTCCTATTTTGCCTTTTCCCAGCGACTGAACCGGGCAATCGGACGTATGAAAAAGAGAGAACAGAAAGTGATTATGGTAAATATTAAAGGCGGAGCTGTGCGCGTGAATGTCGCTAATATTTATTATATTGGAAGTCAGGGGCATACATTGATTCTACATACGATCCTGGGAGATTATGAAACCAGCGGAACGATGAAAGAAATGGAAGAAAAGCTGAAAAACATGAATTTCTGTCGGGGCAATAAAGGCTATCTGATCAACCTGCAGCATGTGGACGGGATCCAGGATGGATGTGCGACGGTAAAGGGAGAACAGCTGGTACTGAGCCGTGCCCGTAAAAAGGAATTTATGGAAGAATTGACAAAATACTGGGGAGAGGTTGTAAAATGATGGATACGATAATGCCGGATATCCCACGGTTTTATACGGCACTTGCGGAGTGGCTGGCATGTATGATCTTCATCCTGCCACTGAAAAAAAGAATGGCTAAGAAGAAGACGATTCCGCTGATAGCAGGGGCACTGGTGGTTCAGAGCGTGTTCCTTGTTGTGACAGGGAATCTGATGATTTATTTCTGGATTCCGTGTATGGTCATTGCGGTACTATTGATGATTGGATTTATTTATGGATGCTGTGATGTTGGCAGGACAGATGCAATTTACTTTGGGATGATCGCATTTGTAGTGGCGGAGTTTCTGGCGTCAATTGAATGGCAGGTCGTGTGCTTTATCTGGAAAGGACAGATGCCGGCGATTTGGATACGGGCATTACTGCTAATTGGAATTTATGGATGCATTGCGTGTATTTTGCTGAAAATCATGCAGACACATCTGCCGAAAGATGGGAAAATGAATATCAGTCCAAAAGAATTATTTTCCGCATTACTGATTGCGGTTGCGGTATTTGCGGTAAGCAATTTAAGCTTCCTGACAAGCAATACACCATTTTCCGGGACATATTCCTTTGAGATTGGAAATATCCGGACCTTAGTAGATGTGGGTGGAATTGCAATTTTATACGCACATCTGATCCAGTGCGGTGAACTGCGTGTGAAAAAGGAACTGGAAGCCGTGCAGAATGTCCTTCAGAACCAGTATGTGCAATACAAGCAGTCGAGAGAAAGTATCGACCTGATCAATTACAAATATCATGATCTGAAGCATCAGATCGCGGTGCTCAGAAGTGAGGAAGATCCGAAGAAGAGAGAGGAATTCCTGAACCGGATGGAAGAAGAAATCCGCCAGTATGAAGCGCAGAATAAAACAGGAAATAAAGTTCTGGATACGGTACTTACAACGAAAAGTTTGTACTGTAACAAGCATGGGATCACATTTACCTGTGTGGCAGACGGAACGCTTCTGGAATTTATGGATGTCATGGACATCTGCAGTATTTTTGGAAATGCGCTGGACAACGCGATCGAGTGTGAAATGAAGATTCCGGAAAAAGAGAAACGCCTGATCCATGTGACGGTATCAAGACAGAAGAACTTCCTGATCCTCCGGTTTGAGAACTATTATGAAGAGGAATTGCAGTATAAAGAAGGTTCGCTGGTCACGACAAAGAAGGAAAAAGAGTATCATGGATATGGGCTGAAAAGTATCCGGTATACTGTCAATAAGTATGAGGGTGCAGTCAGCATTGACACGAAGGACAACTGGTTTAATCTGAAAATCCTGATTCCGATGAAGGAGAGTAAACCGGAAAATTAAAAAGAGACTGAAAAGAATAAGAACGCCATGATTGTGCGAAATGCATAAAAACATGGCGTTCATTTTATCTAAGTTTCACAGGGACAAAAACCGTTTGTGCATAAAAAGTGCAGATTATGCAGATTTTCACCAGGGAGAAAATGATGTGATAGGATATAGCTATCAAGATCCGGAACGGAAATATCCGGAGAGAGGATCAGAAAAAAGTTTCACAAGAATAAAAATTCTTTAGGTGAGAAAGGGGAACAAAATGATTCAATGGCTTATTAAAGTGCTGACACCAATTTTTACAAGTATGGGTGTAAGTACAACAGATGTGGAGCAGTATGTGAATTCTTTAAGTGGGTATATTTATGCAATTCTCGGATTGCTGGTACTCATGATCGTGGTAATGGTAGGAGCACACTGGTTTGCTAAAAAAGGAAGTCGTCATGTAGTACGTTGGACTGCAGCAGTTGCATGGGTAGTATGTGTAGTTTTGATCGTAAATGTAATCTGCTATGGTCCGATGTACAACAACATTGCACCGATTTTAAATGGAAAGGCATCTGTTTCAGAAGCGTCTAAAAAAGCTTCAAAAGAGATTATCAAAGAGACAGGCGAGGAAGGTATGGCACTTGTAAAAAATGACAATGGCACCTTACCTTTCAAGAAAAACAGTAACCTGAATGTATTCGGATGGGCATCAACCAATCCGATTTATGGAGGAACAGGTTCTGGTTCATCAGACAGCTCCAATGCGGTTGATATTCTTACGTCATTAAAGGATGCAGGATTTAATCTGAATGACAGCCTGACAGATATGTATACAGAGTATAGTCCGACAAGAAATCTTGGCGGAAATGTAGTAAGTGTTACTTATACAGACTGGTCACTTCCAGAACCGACAGTTGATTATTACACAGATGACCTGATGAAAGAAGCGAAAGATTTTTCAGATCAGGCAGTGATCGTTATTTCAAGATCAGGCGGAGAAGGACAGGATGTTCCGTTAGATATGAAATCTGTTATCGATGGAACTTATGATCCGCGTGACGAAGTTGCGAATGGAAACGAAAATTACAATTATTTTGCATGTAACTATACAAACAATGGAGATTATGATGATTTCGATGAGGGCGAATCTTATCTGGAGCTTTCCAATACAGAAGAAGCTATGATTGAAAAAGTCTGCTCTGAATTTGACAATGTAGCAGTTGTAATCAATGCAAATAACCCGATGGAACTTGGATGGGTAGATCAGTATGATTCCATTGGAGCTGTTATCCTTGCACCTGGAACAGGGGAAACCGGAATGGCAGCACTTGGAGAAATCTTAAATGGAGATGTCAATCCGTCAGGAAAGACAGTTGATACTTATGTATATGACCTAACACAGACACCAACCTACAATAACTATGGAAGCTTCCTGTTCAATAATGTAGAAGACCTGCAGAAAGAATTTACAAAAGCAGATATGGATTATCAGGGAGTACAGTCCTTTGTAAATTATGTAGAAGGTATCTATGTAGGATATAAATTTTATGAGACAGCAGATACAGAAAATCTGATCAACTATATTGAGACAGTACAATATCCATTTGGATATGGATTAAGTTATACAACGTTTGATGAAAAGATGAGTGATCTGACCGACAATGGAAGTAGTATCAGTTTTGACGTTACTGTTACTAATACAGGTGATGTAGCAGGTAAGGATGTTGTAGAAGCTTATTATACACCGCCGTATTACAATGGAGGAATTGAAAAGGCATCCGTAAATCTGCTCGATTTTGAAAAAACAGAAATTCTGGAACCGGGAGAATCACAAACCATTTCTTTTGAAATTGCAAAAGAAGATATGGCATCTTATGATTCAAATGGTATTAAGACAGAGAATGGCGGCTATGTGCTTGAAGCAGGGGAATATACTATTTCTGTAAGAAGTGATTCGCATACAGTAGTGGATGCAAAGACATTCCGTGTTGCAGATGACAGTAATTACAGTGAAAATGCAAGAGTTTCAGATGAGACAGCAGCAGTTAACCAGTTCCAGGCTTATTCCAAAGGAAATGTAACTTATCTGTCACGTGCAGATGGATTTGCAAATTATGCAGAAGCAACAGCAGCACCGTCAGATGATATGTATGTGATGGATGATGAAACACGTGAAGCAATTACAGAAAAATCTGTAGCACGATATGACTCAACAAAATATGATAATCCAGATGATGAAATGCCAACAACAGAGGCAGATAATGGCGTAAAAGCAGGTGATCTTACAGGAAAAGATTATGATGATCCGATGTGGGAAGATCTTCTGGATGAACTCTCAGTAGATGATATGATCAATATGGTAAATCTTGGTGGATTCCAGACTGTTGCGGTGAAATCAATTGATAAAGTCGGAACACAGGATTCTGATGGAACTTCCGGATTGAATGACTGGTATATCGGTGTGTATGGAACGGCTTATCCGACAGAGCTTATGATTGCACAGACGTGGAATAAAGATCTGGCATACAGAATCGGACAGTCTGAAGGTGCAGAATATGCGGATTGCCGTATCTTCGGAACCTATTCACCGGCAATGAACATTCACCGTTCTGCATTTACCGGACGTAACTTTGAGTATTACTCAGAGGATGGAGTACTCAGTGGAAAAATTGCACTGAATACGATCAATGGACTTGCAGACAAAGATGTCTATGCATATATTAAACATTTTGCAATGAATGATCAGGAGACAAACCGTTGTACAATGCTTCTTACATATTCTGATGAGCAGGCAATCCGCGAAACTTATCTGAAGCCATTTGAAATCTGTGTAAAGAATTTTGAAGGAAAAGCACTTGCAGTTATGAGTTCCTTTAACTTTATTGGTGACAGATGGACAGGAGCAAACCCGAATCTGTTAAATAATGTTCTTCGTGATGAATGGGGGTTCCAAGGAATGGTTCTGACAGACTGGAACGGTTCTTATGGATACCAGAACACAGATGACAGTGTTCGTAACGGAAATGATGCAATGCTTGGATTTGCAAGTAAAGAGTCAAATAAGATTACAAATACTTCTGCAACTTTAGTAAAAGCAATGCGTCAGGCATGTAAGAATATTCTTTATACGACTGTAAACAGCGGTAACTATACAGTACCGGATCCGAATGCAGGTAAGATGCAGAACATGACAAAGCTCTTTGTTACAATTGATGGAGTTGCAGCTGTTCTTGCAATTGGAAGTATGGTAATTGTATGGGGAAGATTTATCAAGAAGAAAAGAGCAGCAAAACAGACTGTAAAATAAATGGGAGACTGCATATGATAGACAGTATTAAAAATTCATGGCAGCACTTCGCAGACAAGCATCCCGGAGCCTCTAAATGGATCCGGGAGGGCGGTTTGTTCGTGATCGTCAGCAACCTGATCACAGTGCTCAAATATTTACTCTTGTTGTTCCTGCCGCTGGCATTTGCAGGACTTCCAAAAGTGGATTTCGGATTTCCGGGAATCGACATTACTCTATTCGGTGAGACTTTCAAGTGGAATATCATCGGATATGACGCCGCACATGGCGGACTTCCTTATTTTTGCGCATACATGATCGCAATGGTAGTCGGAGAGTGCATCAACTTCCCGATCCAGAGAAATTTTGTATTCCGCAGTAAAGGAAAAGTATGGTATCAGGCATTCTGGTATCTGATCGCATTCTGTATTGTTACCTGTATCGTAAACTCGATCAACTGTATCTGGGTTGCGGTAGCCGGGATGTTTGTACCGGGATGGTTATACAATATCGGAACGACAGTGTTGAACGGAGGGGTATCGATGGTGGTATTCTTCTTCGTAAATAAGATTATTTTCCCTGAAGGGGAAGGAAAGTAAGCGTTTTCGGGATGGTTTGCATAGCGGATCATCCCGATTAGTTCGTTATCAGAAAATGTGGCAAATGAAATCCCCTTTATGTAAGAAAGTGAATGCTGATTCATAAATAAATTTTTCCTCGTATTATATAGTAGTAGTTTTTAGAGACCCTCTCCAAGGTCTTTATTACTTAAGTCATAGTCTTTTCTTTACCTTTTCTATAGGTTCGACTATGATATTTAAGATGCTGTGGATTGGT
>Ga0129313_1001686_pt1 | contig 13357 bp, 7 predicted proteins | sample O1105metagenome_FD_94436 | JGI IMG/M metagenome (GOLD analysis project Ga0129313, IMG submission 94436) | Orangutan group fecal microbial communities from fecal samples from Wisconsin, USA - O1105 metagenome | ecosystem: Host-associated > Mammals > Digestive system > Large intestine > Fecal... | reverse complement strand
TTCTATGATGCGACGGGCGAGTGGTGAGGTCTCCGCAGCATCTACGAACTGCCATTCCACGTCTATGAAGTCGCCACCCTCGGACTGGTGTACCTCCACGGTGCCATCGGCATGCACCAAGCGGTAGTGTGACATGGCAAAGAGAGCCGGTCGCGACGCCACCAAACGGTCGCGCCATTGCTCCATATCCTCTCCCACGAAGGTTATGAGGGTGCGTAGTCCCGCCTCACAATAGTTGGCGTAGTGGCAGATATGGGCAGCGGTGTATGCCACAGCCTGTGCTATCGGTCCCGTGCCTACTATCACAAAGTGTGCGCGTCGCTTGTCGCCGGAACGCAGTATGGGTGTGAATTGACGGTCAGAATTGACGAGTAGCTGCTCTGCCTTATATTCGTTGTCGTTGATAGTATCGACGAGTAGCAGCCTCCCTTCGGGTCGCGCTTTCAGATATTGGAACACCTCGGTGGTGGTATAGTCGCGTATTGTCATGTAGCACTTTATGTCATGGCGCGCCGACTGCGTCAGTTCCGTCAACATGTCAAGGCATTTGAGGTTCAGATCGTCATGGTCTTCTTCCCCCTCCTCACCTATTATATATATAGCCGAGGCATGTTCTGGACGCGCGGAAGCAAGGTCTGCCAACACGTCGCGGTGTCCGCAGTAGAATATGTAACCCACGGAGGCGTCGACATCGGGCTTCGCTTCCGCCATCACCACTGCCGTGCGGCCCTCGCCAGCAAGTGTCCGAAGTATGCCCTCCAAGCGTTTGTCGGCACCTATTATGAGCACATGGTCACGCAAGGCGTAGCGTCGTGAGCCGTTCTGCGCTGCCTCGCGGATGTTCTCAAACACGTTGGTGAACACGCTGACGAGCAGTGCCGAGAACAGAAACACGCTCAGTATGGCGAGCGACAGACGAAAGAAGTCGTGCTCACCAGGACCGCCAAAGCATCCTGGGTCAAGGAAAATGGCTACCACAGTCTGCCATGTGACCTTGCCATCGTCGTACACAAGATAAGCCACAAACATGGCTATTGCCAGGCAAAGAGCCGACAACGCCATCAGCCAAACCAGCTGCATGCCGTTGCTTTTAGCCAACAGCTGGTCTATTTTACGCTTTATCAACATCTTAATATTATTGTTTTCGTTATTTATATATATTGGTTTCGTTATTTATATATATTGGTTTCGCTACTCATATCTATCATTTTCACTACTCACATCATCAAAAAGAGACTTCCCGAAAGACCTCTTCTCTCCCTCATGGGGTGCGGGACAGAGCATCAAAAAGCCCTCTTCTCTCCCTCACGAGTCACAAGTCAGAGGCGCAAAAGAGCCTCATCTCTTCTTGTTATACCTGCGGGAAAGATGTCGGAACCACGTTATGAGGTCTTCAATCACCATTCGTCGAAACAGCCAGTGGTGCATTCCGCCAGGAATACGCTGCAAGACGTCGCCGTCAAGCGACAGCACATAGAGTGGGCGTATGCGCCAACTGAAGTTGTAACGGTTCTTCCAGTCGTACATACAGTACTCCCACCATCCCTCATCGCCACGCCACCATTCGCCCGTGACGTAGTCGTGCTCGAGTCCCCACTTCGTGGCGCCCGTCGCGTTGGGGTGTCCACACTGGTCGTATATGCGCTTGGGAGCCAGTCCGAGGTCTATAACGCGTCCCAGAGTGACACGGCAAACGACGAGCGATCCACACGCATAGTGCAGCGCCGTGGACCTCTCGGGAGCGAAATATATGCCGTTTCCCGCGTAGTTGCCGCCTCCCACGTTCCACACTCCTGTCCACTTGCTGTCGTTTCCGACCCTTCCGCGGCTCTGAGTGATGCTCGAACTGGCACAGGCGTCGGTGCCATGAAACAGCGTCAGCGCTGGCACGACCGTGTCTACCGCCGTCCATATAATGCTCTCTATGAACGTAAGCGTGCCATGCCACAACGGATATTTGATAATTCTCCACGGCAACCACACCACCCACTTCATCGTGTCGTCGGCTCCTTCGCGGTCGTAGCAGGGCATGATGACCTCGAATATGTAGTTCATTGTTTCGAAAGTGCAATGCACCACGATGTTGTAGTAGAAGGCATTGACAAACCTTAGCGGCGTGAGCACGATGTAGAGCGGAATCTTAAACAGCTCCATGCGCTCGCGAAGTTTTCTGTTTTGGTAGTCGGTACGAGTGTTGCGCTTAAACACCCAACGCCAGGGCTTGGAGGCATAACGCTGCAACCAGTTCATGAAGTAGAACGGAATGCAGAGCAACCAATACAGTTTGTACGCCATACGGCTAAACAGGAACATGCCGTAGAACATCACCCATTTAAGCACATAGAGCACTACGCACGTCCAAAATATTTTCCATCCCACGTTCCACAGCCATCCGACAATGCCACGCCGCGCCTTTTTGTCGGCACGTTGCGGCTTTTCCGGTCCGCAGTATTTGAGATAACGCGAGGCACAATAGGCAGTGTCGCCGTTGTAGACCACCTTCGCCCAGCCATCCACCTCGCTGCAGTGGTCGACCAGTTGCAGCCTCGTGCCCTCCGCGGCGACAGCCATCCGGCGCGCCTTCCGCGACGGACGGGTCCGCAGATTAAGCTCTACGGTGGTCTGGTACCACCCCGGCACCGAGTCGTTGGCAGCCGTCTCTTCGGCACACAGTGGCTCCACGGTCGCGACAGACAGCAGAAGTGCCAACGTCATTATGAAGAAAAGTCGGAATCGTCTCATCTCTTTTCTTTTGTCTTTCAATATCCATCCCCTCTCAACAAGAGGCTGAATAGATGTAAGAATAAACCTTTTTCTTTTGTCTTCTCAATACGTAAACACCTCACACCGCATATTGTCGAAGCACCGACGGCGCAGATCGTCGGGGCGGATGAGCAGATACAGCGAGCCGCAGTCAAAGAAACGCAGTCTCCACCGCTCGTCCTCCTCCAACTGAAGCAGCGCTATGTAGCCAGGGTTGGGGTCCGTCACCTCGTCTTGATAAGGCACAGAGAGCATGGCATGGCAGCCCGCCGTCTCGTCGCCGGGTCCAAACGTCATTGCCTCGGCAGGTCGGAAGATACTCTCCCCCGTGTCTTCCCAGTGCAGATCGTAGGGTTGCAGGTTGTCTGGCACATCTTCGACATAAATCACACGCACCATGTCGCCAGCGTCGCCGTGCATCGGAATCTCGATAGGTGAGTCCTCTCCGAGGAAATAGTCTATAGCTGCGAAGAAATACATCATGCCCTTTCGTGGCAGCAACCCCTCCTTATCGAGTGGCGCCACGTCCTCCATGCGCACCTGACAGATAAACGTCAGCGGCTCGGGATATTCCTCTTCTTCATACAGTTCGTTGCCATCGGCGTCGCACCGTGGCTCGCCGTCATCGCCGACCATCACGTTGCGGTCTGTCACCATAACGTAAGGATAAGGCACATCTTCTGGTAAGTCGGGGGCGCCCCACCAGTGGCTGCGGCCCACGAGGTCGCTATCGGTGGGCGAAGTAGTAATGTTTATGCAGTTCATACGTAAATATTATGTTTTAGTTAAAATCAGTTTAGAGTAAAACGAGTCCACCGTTCAGTCTTCTTCAATCTCCTGTTCCGGCGGCCAGATGTCGAGACAGATGTCGAGAGCGGTCGCACAGCCGTCTTCGGCAGCGGTCATAAGGAAGTCGTACAGTCGTTCGTAGTCATACATCAGCGGTTCGTCGGGATTGGCGTAATAGACCTTTGCGAGCCACTGCCACGCCTCATCGTCGTCGGAAGCCAGTGCTCCGGCGTCGATAGCCTCTTCCAGTTTGCCCACAAACAGTCCGTTGCGTGTGAAGCGCAGCGTAGCCCAGTTGTTGGTAGCGGCAAGCACCGCGTCTGCCACCAGGGCAGCCTTACACCCCTCCGCAGCAGCGGCGTGGAGGCAATCCAGCACCTGTGTCTCCTGCGCCAGCGTGTCTTCGTCGCCTCGTGCATGCCGTTCCGCCACAACCTCGTACAGCCTTACAGCTTCAATATAGTGGTTGTTGTGTTTCATAGTTTACGCTTAGTATCCATAGTTACGCAAGAACTGTCGCGCCATGAGGTCGCCTCGGTCTGCCGCCTTGCGCATGTACTGTAGTCCACCAGTGCGGTCTTTCATTCCGCCCTTGCCCTCATAGAGCACATATCCATACAGCGCGTCAGCCAAATCAAAGGAACTTTCCACCACCTTTTCCAACATATCGCGCGCCCTACTGTCACAGATTGACGACTCTTGTCGCAACAACAGGTGTGCGAGATTGGTCAAAGTCTGCGCATAAACATCCGTTATTATGTTCTTGTTATATCTCTTTTCCTCATACTTCTCTTTGTATGCCTCATAATATTTCCGTGCCAACACATTGTTTTCACGTCCATATTCAGGATAATAGTGCATGTTGCCGAGCCAGTAGAGAGGCAGGTCGTTGCAATAGCCCTCACACTTTTGCAGCCACGAGTACGCCTCGTCGTAGTCTTTATCGACCACATCGCCATCGATAAGAAACATTGCTGTGCGATACATCGCCATGTAATAGCCCTCCTCGGCAGCAAGCTTGTTGTACTTATAAGCCTGTCTGCCATACCACTCGATGTCGCGATGGCGGCTAAACGTGTTTACCTCGGCATCTTCGTAGCTATAGTACAGATCGTGATAGAGCGTTGCCAGCCACATGTAGGTGTCGGCCCAGTACGGGACAAAGTCTTGGCTGAGGTCTACGATAAGCGGGTGAGCCAGTCGCAGACGGTAGAAGGGGCAATCGAGCTCGTCGTTGCCGTCGCCGTCTTCATAATAGATATAGGCGAGGTATATCCGCATATCTTCCAGACAGCCCAGCTCATCGGGATCGTCTTTCGTCTCTAAAAGACACCTCTTCGTAAGCTTACGCGCCGTCTCATACTCCTCGTCGTCGATGAGTTGGCGTACCATCGCCTCAACATCATACTCTTCGGAAGAGAAATTCTCTTCCACACAGAGCCTCATATTGTCAAGCATAAACTGCACCTTGACGTCGCGCTCCAGCGTGGGGTTCAGCTCCTTAATCTTTTCCATGGCCCTTCGGTCACCAGCCTCATGGGCCTTGAGGAGCCATTCGTTTGCCTCTGACTCGTCGCGTGTGCAGCCTTTGCCCTCGGCATAGCGTGTGCCTACGACATACATGCAGTCGGTGTTGCCACGCCGCGCACCGTCGAGATAGGCGTTGAAAGCGTCGGCAAAGCGGTTTTGCTCGTCAAGCACCACGCCCTGACCATAGAGCGCTGCCACCACACCCATTGCCGCAGCGCGTCCATACCAGTGCTCGGCGAGGGCGGCATTGCGTGTCTGTCCATTGGTGCCGTTGGCCACATCACACGCCCGAGCATACACCTCACTGGCTGTCATGCCTGCCGACAGGCGTTGCACCTCGTCGGCGGGGAAGAACTCTGCCATGCGCATCATGGCACGTTTGTCGCCTGCCTCGTGTGCCATTTGTAGGTATCGGCGCGAGCCGTTGTCGTCTTTCGGCCATCCCCACCCGTTGTGCAGGCTACGTGCAAGGTTTATCATGGCAGTGGTGTTGCCGAGGTTTGCGCTCTTGAAATATGCCTCGTTTGCCTCGCCATGCTTACCTTCCTGGTCCAGGAGCCAGCCTATATTACAATAGGCGGCGGCATTGCCACGCGCGGCGGCAGCCTTGAGGCAGCGCATGGCGAGCACCTCGTTTTTTGCAAACCCCTCCTGGCCCACCATCCAGTTGTAGCCGCGGTTTGCCATTCCCACCGTGGTGAGACCCTTCCACTCGTCTTCAGTCACTGGTCCGAACCACTTGTCCATGTTCTCCTGCGCCTCTTTGCGCCCGTTGTCGGCACACTCTTTCATCAGCCTGTAGCAGCGGTCGAGCAGCGTAGGGTCGTCTTTCGCGTCGGCGTGCAGAATGCATGCCAACGTGAACTTAGCGTCGCGGTTGCCCTTTTCGACAGCCTTTTCAAACCACTTACGTGCCTTCGGCTTGTCCATGGCGCATCCGTAGCCTGTGTTTATGAAAAACGCTAAGTTGTTCATGCTTTGCGCGTTGCCTTTCAACGCGCCGTGAAACGCCAGCTCATGGCAGCGCGTCTCGTTCTTGGACGTGCCCCACTCGTAGTAGTAGCAAGCCGATAGACTGAGAAAATCGCCCACATCGGGGTCTTTGTCCCACGCCTGTTCAAACAGCTTCACCGCTTTAGTATAGTCCTTTTCCTTATAACATTGCTCCGCCTCACGATAAAGGTCCTCCGCAGAAACGTCTGGTTTCAGAAAATCAAAAAAGCCCATTGTGTAGAAGATTTATGGTTTATGATGTTGTTGTTTTTACAATTGGTACAGCCACTTAACGTACAAAGATATGAATAAAAACCCTACAACACAGGGTTGCGAATGTTAAATAAAAGTAAACACTTGTGGCTTTGGCATTTAAACCGTACTTTTGTCCCGATTATTTACATATTTACATAAAGACGCAAAGAACCGCCATCTAACTGACACTTTAATGAGCTTTTCGGGTCGATTAGTTTCCTTTTTTTTCAAAACTGCGCATTTTAACATGCAAATGAAACATGTATGTAACACACATTCCCTAATTTTGCAGCGCAAAGAGAGCAGTACATGACTTAACAAACGTGAAATTTATAAAAGAGGACAGACAACAGACCTCGCAGAAGAGAGGAAAAGCGGAAACAGAGAGAAAACACAAAGACAGCAGAAAACGACTTTTCGTGACACTTTGCTACAATTTCGACGCCTGCGCTTACGCCAATTCTTAACATGTGTTAAACACACAGCGAGTTTGCCATTAGGCCCCTTTGACGTCGCCATTAAGCCCCTTTGGCATCGTCAAAGAGCCGTAGTGAGAAGCCCGAAAAGGCACTATCATTTTGTCAAACAGCCCCGATGACAAAAAGGAGGCTATGGTAGCAGCTCGTCTACTTGTCTACTTGTTTTCTGAAAGTAAGCCGAAGACTTGCGAGACTTTAATAATAAGAGAGAAAAAACAATAATAATACAGAACGATATGAGACTAAAATCAAAACTCCACACACTGGCCTCCACCGCACTCGCGGTGCTGCTGCTCGCCGCTACAACAGTGGCAATGGGCCAGACTCCAGCCGACTGGAAAAAGCTGAAAGGCGACATCACAATGTACATGGCCAACGACCTCGGACGCAACGGGTATTACGACCAAAAGCCAATAGCCGAACTGATGGGACGAATGGGCGAGACACTGAAACCCAAATGTGTGATTGCTGCCGGCGACGTACACCACTTCAACGGCATACAGTCGGTCAACGACCCACTGTGGATGACCAACTACGAACTCATATACTCGCACCCGCAACTCATGATAAACTGGTTTCCCGTCTGCGGCAACCACGAATACAGAGGCAACACACAGGCTGTCATCGACTACTCCAACGTGAGCCGACGCTGGGTCATGCCCTCGCGCTACTATTATAAGGTATTCTCGTCGAAGGGGACAACGGTGCGCGTGGTGTTCATCGACACCACTCCGCTCATCAACCGCTACCGCAACAACCCCGAAACCTACCCCGATGCGCGCAAACAAAACATCGATGCGCAACTCCAGTGGCTCGACACCACACTGCGCGACGCACGCGAAGACTGGGTCATCGTCGTGGGTCACCACCCCATCTACGCCCAGACGGAAAAGAACATAATAGAGCAAGAAGACATGCGACGACTGGTGCAGCCTGTGCTGCAGCGCTACCACAACGTGGCGATATATGCCTGTGGCCACATCCATGACTTCCAACACATCAAGATGAAGGGCGACGACATAGACTATGTAGTAAACTCTGCTGGCGCCCTGGCACGCGACGTGCAACCCATCGAGGGCACCGTGTTCTGCAGCGAGCAGCCGGGCTTCTCGGTCATAGCTGCCGACAAAAAGCAGCTGCGCCTGTACATGATAGACAAAGAGGGCAAGGTGCTGCACACCGTTACAAAGACAAAAAAATAAGGTGGAGGAGACATTCCACACTCTGAATCATACAACTACAATAACAAATGAATTTAAAAACACTGACGGTGACATGCCTCGCCGCCATGACTGCTACAGCCGCGACGGCTGGCAACATCATTGGCACGGTGAAGGACAAGGCCACCGGAGAGCCTCTTATCGGCACTGTGGTGTCGGTAAAAGAGATTAAAGACATGTGGGCGACGACTGGTCTCGACGGCTCGTTCACGCTCAACAAGATGCCTGACGAGGGACGTTACACGCTCGTCATCAGGTACATGGCGTATAAGACGGTAGAGGTGACGGTCGATGTGGCTGACGGCAAGAAGCTCATGATTCCGCTCGAAGAAGACACCAAGACGCTCGGCGAAGTGGTGGTAAAGGGCAGACAAGAAAACCGCACAGACCGCAGCGCACTGCTCCAGGAAAAGAACGCCATCGGAGTGCTCAACGTCATGAGCGCACAGACCATACAGCTCTCACCCGACATGAACGTGGCGGGCGTGCTACAACGTGTGTCGGGCGTCACCATGGAGAAGGACGCGTCGGGCGAAGCGTCATACGCCATACTGCGAGGCATGGACAAACGCTACAACTACACACTGGTAAACGGCGTGAAAATACCAAGCCCCGACGACAAGAACCGATACATTCCGCTCAACATCTTCCCCAGCGACCTCATGGACCGGCTGGTGGTGGCAAAGTCGCTGACCGCCGACATGGAGGGCGACGCGGCGGGAGGAGTGGTAGACATGGTGATGAAAGACGCGCCAAACCGACGCATGCTGCAAGCCAACGCTGCAGTGGGACTGACCGACTACTTCATGCACTCTGACCGACAGTACCTCTCTTCCGACCGCGCCGACATCACTCGCAAGGCGCCATACGAAGCTTTCGGACCCAACTACAAGGCTACTGCCGACGACTTTGCCGACGGACCGACACGCATCGCGGCACACTCCATGCCAGCACCAAACTTCAGCGCTGGCGTGGCGGCAGGCGACCGCTTCTGGGACAAGCGCCTCGGCGTGATGGTGGCAGCCAGCATGCAAAACAACTTCCGCGGCACAGAGCGCACCTACAACACCGTGGACATGGCGTCGGGAGAGCAGGCCATGTTTGTGAAAGCCATGCAGCACCGCTACTATTCTATCCATGACCTGACGTCAGGACTGCACGCCAAGCTGGACTTACAGCTCGGCGACAACAAGATAGAGTGGTACAACATGTTCATTAGACAACGTTCGCGCAACACACGACTTACCAGTTCGGTGACAACGGAATACATCACAGCCACCGACTACACACAAAACGACGAGACACGCTCGTTTGAACAGACGCAGACCGTGCTCGCCACTCACCTCAAAGGCACCCACCACATGGGCGAACAGCTCACCATAGACTGGGCGGGCATATTCTCGGAGGCACGCGAAAAAGACCCCGACCGCACCTATCTGACGCTCACCAGCAGCGTGGCAAACGCCGAAGGACAAGGCATGTGGGACGAGGGGAAAGCCCTGACAAAGACGCAACCCATGGACATGGAGCGCCGATACCAGCACAACAGCGACCGCGACATGGCGGGATATGTCAACTTCACGCTTGACACCAGGCTGCTGGGCTCTGACGTGAAGTGGAAAGCGGGAGCGCAATATCGCCGTAAGGTGCGCGAAAACCGATTCTACTCTTACCAGTTCAACCCCACGGACATATCGCAAAAGCTGCCCGGCAACGGCTTCGACGTGTTCGATGACATCAGTTGGAAGTGCACCACGCCATACTCACAGGCGTCGCAGCTCAACTACAACTCTAAGGAACACATCGGCGGAACCTACGCCATGGTGACCATGAAAAACCGCTATGGCGAGTTGTATGCAGGCATTAGAGCGGAGCACACAAACCAGATCTACACCATGTTGCAGAAGTTTCGCAACATGGGACAGGTCGGAGAACAGAGCTATTGGGACTGGCTGCCATCGGCATCGCTAAAGTGGACGCCGACGAAGAAGATGAACCTGCGCCTCTCCTACTATCGTTCGATCAACCGACCGGGCTTCTACGAGATTGTGCCTTACCAGATTATGGGCGAAGAATACACCGAGTGTGGCAACCCAGCGCTGCGCCGTGCGCGCATCGACAATGTGGACTTGCGATGGGAATGGTTTCCATCGCCGTCGGAACAGGTGCTCGCAGGCGTGTTCTACAAATATCTGCGCGACCCTATAGAGCAGGTGTTCGTTACGTCAGACACTAAGTTTGTCAGCGGCTCAAACACCTACTATCAGCCGCAAAACCTCGGCAACGCCAAGAATATGGGCTTTGAAGTGGACGTGCTGAAGTTCATACGCCACTTCGGACTGAAGGCAAACTACACCTACACACACTCTACCATCACCACCGCCAAGCGACAGTACAAGGCTGGCAGCGCCGAATATGAGCACGGAGTGACACAGACGCGACCACTCGTAAACCAAGCTCCGCACACCGCCAACCTGTCGTTGCTCTACCGTGGCACCACATACGGATGGAACGCACAGCTCGCCGCCTCCTACACCGGCACGCGACTGCTCATCGTGTCGCCCTTCAAGGACGCCGACCAGTGGGATAAAGGCACGTTCGGACTGGACCTCAGCGCCGAGAAAAGGTTTGCATGCGGACTGAGCCTGTTCCTCAAAGCCAACAACTTGACCGACACTAAGCGCGAGCGATACATCAAGACGGTGAACGATAGCAACCTGAAATATGAGGGACAGAAAGCCGACCGCACCATCGTGGGCACCTACCACTACGGACGCACACTGCTCATCGGCGTGAGATATAGCCTGTAAAGGCTGATTGCCTGACATGTAAAGACAGAATGTCCGACACATGAAAGACTGATTGTAAGACACAAAAAACAAGATAAAGACATGACCAAGACCATATCACGCCTTGCCACTCTGCTGGCAATGGCACTCCTCGCCACAGCTTGCGAGAACGACAACATAAACCCCTACGACTACGCCGACTCCGACAACGGCGCTGACACAGAACAAGGATCGACTGACGTGGTGAAGACTACGCTGGCAGAATATCCAAAAGGTTCGGTCGTGTGGACACGCGACACCACACTGACCGAGAGTGTAGAGATAGCCAAAGGCGCATCGCTCTACATCGAACCAGGCGTAACAGTGACCTGTAAGTCAGAGGTACAGGTGCCAGTAGAGATTGTGGTGCTGGGCAACCTGTACTGCATGGGCACAGCAGAGAAGCCCGTGGTGTTCACATCCGACACGAAGAAGCCTGCCGACTGGGGCGGCATAATATGCGGATACAACTCGCAAGAGGTGGTGCTCTCACACGTAGACCTTGCCTACGCAGGTGCCACACCGACCGAGTCGTCGCCATCGTACCAAAACAAACTGTACAAGACCACCATCGACGGCGGACTGCCAGCGTTCTACTTCTGCAACACAGACGGTTGTTTCGTGATGACGGGATGCTTCTTCCACGACAACTACAACGACCAGACCTACTTCAGTGGAGGCAACGCCGTGATTTACAACAACATACTGGCAGACAGCGGCAACGCTGCCGACGGAGGCGAAGGCATAAACATAAAGGCGGGCTGCAAGATGGATGTGGCAAACAATGTGCTCTACAACATCTGCACAAACGGCTTCAAACTATCCAACTCAGGCAACAGTGAGACGGTGGCTCTGTCGCAATTTGTGGCGTATAACAACACCATCGTGGACTGCGGATGGCGACGCTCAAAGAACAAAAAGGGCGGCAGCGTGTGGATAGAAAAGGCTATCGCACCCACCTTTGTGGGCAATCTTATCTACGACTGCCGCTTCGGCATGAAGCAACCAGCAAAGAACGGCGGCGACATAGCACACTCCGTCATCGCGCCTAACTACTACTTCGCATCTACAGAGGCTGGCGTGAAGCAGATGAGCCGCGACGCAGACATGGCAGTATGGAGCGAACTCGACATCAAGAGTGCCACCGCCGGCGACAAAGACCCGTTGTTCAACGACTTCAAGCAGAACCCAAAGATGAACATCAACTGCGAGATTGACGACCCAGAAAAGGGTGCTCCCCTGCCCTTCGACCGCTCGTGGAACTTCAACCTGAAAGCCAACAGCCCCGCCATGACAGGCGCTCCCACCAACATACAGCGCCTCTTCCCCAACGGCATCGCCTTCATAGGCATGAAAAAGGTAATCTTCGCCAACACCGCCGACGACCAAAACTACCGCTTCTGCGCCCCAGCACCCGTGGCGAGGTTTGGAGCAAAGCTTTGAAAGGTAAAAAAGTAAAAGGGTAAAAAGGTAAAAAAGGGCGGACGCCAGTGGAAAGACCGCTAACAAGCCAGCCCTCATCCCGGCTTTGAAAGGTAAAAAAGTAAAAGAGTAAAAAGGTAAAAAAGAGCGGACGCCAGTGTGATTAACAATCAATGACTACTAATTGATAATCACACTGACGCCGCCCTTTTTATTATTTAATATCAGTTGGTTGACGCCACAAAACAGCTAATAAGCCAGCCCTCTCCCCGACGGGGAGGGTTGGAGAGGGGTCTTTCTTTTACCTTTTTACCCTTTTACCTTTTTACCTTTAAAAGTCTTTCTTACAATTAGCAATTATTTTCCCGTTTTTACTTACACCTTTTCTTAACACTTGTTAAAAACCCCGCGGTTTTGCCAAAGGGCCGTAGTGGCGACGTCAAAGGGCCGTAGTGAGCGCGTCAAAGGGCCGTAGTGAGGACGCCATTAGGCCCCTTTCAATTCGTAATTTGGGCCTAATGGTAAAGTCATCAGGCCCATACGCTCTTTCCACCTTTTTCCCTTCACCTTTAAAAAGCCCTATTCAGCACTCCTAACCAGGGAGTAGGCAGCTCTTCAAAAAGTCTTTTTTCCCTTTTACCCTTTTACCTTTAAATAAGCGCCATCACCTCCATCAACGTCCCTCTCCCCAGCGGGGAGAGTTGGAGAGGGGCTTTTTTACCTTTTTACCCTTTTACCTTTTTACCCTTAACTCCCCCTTTCCTAATTATATTTTATTAACCACCGCATCATGCAAATTCCCCCGTTAATATTCTTTTATGTTGTTTAAAATGAGTAATTTTGCCCACATTAATTATTTTAGATGTTATTTTAGATGAACGTAATTACTAAGACAGTATCTTTGCCTGATGGAAGAACCATCAGCATTGAGACCGGGAAAGTGGCAAAGCAGGCTGACGGAAGTGTTGTACTGCGTATGGGCAACACCGTACTTCTCGCCACTGTTTGTGCCGCAAAAGATGCAGTTCCCGGAACAGATTTCATGCCTTTGCAGGTAGACTACAAAGAGCAGTACTCA
>Ga0129313_1001681_pt1 | contig 13366 bp, 14 predicted proteins | sample O1105metagenome_FD_94436 | JGI IMG/M metagenome (GOLD analysis project Ga0129313, IMG submission 94436) | Orangutan group fecal microbial communities from fecal samples from Wisconsin, USA - O1105 metagenome | ecosystem: Host-associated > Mammals > Digestive system > Large intestine > Fecal... | reverse complement strand
CACACGGCCATACCGACGGTCAAGAACAGCGCATAGCGCCGAACGCGCCCCTTGATGAAAAACATGGATAAAATCAGCGGAAGCGCAAGGCAGAGGAAAATGTTTTCAATATAGGTCAAGCCTGCTTCACCTCCCGCAGCGTCAGAGGCAGCAACGCCGCCATAGACAGCGTCAACGCAAGGTCCACAGCATAGTAGAGCTGAAAGCGCGTATAGTCGTGCGTATAATTAGAAATCAGATACAGCAGCACCTGCAGCACAACACAGATGACCATCAGAATATCCCTCTTTCGATACAAGCCGCCGTGTTGTATGTGGGACACCGAGAGATACACGGTCGCGCCCGCCGTGAGTGCAAACAGCGCGGAAACAAAATAAGACGGGCCAAAATCGTGGTCGAAAAAAGCAACCGCTGCAATGAACGCAGCCGCGGCTCCGGCAGGGAGCGAAACACGAAGCTTCATCCCCTCTGTCCGCAATATTTGCATGGATAGGTAAAAGAGCCACGCGGCCAGCCAGGAGATCTCCGCCACATAGAAAACCTGCGGCCAGATCCCGATGATGACCAGATACAGCACATAGTACATTGTTCCCATGGCGAAGCAGGCATAGGCGAGGGACAGGATCAAGAGATCACGGCTCCTGCGCCGCAGAGCAAAAATGCCTGCGGCAGCGGCGGCGCAAAGGAGCACCACGATCTGAAAGAAGTTGTCAATGAGTTCAAAGCTCTCCATCTTCAGCATCCTCCTGCTTCTGTCTTTCCCCTCTCCGGCGCAGACGGTACAAAAGAACCGTCACGCAAACCCCAAGAAGAAACGCCAGCAGCCCCATTATGATATAGCCCAGCGCGGCATGACTTCCAAGCAGGCTTGCCGTCCCCGAAGGGTGGACGATCCCGCCGTTCACTGTATTTCGCATCAGTCCCGGCATCAGCGTGCCGATGCCGATGACCAGAAGCAGGCAGACCGCCATGCACGCCGCATCCTGTCGGCGCTGTCTTTTTATTCGACGCTCCTGTTTGATTTCCGCTGCCCGCCTGTGAATCAGACGGGCACGCGCTTCATTTGTCCGCATATGAAAATCCCTCCTGCTCCAAAATCGCTTTCAGGCTTTGCTTTCCACGGTAGACCAGTTTTGTGATCTGGCTCTCACTCCTGTTCATGACCGTTGCCGCGTCGCGATAGCTCATATCTTCAAAATAGACCAGATAAAGCGCTTCCCGGTATTCTGCTTTCAGCTTTTCAAGCGCATCATAAAGCTGGCGGTCTCGTTCGCTGCGAAGCAGATCGGTGTCGATCAGCGTGTCGCTTTGCGGCTCAAAGTCCAGCTCATCCAAGCGCAGGAACGCAAAACGGTGTTTCTGATTATGCCGAAGGGCAAGGTGACGAGCGGTTTTGTAAAGATATGCCTTAAAGCTTCCCTTGCCCCCGATAAGCCGTTCTTTCGCAAAAAGCTGTGAGAAAGCTTCGATCATCAGATCCTCCGCCTCGTGAATGTCCTTTATATATCCATTTATGTAAAGCGTCAGCGCATCGCCGTAGCGCTCCACCAGCAGGTCAGCAGCCTTTTCCTCTCCACTTAAATACCGCCGGTACGCAGCTTCATCGGAAACCATACCCATCGCCTCCTTCTGCGGCTTTTCTGCGCGGGTCGGACGGCTTTTCCGTGTTTTCCGGGATCGCCCATGAACGTCCGAACCGGGATGCGCCGGGGATCCGCCCCTCGGCGCAATATTGGTTGACCCGCCGCTCTGACACGCCCCAACGGTAGGACGCCTCCCGAATGGAGATATAGCCATTGATCCCGTTCATACCGCACCTCCGCATGGATAATACTCAACACGATACATTATATACGAATATCCGAAGAAACACAAGGCATCCGGCGAAGTGGGCAGAGAAAAGCAGCATTCCTGATGGGAATGCTGCTTTTTTACTTCTCGCGCCCGGAGCCGCAAAGCCGCGTGACTGCGTGATATTTGCACTTTTTAGCCCGGAAAAAACTTCCAATTCCAGCGGGAAAAAATCCCATTTTACCCGTTAGGGCCGTGTTAAGATTTATTAAAAAAGTGTTAAGATACCGGTTCAGGGGTTGGCATTTCCAAGGGGCTATGCTATAATAACTGCGACTTATGGAAGTAATGACAAAAAGTGTGGATGCCGTCCGTAAACCACCGCTTACGAGGCTGACTCCCACCCCATCGGCAAATCGCCAGGGCTGTCGCCCACGACGATTTGCTACTTTTTCAAAATCCGTGTAAGCAATCACTTATTCTTGATGGAGGGGTATGCTTGGAGCATCCGAATCAACAACAGGCAAATCTACAGCAACAGGCAAACCTGCAGCAGGCATTTATCAGCAGCGCCGTCCGCGTCGTGGCGCGGGATGGCTTGTCCAAGGCCACCACAAAGGCCATCGCGGTCGAGGCGGGCTTGAACGAGGCATACATATATAAATGCTTCCGCGGCAAGAACGAGATGCTCAGCATGGCGTTCCACCAGTCGGACGTGCGGTTCGCCAAATTTCTGCGCCAGCTCTTGGTGGACTCCCGCCAGCTGGGGCTTTCGTGGCGGGGCTACGCCTTCACGCTGTGGAAGCAGACATGGCAATACATCCTGACAAACAAGGACAACTGCAAGTTCTACTGCCGCTACTACTACTCGGCGGAGTGTCAGGAGTTCGCCTACGAAAAGCATATGCGCTATTACCGCGGGCTGATCCGCCGGGTCAGCGGCGCGTTTAAGCCGGGCGCCAACGTGGACATGGTGGTACACCAGATCTTCGACACCATGCTGGCTTTCGCCCTGCGGGTGCTCAACGGCGAGATAGAGGACAACGACGACACCACCTACTGGACGTTCTGGCAGATCTATTACTTCGTGGAGCCCCACATCCGGGATGAGTACTTAAAAAGAGAGGGAACAAGCACATAACATGAACCGATCGATCAAGAAAGCGTGGAACGTTGTCAGCAGTATTCTGGTGGCGCTGGTGGTGATCCTGGCGCTCCTGCTGGTGGGCGCAAGACTGGTGGGCTTGCAGGTCTTCACCGTACTGTCCGGCTCCATGGAGCCCACCTATCACACCGGCTCACTGATCTATGTCAAGAAGGTCGACCCCTACACCATCAAGGAGGGGCAGCCCATCACCTTTATGCTGGACGAGAACACCGTCGCCACCCACCGTGTGGTGGGTATCGTCCCCGACGAGGAGGACGCCTCCGTCATCCGCTTCCGCACCAAGGGCGACGCCAACGACGCCGAGGACGGCGGCCTTGTACATTATAAGAATGTCATCGGCACGCCGGTCTTCACCATCCCGTATCTGGGCTACGTGGCGGACTACATCCAGCACCCGCCCGGTATGTATGTGGCGCTGTCCGGCGCAGCGGTGCTGTTGCTGCTGGTGTTCCTGCCCGACGTGTTCGCCGACGACAAGGACGGGGACAAGCCCGGCAAGCGGACAGCCCGCCGCGGCAAGGCCGTGCCGCCGGAGGACACAGCCCCCCAGACCCCGGACGCCTCCGCCCCGGCGGAGCGGACAGAGCAGCCGCGATAGGCTGCCATTCCTGCAAGGGCAATGCCGTAAGGCTCCCTATATACAACATTTTTTAAGGAGGTTTTCGTAATGAAAACAAAAAGCAAGGCGTTACTCATGACCCTTTGCGCGGTGTTGCTCGTTGCTGCTTCCGTGCTGGGCACTATGGCGTACCTGACCTCTACCACCGGCCCGGTCACCAACACCTTCTCCATCGGTAAGATCAACATCACGCTGGATGAGGCTCCGGTCAACGTATACGGCGAGGTAGTCGAGGGTGCTCGTCGCACGGAGAACCAATACAAGCTGGTGCCCGGCCACACCTACACCAAGGACCCCACCGTGCACGTGACTGCCGAGAATAGCGAGAACAGCTGGATCTTCTTGAAGGTCGTGAACGGCATCTCTGCCTTTGAGGCTGACACGAAGATCGCCGATCAGATCACGGCTAAGGGCTGGACGAAGCTCGAAGGTGTCAACGGCGTCGACAACGTGTATTATAGGGAATACGACAAGGATTCTGCCGTTAAGAATTTCGTCGTGTTCGACAAGTTCACGATCGCTCAGAATGCCGAGACTATTGACGGTTGGGATACTGCCACCAACGCCAATATCACCATCACCGCTTACGCTGTGCAGCAGGACGGCTTCGCCACTGCTAAGGCCGCTTGGGATGCCGCTAAGTTCAACTAATCCCTGCGCCACCAACTGCCGAGAGACACGTATCAACTACCATACGCGATTCCAACAGATGAGGGGGGAGCATGACTTCTGTTGTCTGTTGAAATAAAACACAACATACATAGTTTGAAAGGAGGAAGAGATTATGAAGCATAGTGCAAACCGCCGCATCGTGAGCAGCAAAACCTTCGTCGTGATGCTGGCACTGGTGCTGGCTCTGGGCTGTGCAGTAGGGGGGACCATTGCTTGGCTGACCAAGACGACCGGTACGGTCACGAACACCTTCACCTACGGCAACATCGACATTACGTTGACCGAGAACACGGGCGATACGTACAAGATCATCCCCGGTCAGAACATCGACAAGGACCCCAAGGTGACGGTTGTGGGCGGCTCCGAGGCCTGCTGGCTGTTCGTCAAGGTGGAGGAGAAGGACTGGCCTACGTTTACGGATGGTAGCAATCGGAAGGTTTCCTACGCCATTGATACCGCCAACTGGACGCTTGTGCCTGGCGAGACCAATGTCTACTACCATGAGGTCGATGCGGCTACAGCTCTGGCAGGTACTACTTTTAACGTCCTCAAGGACAACAAGGTCTTCGTCAGCGACACTCTGACCAAGGGCGAGATCGAGAACCTCACCAACCCCACGCTGTCCTTCACCGCCTACGCCATCCAGAAGGAAGGCACTGGCGATGCCGCTGCTGCTTGGGCAAAGATTGGCGCCTGAGTATCTCCTTTGCGCGCAAGCGCGGGAACGATACAACGATACCAAGTACGTAAAAACGACAATAATTGAGGAGTAAGGACATGAAAAAGAAAATTACTGCGATTTTCCTGTGCGTTGCTCTCGTGGCCATCGCCATCGTGGGCGCATCCCTCGCTTATTTTACCGATACCAAGACCGCTACCAACACCTTCACCATGGGCGACGTGAAGATCACGCTGGATGAGACCAGTGTGGCGAATCCTACGGGCCCCCGCGTTACCGAAAACACCTACAACACTTACCCCGGTGCTGTTGTGGTCAAGGACCCGACCGTCCATAACACGGGGAAGAACGCCGCGTGGATTCGCGCCACCGTCAAGGTGGAGGGCTGGGAAACCAACCGCACCAAGTATCCCAACTATATGGCTGGGGGGCTGGAGGACTCGCTGCAGTATCTGATCGATGGCCTCGGTGCTGGCTGGAGCGTTGTTGGCGCCACGGCTGCGAACGGGGATGTTACCTTCGTCCTGAAGTATGCTAACGAGCTGGCTGCTGGTGCTGACACCACCCCCATGTTCCAGCAGGTCAAGGTTCCCGCTGGCCTTGAGAACAACGAGGTGTTCGGCAAGATCACCGTTACCGCTGATGCCATCCAGGTTGACGGCCTTGGCACTTGGGATGCTGCTTTCGCCGAGTTCGACAAGTAATCAACCACAGCAAATCGCTGCGTAACCTGACCCCATGGTCTGCGCCCCCGGGCGCAGACCATGCGGGAGCATCCGAACCATCGGGTGTTCCCGCATGGTTCCGTAACCATGACCGCACACCACGGCTCGCACCTGACTGGCGCGAACCACTGACCCATGTCTTCAAATCTCATCGGAGATTTGTAAATACAAGTTGAGGGGAGCAAAGACTATGAAGCGGAAAATTTTGATTCTGTCTGTGCTGGCCATCTGCATCGCCACGCTTGCCGCCGGTACCCTCGCGTACTACAACGCGGAGACCACGGCGCACAACGTCATCACCACCGGTGGCGTGGAGATCGCGGTGCAGGAATGGGCAGACAAGGCCAAGACGCAGCCGTTCGAGGATTTGATGGGTGTGATGCCCGACGCGACTGTCACCAAGATCGCGGAGGTCAAGAACACCGGCGCGTCCGACGCGTGGATTCGCGTGCGGGTCGATAAGGCCATCAAGCTGGCAGGCGCCGGCGAGGTCGACCTCGATATGGTAGAAGTGATCGTCGACCGCACCAACTGGACGGCGGGGAACGACGGCTACTACTACTATCATAGCGCCCTGAAGCCCGGCGAGACCACCGAGCCCATCTTCTCCGAGGTGACCTTTAACGCCTACATGGGCAACGAGTACCAGAACGCCACGGCAACGGTCGACGTAGTCGCACAGGCCGTGCAGATGGCCAACAATGGCAATACCGCAATGGAGGCCGTCGGTTGGCCGAAAGCCTGAGAAGGAGGAAAGAAGCAATGAAAAAGAGATTTCTGGCGCTGTTCCTCTGCTGTGTGATGGTGTTCACGCTGCTGCCCGCCGCCCTGACCACGGCGTTTGCAACGGGTGAGGCGGACGGGGAGCAGGACGAGCAGGACGAGCCGCCTGTTGTCTGCACCTGTGACGCGGCGGAGGGCGCAGCCCACGCCGAGGACTGCCCGCTGTACGTAGCCCCGGAGCAGCCCGCCGACGAGCAGGATAAGCAGGACGAGCAGCCTGTTGCCTGCACCTGCGGCGCGGCGGAGGGCGCAGCCCACGCCGAGGACTGTCCGCTGTACGTAAATCCCGAGCAGCCCGACGACGAGCAGCAGCCCGAGGAGGAGCAGACGGATTATACCGAGGTGTATGAGCAGCTCATGGCTGCCGAGACCGCGGAGGAGCTGGACGCGCTTCTGGACAGCTTTGCGGATGAGGCTGCCATGGACGAGTTTCTGGCATGGCTGGACGCCAACGACAAGCGTACCGCGCTGGAGGAGCACATTGCGGCTCTGAACGAGCAGGAGACGCTGGAGCAGGAGGAAGACACAGCGATCCTGCCCATGGTCGTGCCGTTCACCAATGTTGGCCCGCTGCTGCCCGCCGCTGTGCTGCGCAGAGCCAATGCGCCCATGGCGGTTGCCGCCTTGGATGGCAACAACGGCAATGGCAGCAGCAACAATAACAACGGCCTTGTGCTCAGCAAAAAAGCGGAGCCGGTAGCGGACGGCTATAAGATCACCATGGAGGCCTATGCCACCGGTGCCAGCAGCACCACGGTCAGCACAAAGCCCGCGGACATCGTGCTGGTGCTGGATATGTCCGGCTCTATGGAATACTGCATGGTTTGTGGAAAGAAGCAGGATTCGGGGACTCATGCGACCGATAGTTACACATATAAACCGACATATAGTGTAACGACAAATTGGAATGCGCCTGATTACTACATTAAAGACGGTGATGGATACGTTCATGTCAAGTACTGTAGAGGCGATGTATGGGCGCATTCGAGTTCAGGAAATAGGCATGAGGAGAGTTGGGTGCCCACATCTTTAAACGATAGCGGACATGAACATTATGACTATATTAGCAAGAATGGTGTCATGCTTCCCAAAACCAACGCAAACGATACGGCAGCGAACCGTGTGCAGTTTTATACTTATACCAATCGAGAGCCGTGCACCCCGCGCATTAACGCCCTGAAATCCGCTGTTAACGGCTTTATCGACAATGTCGGCAAACTTTCTCCGGACAGTCAGATCGCCCTTGTGAAGTTTGCGGGAAAGTTGACCAATACAGTTGGAAACAACACGTACATAGATGGTAGTTTTACCTATAACTACTCCCAGATCGTCAAGAATTTGACCACGGTACAGGGCAATGAACAGACTCTCAAGAATGCTGTCAGCGCGTTGAGTCCGGCAGGTGCGACCCGTGCGGACTACGGTATGCAGCATGCCCAGAGTATTATAACTAATGATAAAACCGATCATAACAAGGTGGTCGTCATGTTCACCGACGGCGAGCCGACCAGTAGCAATAGCTTTGAGGATAAAGTTGCCAATGCTGCGATCGCCCACAGTAAGTCCATCAAGGACGCCAATGCGACGGTCTACACCATCGGCGTGTTTGCCGGCGCAGACGGTACGCCTGTAACCTCATTGGATGACGTGAGCAAAACAAACAAGTACATGCATCTGGTGTCCTCCAACTATAAGAATGCCACTGATATGGATACCCCCGGTGACGCTACCTATCCCGAGGGCGGCAAGAGCTACTACCTCTCCGCGGCTGATCAGGGTCAGTTGGAGAATATCTTCCAGCAGATCAGTCAGGAGACCGGCGGAAGCAGCGTGCAGTATGGTACAGAGACCATCATCAAGGACATTGTGACGCCGTACTTCACCATGCCCGCGAACGCGACGGATATCCAGCTATTCACCGCTGAATCCAACGGCAGTGCGAACAGCTGGAGGGCTCGGGAGAGCTTTAACGGCAGCGTTGCGATTCAAGGCAACACCGTCTCTGTCAGTGGGTTCTCCTTTAAGGACAACTGGTGCGGAACCCATACCGCAAGCGGAGGAACCACTTTCCACGACGGTAAAAAGCTCATCATTGAGTTTACCGTCAGCCCCAAGGCAGGCTTCCTCGGCGGCAACGGCGTCCCCACCAACACCAGTGCGGGCATTTACGAGAACGCCACCGCGCAAGAGCCCGTCAAGACGTTCCCCATCCCCACTGTCAATGTCCCCATTCAGGACGTGACCGTGACCGCAGTGGACAAGAACGTCTACCTGCTGGGTACTGTGACGGAGAACGACTGCAAGAACGGCGCCACCGCCAAGTGCAACGGTGTGGATCTGCTCAAGGAGAGTGAGTACACCGGCGAAAACGCGTGGAAGGCAGACTACGTGAAAATCACCACCACCGTCACCAAACCGGACGCAGCCTTGACCGACGATGGCACCTACACCATCAGCGTCAAGGTCGCGCCGAAGCCGCAGGAGTCTGGGATTGTGCCTCCGGTTGGCACACAGGCCACGGCAAAGACCGGCACTATCACTAAGAACATCAACGTCTTCACGCCGGAGCTGACCTTTAAGGATACCGAGGCGTACTACGGCGCAGACGTGCCTACGAATCTCAACAGCAATTGGACCAAGACCGAGTGGAAGCACGGTACTACGGTGGCTGATCCGGCGACCATGCTCGGCACCGCGCCGGAGCTGACGGTCACCTGCACACCCGATGCCAGCAAGATCGCTGATGGCAAGATCAACACCACCGATGATATCGGCGTTGCCGTGACCGTGAAGATCGGCAGCACGGATGTGACCGGGAAAACGACGTTCCAGCATACGAATTGCGCCAACAAGACCTGCACGGTTCCGAATGACTATCAGTTCCTGATCCACGTCAAGACCTGTACCCTGACCGTCAAGAAGGAATTGGCTGCGGGTACGACCGCTGACGACGGCCAGAGCTTCATCTTCACGATCACCGGCCCGGGCATCGCAAAGCGCGTGGTCATTCAGGGCGACGGCTCCGTGACCCTCAAGGGCTTGAAGGTCGGCGAGTACACCGTCAAGGAGGACACCAATTGGAGCTGGCGCTACAAGACGACTGACGGAACGCAGACCGCTACCCTGAGCGCCGCGAATCCTGAAGGCAGTGTCACCGTCACCAACACGCTCGAGAACCACCAGTGGGTGAGCACCGACGTGTACTGCAAGAACGAGTTCAAAAACGGTGGCATAAAGACGATCATTAACGGCAGCGGCAAAACTGTTAATGGCAACCCTGTTAATAACTGAGAAAGGAGGCGGCAGTTATGTATCAAGGAGAACACATGAATAACGGCGGAGCGCCCAAAGCGCGCAAAACGGCGACCCTGCTCGTGGCCATCGTCCTGCTGCTCGGTGTGGCGGTCGGTACCACAGTCGCCTACCTGATCGACAGAACAGAGAAGATCGAGAACAAGTTCGAGTACGCCAAGACCGACGTCACCGTGACGGAGGATTTCGACGGAACGACGAAGTCGAACGTGCAGGTCAAGAACAACAGCAACATCCCCGTGTACATCCGCGCCACCTACGTTGTAAACTGGGTGGATAAGAATGGCAACATCGTCACCTCCGTCCCGACGGGATACGGCTACGAGTTGAGGGAACGATTGACCGATAAGTGGCTGAATGGCCCGGGTGGTTACTATTATAGGTACCCCGTCCAGCCCAACGATTCCACAGAGGGCAGCCTGCTGTACTGTGAGGTTACATACCCGGCAAATCCGGAGTACACGCTGAACGTTGAGATCCTGGCTACCGCCATCCAGAGCGAGCCTAAAGATGCGGTAGAGGCCGCTTGGCCCGTTACGGTCAATAATGCGGACAAAACTCTGAGCGTTACTAAGTAAGGGGGGTGGCGAAATGAAAAAGACAAGTAAAGCGATCATCTCTCTGGTTTTGATGCTGCTCATGGCCATGAGCCTTGTGTCCACGGCCTTCGCCGCGTCCCCGACCATCGAATTCAAGGGCTTTTCCGAGGGGTTTGACCTCCAGCCCGGCAGCGAGTACACAAAGACCGACCTGTTCGGCGATTTCAGAGGCGTCATGCCCGGCGACACGGTGACGGAGACCATCACCTTCACCAATTCCGCCACGGACTGTGACATGGTGGATCTCTACATGCGGGCTGTGCCCCACGATGAGACTGCCAATCCGCTGAGTCCCGAGGTGGCTGCGGAGACGACCGCCGCCGACGTGGCGGAGTTCCTCTCTCAGCTGTCCATGAAGGTGTGGAACGGCAAGGAGCTGATCTATGAGGCCTCTCCCGACAAGCTGGACGGCCTGAAGGAGAACCAGTTCCTCGGCACCTTCCGCACCGGCGATACCGCCCAGCTGCGGGTGGAGCTGAGTGTTCCCCTGGATCTGGACAATAAGTTTGCCAACCGCGTAGGCGAGGTGGACTGGGTGTTCCACGTGGAGGCGTTTAACGAGACGCAGCTCTCCGTGCGTAAGGTCTGGTCCAACGGCAACGACCGTCATGAGGGCAGCTTCGTCACCGTGAATCTGCTGAAGGACGGCAAGGTAGAGAAAACGCAGGTGCTGAACGCCGAGAACAACTGGGCGTACACCTTTGACGGCCTGCGGGATAAGCACAAGTGGACGGTGGTGGAGGCGGAGACGCCGAAGGGATACATGGCGGTCTATGACACGGTGGGTACCCTGACGACCATCACCAACGAGAGAACCTCCTACCCGCCGCAGGATCCCGACAATGCGTTGGATATCACCGTTCATAAGGTCTGGAAGAACGATGCCGGGAAGGATCGCCCTGATTCCGTGACGGTGACGCTGTATAACGGCAACATGGTCTACGACAGCGTGCGCCTGGGCGAGTGGAATAACTGGACGTATTCCTGGCGTGACCCCAGCGCCCTCGGCAACTGGCAGGTTCTTGAGACGAACATCCCCAAGGGGTATGTGCCGTCCTACAGTGTCAGCGACGGTGTTGTGACCATCACCAACGCGCCCGGCCTGCTTCAGACCGGTCAGCTCAACTGGCCGATCTGGGTGCTCGGCGGTGCAGGACTTGTCCTTGTTGCTCTCGGCGGGGCAATGCTGCTGAAGAAGAAGCGGAGCAATGCCTAAAAAACTTGGTATTGCCATCGTAGCAATGGGAGCAGTGCTGATTATATCAGCACTGCTCCTGCTCTTGTATAACCGCCGCGAGGATGCGCGTGCCGGGCAGGAAGCCGAGAGCCTGCTGGCAAACGTGGAAGCGGCCATTCCGTCCAACGGCGCGAAGGACAAGGAGCCCCCGTCTCAGGAGGAGCTTACTCCGGAGATGCCGGTGGTCATGCTCAGCGACTACGAGTATGTGGGCTATCTTGAGATCCCCTCGCTGGGGCTGAAGCTGCCGGTCATGGCGGATTCGGACTATGCGCGCCTGAGATTGGCGCCCTGCCGCCAGTTTGGTTCCTCCCGCACGGACGATCTGGTGATCGCCGCGCACAACTACGAGAACCACTTCGGGCGGCTGAAGGAGCTGTCTGAGGGCGATACGGTCACCTTTACGGACATGGAGGGGATCGTCAACACCTATGCGGTGGGGAAGCTCGAGACGCTGAATCCGGAGGAGGTAGATGCCGTACAGAACAGCGGCTATGACCTCGTCCTCTACACCTGCACCAAGGGCGGCAAGTCGCGGGTAACGGTGTTCTGTGACCGGTCGGCGGAGCTTGCATTTTCTGTTGCGCCGCCGCAATAACCCAACTGCTGCTGCAAAGCTGCATAAAAAAAGAGGATGGCTGCTGCCATCCTCTTTTTGCGTTACCGCTGATATTCGAACTCCAGATCGTACATGCTGACGATGTCGCCGTCCTGAATGCCCATATCCTCCAACGTGTCGAACAGGCCGCTCTGGCGCAGCATCTTGTCGAAGTACATCCGGCTCTCGTAGTCGGAGAAGTTGATGTTGCCCATGAGCCGCTGGAGCCACGGCCCCTCCACCAGCCAGGTGTTGTCCTCCCGCTCGATGTGCAGCGGTTCGGTGGTGTCGATGACCGGCGGCTTGGGGACATATTCCGGCTCGTACACCGTCACCGGCGGCAGCTCGCTGAGCCGCTGGCTGATGCGCTGCACCAGCTCCCGCGTACCCTGATGGGTGGCGGCGGACATGGCGAAGAACTCGTAGCCCAGACTCTCCACATGGGCGCGGAAGGCGTCCAGCTGCTCCGTGTCCGCCAGCAGATCGGTCTTGTTGGCCACGGCGATCTGGGGACGGGTGGCCAGCTCCGGGCTGTACTCCCGCAGCTCGGCGTTGATGGCGTCAAAGTCCGCGATGGGGTCGCGGCCCTCGCTGCCGGACACGTCCACCAGATGCACCAGCAGACGGCAGCGGTCGATGTGCCGCAGGAAGTCGTGACCCAGTCCGGCGCCCTCGCTGGCGCCCTCGATGATGCCGGGGATATCCGCCATGACGAAGCTGACGCCCTCATCCACGTATACCACGCCCAGATTGGGGTACAGGGTGGTGAAGTGGTAGTTGGCGATCTTGGGGTGGGCCTTACTGACCACGCTGAGCAGCGTGGACTTGCCCACGTTGGGGAAGCCCACCAGTCCCACGTCCGCCAGCAGCTTCAGCTCCAGCACCACGTCGTGGCTCTCGCCGGGCAGACCGGCCTTGGCGAAGCGGGGTACCTGCCGGGTGGGGGTGGCGAAATGCTGGTTGCCCCAGCCGCCCCGGCCGCCCTTGCACAGCACAAAGGGGGTGTCGTCGGACATATCCTTGATGATCTCGCCGCTTTCGGCGTCGCGCACCAGCGTGCCCCGGGGGACCTTGATGGTCAGGCTTTCGCCGTCCTTGCCGGTCTTGCGGCCGCCCTGGCCGTCCACGCCGTTGCCGGCCACATACTTGCGCTTGTAGCGGAAGTCCATCAGTGTGGACATAT
>Ga0129313_1001674_pt1 | contig 13409 bp, 9 predicted proteins | sample O1105metagenome_FD_94436 | JGI IMG/M metagenome (GOLD analysis project Ga0129313, IMG submission 94436) | Orangutan group fecal microbial communities from fecal samples from Wisconsin, USA - O1105 metagenome | ecosystem: Host-associated > Mammals > Digestive system > Large intestine > Fecal... | reverse complement strand
GGACAGCTCCACTACGTTCAGCATCGAACTGGCACGCAACGGCGGCTGGTGTGCTGTGATAGAATAATCTAACCCAACATTGTCGGTCAGCGTCTGCTGCGGCAGGCGACTTCTCTGAGCCAACAGGTTGTGGACCGTCGGTCCGCGACTTGCTGGCTCTTTGTTTTTAATAAGGTGCTCTCTTGTGCTTGGGCGGACTGAACTCCAAAGCCGCTCACGGCTCACCTTTGTTGTGGAAATTTCTTGTAGCGGGCAGCAATGGTTATTGGTTGGTTTTGCGGTTGGGCGTAGGGCATTTGATGGCTATATGTGTAATTGTGATGTCTATATATATAATAAGGTGTAAATGTGGACATGATAATATGTGAATATTGCGCCGATAAAACAGCGTTTTGCCCCTTTGGCGACTCCGTTACGGCCCTTTGACAAGCCCAAAGGGTGGGCTTGGTGAGGTCTTTGTGACTTTAACGGTTGTTAAGGATTGGAGTCACGAAAAGCCGCACATTCTTGTCAAAGTGTCAACGAAGTCGCCGTTTGGGTTTACACGCTGCCTTCAGAATTCGCCGTTGCTGTTGATTTAGTGAAAATAGGGTAGTGGTGGCTGACGGGTTGATAGTAGATGGCGGTTTAAGGCGGTCTAAGTGTAGCTAAAAACTAATTTTTATGACAATTTTAAACAAAAACTTCCAATCATCTAATTTTCTGATTGGTGTTTGTTAAAAAAATGCATGTATTTGTAACTTTGCCCAACCCTTATTTTGCTTTTTCAATAATTTTTGCTAATTTTGCGCCCGTATTTAAAAAAATTATAGTCTTTAGAAGATTTATGAAGAGAAGATTTCTTTTGTTTTTGGCTGTAATGCTCCTTAACGTAATGGCAGCATTGGGCCAGACCAAGATTTCCGGAACCGTAGTCTTCCAGGATGATGGAGAGCCCGTTATTGGTGCTTCTGTGCTTGTTGAGGGAAACAAGGCAGGAACAATTACCAATATCGACGGCGAATTCACACTGGAGGTGCCCGCCGGAAAGAAAATTCAGGTTAGCTATGTGGGTATGGAGACACAGACCCTTACCCCGAAGCCAGGTATGAAAATCGCGTTGAAAAACAACACAACCATCGAGGAGGTGGTCGTGACCGGTATGTCCAAGATGGACCGCCGTACCTTTACCGGTGCAACCGATAAGGTGGACGCGAAAGACGCTATTCTCGGTGGTGTGGCTGATGTCAACCGCTCGCTCGAGGGACGCTCTGCTGGTGTGTCCGTGCAGAACGTGTCAGGTACATTCGGTACCGCACCGAAGATTCGTGTGCGTGGTGCCACTTCTATCTACGGTAGCTCAAAGCCGCTGTGGGTTGTCGACGGTGTGATAATGGAAGACGTTAGCGACATTAGCGCTGACGAGCTCTCTTCTGGTGACGCCGAGACCCTTGTGTCTTCTGCTATCGCAGGTCTTAACTCTGACGACATCGAGAGCTTCCAGATTCTGAAAGACGGTTCCGCTACCTCTATATATGGTGCGCGCGCTATGGCAGGTGTGATTGTTGTTACCACCAAGAAGGGTCGTAACGGTCAGGCTCACCTCAACTACTCGGGTGAGTTCACTACTCGCCTGAAGCCCAGCTACAGCAATTTCAACATTCTGAACTCGCAGGACCAGATGGGTCTCTACAAAGAGATGCGCGACAAGGGATGGCTCAGTCTCACTGACGTGCTCAACGGCAGCGACTACGGTGTGTATGGTAAGATGTATGAGCTTATCAACACTTACAACCCAGTAACAGGTCAGTTCGGACTTGCCAACACTCAGGAGGCACAGTACGCTTATCTGCAGCAGGCAGAGATGCGCAACACCAACTGGTTTGACCAGTTGTTCAATAGCAATCTTGTACAGAACCACTCTGTAAGCCTTAGCGGCGGTACTGAGAAGTCTAACTACTACGCATCTATCTCGGCAATGGTCGATCCAGGATGGTACAAAGACAGCAAGGTGAACCGCTACACCGCAAACCTTAATGTGACTCACCACATCATCGACAACCTGTCGTTGAACGTGATAAGCAGCGCTTCTTACCGTAAGCAGAAGGCGCCAGGCTCACTGAGCCAGGACGTCAACGCCGTTACCGGTGAGGTGAAGCGTGACTTCGACATCAACCCCTACTCTTATGCTTTGAACTCATCACGTGCGCTCGATCCTGACACTTACTATCAGACAAAGTACGCTGCGTTCAACATCTTCAATGAGCTTGATAACAACTATATCGACCTCAACGTGATCGATGCCAAGTTCCAGGCTGAGCTGAAGTATAAGCCTATCCGCGACCTTGAGCTTTCTGCCATCGGCGCTATCAAGTATGCTTCTACATCGCAGGAGCATAAGATTACCGAGTTCTCTAACCAGGCGAACTCTTACCGCGCTATGAAGAACACCACAGTGCGTGACAACAACGACCTGCTTTACACCGACCCGGACAACGCTTACGCGCTGCCTATCACGGTGTTGCCGCAGGGTGGCTTCTACAAGCGTACCGACAACCGCATGCTGAGCTACGACTTCCGTGCTACAGCAAACTATAACCACACCTTCAACCGCATTCACATCGTGAACCTGTTCGGAGGTATGGAGACCACAAACATTGAGCGTTCACGCTCTTGGTTCAATGGTGTGGGCATGCAGTACTATGCTTCTGAGGTGCCATTCTACATCTATCAGTTCTTCAAGCAGGGACAGGAGCAGAACTACGAATACTACAGTCTGGGTAACACCAACTCGCGTAGCGCTGCCTTCTTCGCAAACGGCACATATTCTTATAAGGGTAAGTACAACCTCAACGGTACTATCCGCTATGAGGGTACCAACATGCTCGGTCGCAGCCGCAGCGCACGTTGGCTGCCGACATGGAACGTCTCTGGTTCTTGGAACATGCACGAGGAGAACTTCTTCAAGCCTCTCCAGCCAGCGTTCTCACACTTGACACTGAAAGCTTCGTACAGCCTTACTGCTGACCGCGGACCGGCCAGCATCACCAACTCGACCACTATCTTTGAGGCTTACAACCCCTTCCGTCCGTTCTCAACAGACAAGGAGTCGGGCATCGAAATCTATCAGAGTGGTAACGACGAGCTGACATACGAGAAGAAGCATGAGTTTAACTTCGGCGTTGACGCAGGCTTCCTCAACAACCGCATCAATGTTACATTCGATATCTACCACCGCAACAACTACGACCTTATCGGTGTAGTGAACACACAGGGTGTGAACCGCGGTGTGACATCATACGGTAACGTGGCTTCAATGAAGTCGCACGGTGAGGAGCTCAGCATCTCTACCACCAACATTAAGACTAAGGACTTCAGCTGGACAACCAACTTTATCTACTCTCACGCAGTGAACGAGGTGACAGAACTCAAGGCTAAGGTCAACACAATGGACTACATCTCGGGCAACGGCTTCGCCATGACAGGCTATCCCGTACGTGCTCTCTTCTCAATTCCTTTCGTAGGACTGAACGAGAAGGGCTACCCGACCTTCATTAACGAGAAGGGTAACGTGACCGTTACGGACATTAACTTCCAGGAACGTGAGAACAACGGCTACCTGAAGTATGAGGGTCCGACCGATCCTGTGTACACTGGCTCACTCGGTAACATCTTTACTTATAAGGGATTCCGCCTGAACGTGTTCCTTACTTACTCGTTCGGCAACGTAGTACGTCTCGACCCGGTGTTCAGCTATCGCTACACCGACCTGTCGTCTATGACAAAGGAGTTCAAGAACCGTTGGGTGCTCCCCGGCGACGAGAACGTTACCACCATTCCTGTGTTGCTGAGCAAGCGTGAGTATGATGACAACACCTCGCTTCGCTACGCTTACAACGCTTACAACTACTCTACGGAGCGCGTTGCAAAGGGCGACTTCATCCGCATGAAGGAGATTTCACTCGGCTACGACTTCCCCGCAAAGTGGTTTAAGAACATGGCTCTTAACAGCCTTTCTCTCAAGCTTCAGGGCACAGACCTGTTCCTGATTTACGCCGACAAGAAGCTCAACGGTCAGGACCCCGAGTTCTTCCGTGCCGGCGGTGTGTCTGCACCTATGCCTAAGCAGTTCACTCTCACCGTGAAGGCTGGCTTCTAAAATCCCCACAGCAAGACGCACATAGTCTTCTATAAAGAAAGATTGAAAAATGAAAAGAACAAAATTATATATAGCACTTTCACTGATGGCCGCCACCGTAGGATTCACTTCGTGCGACGACTATCTTGACAAACTGCCTGACAACCGTATGGAGTTAAGCTCTCCTTCGGATGTGAGCAAACTGCTCGTGAATGCATATTCCGAGACCAACCCTGCTTATCTGTTGGAGATGTATTCGGACAACACAACCGAATACTACAACAACGCGTGGACAGCTGAGAGCCGCTTCCAGGACCAGGCTTATGCTTGGGCAGACATTACGGAGACTGGTAACGAATCAGTAAGTTCAATTTGGAACTCATACTACTCTGCAATACGTACTGCTAACGAGGCTATCGCCTTTATAGAGAAGCAGGAAAATAAGGACGAGTACAAGGCACAGCTCGGCGAAGCACTTGTGTGCCGCGCTTACGCAGAGTTCATCCTCTCTACCGTGTTCTGCCGCGCATACAACCCGCAGACCGCAGACAAGGAGCTTGGACTGCCTTATCCCACCGCGCCCAACTACAAACTGCTCGTAGAGTACGACCGCGGCACGCTCGCACAGCTCTACGACAACATTGACAAGGACTTGAAACGTGGTCTTCCTTTGCTCACAAACACATACGAGCATCCTAAGTTCCACTTCACACCGGCTGCTGCTAACGCGTTCGCCGCACGTTTCTACCTGTACTATCAGAAGTACGACGACGCGATAAAGCACGCTACTGCCGCGCTCGGTAGCAACCCTGCAACCAAGCTGCGCGACTGGGCGTCATGGTATAGCCTCTCTATGAACTACCAGGTGCAGCCTAACGCATACATCAGTTCTACCAATCCTGCAAACCTTCTGCTGCAGGTGACCTACTCAATGTGGGGCATCTACGGCGGTCCTTACAGCGCGGCGGAGAAATATGCACATGGTGCACGTGTTTCAAAGAACGAGACCTTGCAGGCAGAAGGCCCCTGGGGTAAGACCGAGACAGCTATGGCTGGCGAGGAAAACAGCGCAGTCTTCTACACCAACGGTCTGTCTAAGTACATCCTTCGTAAGCTTCCGTTCCTGGCAGAGGTTACAGACGTGTCTTCAGGAACAGGTTATGCTCACTGCGAGTTCTCTGTTCTTAACACTGACGAGACCCTCGTCGTGCGTGCAGAGGCTTACGCTCTGAAAGGCGAATATGACAAAGCACTTGCCGATATTAACACAGAGCTGTCTAAGTTCATGCCTCACATGTCGGCTCCGCTTACTATTGAGGGCATCAAAGAGTTCTACAACGGTACGAAGCGACCCAACGGCGCATACGTCGGAGGCTTAGACTACTACACACCGGAGTATCCTACCGTTAAGCATGAGCTTCATCCGATGGGCTTTACACTCGAGGAAGAGACTCAGGACCCGATGATTCAGTGCATACTTCAGCTCCGTCGTCTCCTCACTATACATGAGGGACTGCGTATGCAGGACGTTAAGCGCTACGGCATCACAATCTATCGCATGAAACTCAACGAGTCGGACGAGCTGATTGGGGTTACCGACAAGATGACTGCCGACGATCCTCGTTCTGCCGTTCAGCTTCCTGTAGAGGTTCTCAGCGCCGGTATGCAGCCCAATCCAAGAAACACAAACAAGTAATTTGTAAACTGTAAGTGAGATGAAAAAGAACTTATATATCATAATGCTCGCCTTCGTCACAGCCCTTGGACTGGTGTCTTGCTCTGACGACGACCCGAGCTCAAACACCATCTATCCCACCGACTCGCCGGCACGTGACAACTTCGACAACTGGTTGTTGAAGAACTACACGTTCCCCTACAACGTGGACGTGAAGTATAAGATGGAAGACATAGAGAGCGACCATAAGTACACGCTTGTGCCTGCGGACTCTGCTAAGAGTGCCAAGCTCTCCATCATCATGAAATTCCTGTGGTTCGACGCCTACAATGAGGTGATAGGTCCGGACTTTATCAAGGAGAACATGCCGCGAATGATTCACTTCATAGGCTCACCTGCCTACAACAGCGAGGGCACCATGGTGCTCGGTACTGCTGAGGGTGGCCTGAAGGTGACTCTGTACATGGTGAACAATCTGACAGACGAGATGCTCACCGACTACACTACGATGAACGAGTACTACTTCCACACTCTTCATCACGAGTTTACGCACATCCTCAACCAGAAGGTGCCGTACGACCGCAGCTACGACCTCATCACCGAGAGCAGCTACGTGAGCGGCAACTGGTACAACATTCCCGACCACACAGCTCACCAGTTGGGTTTTGTGACACCTTATGCAATGGTTGAACCTGTTGAGGACTTTGCCGAGATGCTGTCAATGTATGTTACTATAAGCGAGGCAGAGTGGAACGCTATCATCGCCGACGCTACCAATCCCAACAAGGCTGATGGCGAGCAGGATGGTGCCGACTTCATCAATGCCAAGCTCGACATTGTACGTTCATACATGCGTGACTCTTGGAACATCGACATCGACGTGCTCCGCGACGCCGTGCTGCGTCGTGCTGCTGAGTTGAAGTCTATCGACCTTGACCATCTCAATTAATTCTTGCGTGTAGGACAAACACTCAGCTTTACGCAGAATTGAATTAAGATTCAGCAGAATTCGATTAAAATTCGGTAGAATTGGAGATTGAGATTCGGCAGAATTTGATTATGATTCAAAAGTTTTAAACTAACGAGTACAGAGAAAAATGAAAAAGATAATATTAGGAACAGCGCTCGCTTTCGTGGCACTCACGATGACTTCGTGTCTGCACGACAACGAGGAACTCTTCGATACACCAGCCGCAGAGCGTCTGGAGCAGGCTGTAAAGGCTGACAAAGAGTTGCTGGAGTCTGCCGCTAACGGCTGGCAGATGCGCTACTATACTGGTCGTGACTACACCGGTGGTGGCTACACCATGTACATGAAGTTCAAGAACGGCAAGGCGTCGGTGTCGTCAGACATCGCCCCTGCAAGCATGGTTACAACGTCAAGCTATGACGTTACTAAGGACCAGGGTCCCGTGCTGACCTTCAATACGTACAATGTGATTCTCCACTACCTTGCACAGCCCTACCAGAGCGACGTTGACGGTGAGCAGGGCGACTACGAGTTCGTCATCACCCGCACAACACAAGACTCTATCTACGTGACCGGTAAGAAGTGGGGCAACAAGTTTGTGATGACCCGCGTACCCGCCGACCAGAGCTGGAAGGAGAGCATCAACAAGATGCAGAGCATCATCTACGCGATGCCGTTCTCATACATGCCCGCAGCATCTACTTCCGAGCAGGACCGTGTGATGATAGACCCCACATTGCGTCGTATATATATCGGCGACGACGTGGTGGACGGTGTGCCTTTCTACATGACCACCGAGGGCATCGCTATGCAGACTCCTGTGGCCATCGCAGGCAAGGAAGTGAGTGAGCTTAAGTACAATGCTACTGCTAAGACACTCACATCGGCAGACGGAGCCTTGACACTTAACAACACCCTGCCTGCTGGCTACCGTCCCATGAGCGAATTTGTTGGCACTTGGAACATGAAGTTTGACAACTACGACTCTTCTACAAAGAAGTATTTCGAAGACTGGCAGACATTCACCCTCTCTCCGCTTACCGACCTCATTCAGCAGCCGTCATTCAGCGCAATGGCAGCAGTCTTCAAGTGTCGTAATTACGATATGGCTTTCCGCATGGCTTATTCGCCTGTCACTGGCAAGCTCAGCATTCCTGCACAGTTCATAGCCGATCCTTCAAACTCAGGCCCTGCACTTCTGCTTGCTGCTTGTTATATTGACGACAAGGGTTATGTGCAGCCCAGTGTACAGGACTTTAATATTGTCGAAGACGAGAACGGCGACATGAAGGTGGTTTGTGATGACCCCAAGTATAACAGCATCGTGCTGTTCACACTTAACGGAAAAGGTCAGGCAAATGGTCTCTTCTACTTGTGGGAGAACGTTTCAGACTTCGTGTCGGCAGTGCAGTAACCCCGGTTTTAACGCATAAACTTATATTTAGAACAAAATGAAAAAGATATATGGACTAATGGCTCTCGCCATGGGAGTTGCCACATTGTTCTCTTGCAGTGACGACAACAACAACTCGTCTGCATACGACAACGGTGTGAAGGTGACTCTGGCAGAGACCGCTATCAAGGCTGCCGGTGGTGCAGCCGCCATTGAAGTGGACAAGCCGGTGACCACTGCATACAGCACAGACAACTGGCTCAAGGTCAATATCGATGGCAACAAGGTGAGCGCAGCAGCCGACCGCAACGACTCGCGTGAGTCGCGCTTCTCTACAGTAGTAGTAAAGGCTTCTGACACCGACTCTACCATTGTGAGCGTATCGCAGCTCGGTACCGTGTTCGGCTACACAGACGGAAAGGTGGTAGTAGAGAACGAGGGTGGTAAGGCACAGAGATTTGTGCTCCACAACGCAGAGTTCCACGTAAAGGAAGCCCCCGACTGGGTGACCACCAGCGTCAAAGGCGACAGCGTCTATGTAGACGTGGCTGCTAATGCCGATGGCAACATGCGTAAGGGATATGTATGTCTGGAGTCTGGCGACTATGTAGACACACTCTCTGTAGTGCAGGCTTCGTTTGACGAGAGCATCGCTGGCAGCTACGTCCTCAGATACTACGATGTGCTGTTCGACAATCAGGGTAGTATCGCAAGCATCGCTCCCGCTGAGACTTCCGCCGATGTATATACATTCAACGGCAATGTTACGGTTTACATCCCTGAGTTCGGCTACAGCTGGATTGCTGACTACGACCCCAAGACCCTCGGTCTGTCGTTCAAGTCGGCTCAGATTGTAGGTACACTCTACAACCAGTACTACCTGTATGAGCTTGCTATCAGCGCAGATTTGGACATGGGCTTCACATCTGACAGCTATTCTAACTTCACGTTCGACCTCGATAAAGATACGAACAAGAAGTATGCTACCTTCAGTGGCAACGTGAATGGCGCCGACGCTTTCGGCATGATGTTCATCGCAACGTCTGCTATCGGACTGACCACAGACAACCTTGTAGGCATCATTAGAACGTGGGTTCTTCCGGAGCTTGACGAAGACACCTCTGATGCCGCTGCAAAGCGCAAGATGATGTCACCGGCACAGATAAGCCGTGTCAAGTCTATGGCAAAGGCTATGATGTTTAAGCAGCATCTCTCTGGCAAAATCTTCTAAAGACAGACAACATAAATGACAAACGGGCTGCTCCGAAATCGGAGCAGCCCGTTTTGCTGTTTTAAGAGTCGATGCGTCTTAGTTGTGTACGAGTGTGCCTATCGGCTCGCCGTCCATGACCTTCTTCAGGTTGCCCACGATGTCCATGTTGAACACGTAGATGGGCAGGTCGTTCTCCTTACACATGGTGGTAGCGGTGAGGTCCATGACCTTCAGTCCGCGAGTGTATATCTCGTCGTAGGTTATGTCGCTAAACTTTGTGGCTGTAGGGTCTTTCTCTGGGTCGGCAGTGTAGATACCGTCGACGCGCGTACCCTTCAACATCACGTCTGCCTCTATCTCTATGCCGCGCAGCGACGAGCCAGTGTCGGTAGTGAAATAGGGTGAGCCGGTGCCTGCCGAGAATATGCACACATAGCCAGCTTCCATTGCCTCGATGGCTTTCCATTTGCTGTAAAACTCGCCGATAGGCTCCATGCGAATGGCGGTGAGCACTTTGGTCTTGACGCCTACAGCCTCGAGTGCCGAGCTTAGTGCGAGCGAGTTTATCACCGTGGCGCACATGCCCATCTGGTCACCCTTTACTCTGTCAAAGCCCTTTGACGCTCCGCTCAAGCCGCGGAATATGTTGCCGCCGCCGATGACGATGCCTATCTGCACTCCCATCTCGCTGACTTCCTTTATCTGCTCGGCGTATTGTCCGAGACGCTCAGGGTCGATGCCGAAGCTCTGCTTGCCCATCAGACTCTCGCCGCTGAGCTTAAGCAGTATTCGTTTAAATTTTGCCATAGTTGTTTTTGTATAGTTTTTATTTGTTTATAAATATTGTTTCGATTGAAAACTGAAGCCCCAGTCGGGGGGATAAAGACTCTCCTCCTTTTAAAGAGCCGCCCTCCTTCTTTTAGAGAGCCTCCCTCCTTCCGTCGGGCTATATTATGAATTTCACTTCCTTAAAGGCGTAGTGCCGTGTTTCTCCCGTGTCTGTCTGTAGTGTTAGCGTGCCGTTCAGCGCCACGTCTTTTATCTCTGCGCAGAATTCGCCGTTGCGGTCTGCGTAGCGGTGCATGCCTGTGCGACGGTATAGCGCAGCCTTGTATGCGTCGGCTATGCGGTCGTAGTTGTGGTCTACCACCATCTGGTAGTAGCGCTCAAAACATGTCACTATGGTTTCGAGCAGCGCCTCACGGTCTATCTGTGTGCCCACGATGCTACACAACGACAGCGGATTGGGCGCCTCGCTTCTGAACACCGTCTGGTTCACGTCTATGCCCGTGCCAAATATGCAGGTCTTTATGGTCTTGCCACTGAGCGTGGTCTCTATTAGCGTGCCGCTTATCTTGTAGTCGCGCCAGTATATGTCGTTGGGCCATTTCAGCCGCACATCCTCTCCGTCGCAGCCCTGGCTTATCACGCTGTCTATCGCCTCTTTCAGTGCCAGCGCCTCTGCCATCGACAGCACAAACTGTTTTTCGGCTTCTACGCCAGTGGGTTTTACCAGCATAGAGAACAGCAGGTTCTTGCCGTCTTCGCTCTCCCATGTGTTGGTGCCTTGTCCGCGTCCTTTGCTCTGGTAGTCGGCGGTCACCACCACCAGGTCGTCGTCGCTGTCGCCAGCGTAGCGGCTGAGATAGGTGTTGGTGGAGTCGGTGTGGTGGAGTCGTATTATCTTTTTCTTCATCTTACTTATCTTATTGCAAGCAGGGGTCTGAACGCGTCTTCCATGTGTTCTATCTTCTTTATGCCTTTCGGCCCGCCCACTATCGCCACGATGTCAAAGCGCAGCATGTCGTCAATGTCGTGCATCTTGACATAGTGGTTGGCAGACTTTGCAATGTGGCGAATCTTCTTTAGGTCCACGGCGTCAAACGGTGTCGTTATGTCGTCGTTGGTGCGCGTCTTCACCTCTACAAACACCAGGGTGGCGTTGTCGGGCGTGCGGGCAATGATGTCTATGTCGCGATGGCCGCTGTGCCAGTCGCGCTCCACTATGGTGTAGCCCTTGTCGCGCAACAGCTGTTCTGCCGTTGCCTCGCCCCATTTGCCCAACTCGTTGTGTGTTGCCATTGTCACCTTAGTTTATGTGTCTGTTTGCTTTACAAAGTTAGGCGAAAATAGTAGAACGTCAAAACAAAACAATGTTTATTTTCGCGTGGCGCTACCACTACGCCCCATTGGGCTTGCCAAAGGGCCGTAGTGGGAAGCTCAAAGGGCCGTAGTGGGAAGCTCAAAGGGCCGTAGTGGGAAGCCCAAAGGGCCGTAGTGAGAAGGTCAAAGGGCCGTAGTGGGAAGGTAACGAAAGAAGGCGCACTTCTCACGAAGTACGCCTTCTATATGCCTTTAAAAAAAATTACTTGTCTATTATTATTTATAAAAGAGAGAAATTCCTATCGCTTTGCGCCCTCACAGTGGTGGAGCGCTGCTGTCGTAGCCTTATTTTATTTTAAGAAACGACTCCAGTTCTTTGATGTCGCGGCGTGACATAGTGCCGTCGGGAGAGGTCACCACGAAGTAGTTGAGGTGTGATTTGCCGTCTATGAACTTGGCTGTGGCGATGCTGCCGTCGCGCATCATCATTGTGAAGTAGCCGTTGGGCTTGCCGTTGACGAATGTGCCGTGCCACTTCTCCTTGCCGTTGGGGTAGAAAGCTGTCACGTCGCCCTCGTAGCGGGTGTTCTTGTCGTTGCTGAGATCGATGAAGCTGTAGCCGCCCTCAATCTTCACATTGCCGTTAGGATAGAAGTCGCGGAACACGTCGCGCTTTTCGCGTCCTGTGCCCTCTGTGAGCAGCAGTCTGCCGTATGCAGCAATGTCTTTGCTATCGACGCGCATGTTTTCTACGTTGTAGTAGATGGTGTCGTTAGAAACGGGGGTAGCGTTTACTATACGCTTGTGTGCAAAAGATGCAGTTGTGAGCATTGCCATTACGGCAATAAGTAATATCTTCTTCATGTGTTTAAGCTTTAAATTAATAGGTTTTTGTTTCTTTTTTCTGATGCAAAGATAGTGTATTAAATCGTAAGTTGTATCGTTTGTTAACACTATTTTGCACATATTTTCCACCGTTTTTTTGATTGTAATTTGATGTGGCGGTCAAAAATCGAAATAAAAAGAAACTTGGTGGTTTTACTTACACTTTGTAAAGTTGATGTGTTGAAAATTACACCGTGACAGGGCTTTGGGCTAATCTTTTGTCATTATGATATGAAAAACACTGTCTTTCTGTTCGTGGTGATAGGCAGTGTGGCGCTTATGACTTACGAAATGAAAGACAGTGTTGGTGAAAAGGGGCGTTTTGCTCGGTTTTATTGTGCGTTGCGTCTGCTGCCGTGCTGCATGTTTGGCAGGAAGCCGGCTATGACTCCCAGTAGCGGCAGCAGTGAGCTTATGCGGAAGATGTATTCTATGCTTGTGAGGTCGGCAAGCCATCCGAAGAAGGCAGAGCCTATGCCGCCGAGGCCGAACATCAGTCCGAAGAACACGCCGCAGACCAGTCCCACCTTGTCGGGGAACAGGTCGGTGGCGTAGATCACTATCGACGAGAATGCCGACGCTATGACCAGTCCCGACATGACGGCACACACCACGGTGAGCACCAGACCGGTGTAGGGCATGGCGAGGGCGAATGGTGCCGCTCCGAGTATTGAGAACCAGATGACATATTTGCGTCCGAAGCGGTCGCCGAACATGCCTCCTGCCACTGTGCCGATGGCAAACGCCGCTAAAAAGACGAACAGGCAGAGTTGCGATGCGCCCACGGACATGTGGAATTTGTCTATAAGGAAAAAGGTGAAGTAGCTCGTTATACATGCCGTGTAGAAGTACTTGGAGAAGATGAGCATAACGAGTATGAACATTGACCAGTGCTTTCGTCGGCGCGAGAGGGTGGTGTTGGGACGTGGAGTGGCAATATTGTGCTGCTGCTGGTAGGTGAGACGGGCGCTGTACCAGTAGCCCACGCGCAGCAATAGGATGGCTGCTGCGACGGCTGCCAGCGCAAATGTGGCTATGGATTGCTGTCCGAAG
>Ga0129313_1001673_pt1 | contig 13417 bp, 8 predicted proteins | sample O1105metagenome_FD_94436 | JGI IMG/M metagenome (GOLD analysis project Ga0129313, IMG submission 94436) | Orangutan group fecal microbial communities from fecal samples from Wisconsin, USA - O1105 metagenome | ecosystem: Host-associated > Mammals > Digestive system > Large intestine > Fecal... | reverse complement strand
TGCGAACTGTGCATCGGAGTGCATACGTCCCAGAGTATCTGTAAAGCCGTAGGATGCGGGACCTGCAGCCATGTTATCGGGATGCAGGGTACGTCCTGTACCGCCGCCGGAAGCAACGGAGAAGTACTTCTTTCCTGCTTCGATTCTCTCCTTCTTGTAGGTACCTGCAACGGGATGCTGGAATCTGGTAGGGTTGGTAGAGTTACCGGTGATGGATACGTCTACATTCTCCTTCCACATGATTGCAACACCTTCGGGAACGCTGTTTGCGCCATAGCAGTTTACCTTGGAACGAAGTCCCTCGGAATAAGGAATTCTCTCAATTTCCTTAACAGTGTTGGTATAAGGGTCGTACTCGGTTTCTACAAATGTAAAACCGTTGATACGAGAAATAATCTTTGCTGCATCCTTTCCGAGACCGTTCAGGATAACACGCAGAGGCTTCTGACGAACCTTGTTTGCCTTCTCTGCAATACCGATAGCACCCTCTGCTGCTGCGAAGGACTCATGTCCTGCCAGGAAACAGAAGCAGTCGGTATCCTCTTCCAGAAGCATCTTGCCCAGGTTACCGTGTCCCAGACCAACTTTACGGGTATCCGCTACAGAACCGGGAATACAGAATGCCTGAAGTCCCTCACCGATTGCAGCAGCAGCGTCTGCAGCCTTGCGGCATCCCTTCTTGATTGCTATTGCCGCGCCTACGGTGTATGCCCAGCAAGCGTTCTCAAAGCAGATAGGCTGAATCTTCTTTACCTGCTCGTATACGTCAAGACCCGCGTCCTTGGTAATCTTCTCAGCTTCTTCGATAGAGGAGATACCATAGCTGTTCAACACAGCTGTAATTTTATCAATACGTCTTTCATATGATTCAAATAAAGCCATTTTTTTCTGTCCTCCTTTATCTTCCTAATTACTCTTTTCTGGGGTCGATAATCTTAACCGCATCGTCAACACGTCCGTACTGACCCTTGGACTTTTCGTAAGCGGTTGTGGGATCGTCGCCCTTCTTGATGAAGTCGGTCATCTTTCCCAGGTTTACGAACTGGTATCCGATAATCTGGTCGTCCTTGTCCAGAGCGATACCTGTTACATAGCCTTCTGCCATCTCCAGATAACGGGGCCCCTTCTTGAGAGTACCGTACATTGTACCAACCTGGCTTCTTAAGCCCTTACCAAGATCCTCAAGTCCTGCACCGATGGGCAGACCTTCCTCGGAGAATGCACTCTGGGTGCGTCCGTAAACAATCTGAAGGAACAGCTCTCTCATGGCGGTGTTGATAGCGTCGCACACAAGGTCGGTGTTCAGAGCTTCCATAACGGTCAGACCGGGCAGAATCTCTGCAGCCATTGCTGCGGAATGAGTCATACCGGAACATCCGATGGTCTCAACAAGTGCTTCCTGGATGATACCTTCCTTCACGTTCAGGGTCAACTTACATGCGCCCTGCTGAGGAGCACACCAGCCTACACCGTGTGTCAGACCGGAAATATCTTCTACTTTCTTTGCCTGTACCCACTTAGCTTCTTCGGGGATAGGCGCACATCCATGATGCACACCCTGAGCGACTGTGCACATTTCTTCAACTTCCTTTGAATAAATCATGTGAAATCTCCTTTCAATTATGTACATACCGGACAAGCCCGGCTGAAAACCTTATCTTGCCCATGCTCCTACACATTCTCTCACATTTGCAGTAAAAAATCCAGAGGTTTTTACAAAAAAACAGGAATTGTGTCAAATCCTTTTATGCAGTGGTAATACCTGAGTCTTTTTGGTATAATTATGAAAATATATACTTACAGGGAAAGGATAATAACTACATGAGCATGCTGATTTCTCTACACGGCACCTGGGACTTTTGCCTTGACACCGAAAAACAGGGACTGGCCTCACATTTTGAACTTCAGAGGTTCCATGATACCATACAGCTCCCCACTACTGTCTCCGAGGCAAAAAAGGGTACTCCTCATTCAAAAACAGAGACAGGATTTCTCACAGATCCCTATGAAATGTCCGGCTACAGCTGGTATCGAAGGGTAATGTCTCTGCCCTTTTCCTCCGTCTCGGATATAAGCGGAAAACAATTTGAACTGATTTTGGAGCGCACCAGGACTTCTTATGTATGGGTTGACGGTATATTTGTGGGATGTTTCGACAGCTTTATCGCACGTCATACCTATGATTTGACCGGCTTTATCAAAACTTTGACCCCTGAAATTACCATTATGGTGTCAAACACCGACTATAAGGTGCCCGGCGGTCACATGACCTCTCCCGACACGCAGACCAACTGGAACGGAATATTGGGAGATATCAATCTGCTTGTCAGGGACGGCGTCAGACTGGGAGCAATCCATGCGCAGTGCAATTTTGCGGAAAAGTCTGTTCATCTGCACCTTCCTGTCCGTTATGAAGCGTCTGTCTCCTGCCCTGCACGGATTCAGGTTCTGCCTGTCCTCTGTCACCTCAAAGATGTATATGCGGAAGCTGATAAAAATATCCCTTCAGACGCACTATTTGAGGAACTTGTTGAGACACGTCAGCTTACCGGGGAGAAAGACTTTTATGATGTGGTTCTGATGCCTGGTGAAAATGAATTTGACCTGCTGCTAAATCTTTCGGAATCAGGCAGACTCTGGGATGAGGAAAATCCCTATGTCTATCGGCTTGATGTCACTGTCTCTGCACAGGCAGAAATTTCTTCATGCGGTTCTTCTTGCTGTGATACGTCTTCCGTCTATACCGGGCTTTGCTCCTTTACTTCAGACGGCACAAATTTCTGCATCAACGGCAGAAAGACTTTTCTCCGCGGAAAACATGAGGGTATGATTTTCCCTATGACAGGCTACGCACCTATGAGCGTTTCCGGCTGGCTCCACGTCATGAAGATTTCCAAAAATTTCGGAATCAATCACTATCGTTTTCACACCTGCTGTCCTCCCGAAGCAGCATTTATTGCTGCTGATTTGCTTGGTATTTATATGCAGCCGGAGCTACCCTTCTGGGGTACCTTCAACGGGCCCGATGACGAGGGTTTCAATCGGGAAGCTCAGGATTTCCTGGAGACAGAGGGCTTCCGCATGTTGGAGAGTTTTGCAAATCATCCATCTTACCGTATGATGTCCATGGGAAACGAACTTTGGGGCAACGCCTCTGCCATCAATGATCTGTTGGGGAAATATAAGACATTCCGTCCTCATGTGCTTTTTACCCAGGGTTCCAACAATTTTCAGTGGGTACCCAACATCCAGCCAAATGATGACTTTTTTTCCGGTGTCCGGTTTACTTTGGACAGACAGATCCGTGGTTCCTACGCTATGTGCGATAAGCCTCTGGGACATGTACAGTCAGCTTCGCCCGATACGCGATTCAACTACGATGAAGCAATTCGCCCGTCCTATACGTCAGAGGCTTTGCAAGTCTCCTCCGACGGTACAGTGGAAATCCAATACGGAACCGGAGTGAAACGGGTAAAACTGACGGAAGCTCAGTCGGAACTGATTCCGGAAATTCCGGTGATTTCCCATGAAATCGGGCAATATGAAACCTTCCCCGACTTTTCGGAAATTGAAAAATACACAGGCGTGCTAGAGCCGAGAAATCTCACGGAATTTAAAAAACGGCTGGAAGAAAAAGGGATGCTTTCTCAGGCTCATGATTTCTTTATAAACTCCGGTGCGCTGGCTGTTGCCTGCTATAAAAGTGAACTGGAAACTGCCCTGCGTTCTTCTTATCTTGCGGGCTTTCAGATTCTGGATCTTCAGGATTTTACCGGTCAGGGGACTGCTCTTGTGGGAGTGCTCAATGCATTTATGGAAAATAAGGGATTAATCACTGCTGCAGCCTGGCGCAAATTCTGCTCCGGTGCAGTGCTCCAGGCGGAATTTGACAGCTTTGTTGTCACCTTCGGACAAAGTTTCTCCTTTACTGCCTCCCTGAGCTATTTCCGCATGGAAAACCTTGCCGATTGCAGACTGTTATGTCGTTTGACGGATATGGAGGGTTTCATCGTTGGTTCCGTATCTCAAAACATCTCTCCCATCACAAAAAACGGCAGACATATCCTTGGTAAATTTGATTTGAAGATTCCGAAATTGAAAGCACCTTCAGCCCTTCAACTCGCCGTGGAACTGGAAGGTACAGGTATTGCAAACGAATATACACTATGGTGCTATCCCGAATCGTCACAGCAAGCTCCTACAGTATCCGATTCTGACAGACCGGCGTTCCTCTGTTCTGAATTGCCGGACATAGCCGGACACGCAAAATCCTGTATTCTCTTCCTGTCGGAGAAAGAGAACATGGCTTCCGTGGAGGGAACCTACTGCACGGATTTCTGGTGCTATCCCATGTTTCGCAGCATTTCTTTAAGCATGAACAAGGAGGTTCCCGTGGGCACAATGGGTCTGTTGATTCAAAATGGACACGAAGCACTAAAAGGTTTCCCCTGTGAGAGCTACACCACGCCCCAATGGTATACTGTCGTAAACGCTTCCCGCTCCACCATACTGGACGATACAAATATTCTTCCCATTGTTCAGACTATCGACAACTTTGACCGGAATCACCGTCTGGGACTGCTCTATGAAATCTATCTGAGTGACCTTGACCTTGGTGTTCTGGTCTGCACCAGCGATTTGCCCGGACTGATAAGAGCAGGACATCCCGAGGCAACGGCTTTGTATAACAGTCTGACTTCCTATCTGCCCCGTTTGCGCGAGACAAGGTCTGAAAAATATGCAATGTCCTTTGACAGTTTTACCTCCTTGATTTTAAGATAATTCCGATATGATATGTGAGACACAGGGAAACACATATAGAAAGAGGATGTACCTCCCATGGAAGTACATCCTCTTGTTTTCTCACTCCCTGTTTATTTTTTGTAACTGGGCCATCATACTCAGGAAACCTTCTTCCTTTATTATTGCAAGCCCGGATGCTTCATCTCCGAGTACAATCAGATTGTCTCCCGGCTCAATTTTAAATACCTTTCTGGCCTTTGCCGGAATAACAATTTGTCCCTTATCTCCCACTTTTACCACACCAAACATGTGCTTCCCCTTCGGAGGCACAGCGAGGCCGGTATCTTTGCCGTCATAGTTTACCAGATCATCCAGTGAAACCTGGAATACCTCTGCGATTTGTTTACATTTTTCTACGTCCGGCAACGACTCTCCTGTTTCATACTTTGATAAGGTCTGTCTGCTGACATGAATTTTGTCTGCTAATTCCTCCTGAGAAAGCCCATGCATTTTTCTGAGTTCCACCAGATTGTCCTGAAACATTTTTACTCCTTCTTCATTTTTGAATCCTTTTTTATTCCCAGTACACACCAGCGAATGAACGGGATTCTTGAGATAATCTCATACAGCAATAATCCTCCTGCAAATGCAGCAAGCGTAACCAGCAGGTAGATAAGGCCGGCCGGCAGTTTTGTATACTTTGTCAGCAGATAAGCAGCAAAAGAAAGCGCCAGATAATGGAATACGTACAATCCAAAGCTTCTCTTTGCAATAAATACACTAAATTTATCAGTTCCGTATGCCCATTTTTTAAAGCAGCCAATTACCGCGAGACACATTATCCAAGCATAGCTGATGGCAAAAGGGGAATTTACCGCAGGAGCCTCTGCATAATTTTGTCCATAGGTAATATATACATAAGCTGCTCCAAGGAAAAGAGCCGCTATCAGCAACGGAACCGCATACTTTTTCAGACAATCCGTTACCTCTTCGTGCGAAAAAACATAATACCCCAGCAAAAAGCCAATGCCGTAAATTCCGAAACGATATACCACTATTACCGGAGTATTTAAAACTTGCGCTGCTCCCCAAACTGCAAGTCCAAGGAGAATGAGCATCAAAATATTAGTCTTGGCACCCAGCTTCAAAAGTCTTCCTTTCTCCACTTTACGTACAAGAAGAAGAATCAGAGACAAAATCCACATCACCTGAACAGTCCAGAGAATTCCTGTGCCCGAGACACACATAATCAAGTATAACACAGGTGCCGGCGTCTCCGGCATGGAATCAAACGCATGACCGATTGCCATGTTAAAATATCCCTGTGCCCATCCGAATACCAATAGTCCAATGGTAGATGGTACCAGCAGTTTTCGGGTTCTTGCCCGTAAGAATTCCCCTGCACTATGGTTTTCCAAATAGAATCTGCTGCACATTCCGCTTATGATAAACAAAATTAACATAAACCACGGATACAACAGATACTGCACAACATCCAGCCAAGGTACATTTGCAATCGGTCCGATTACACCGGCTGTAATTACAGAATTGAACATGTAAATGACATGATACAAAACTACCAGAATAATTGTGAAAGAGCGAATGTTATCAATGTAGTATTTTCTCATACAATTACCACCTTTGCTATTAATTTTAACATATTATAGCAAATAAAACATTGTCTTTCTACCAACTATTTTTAACATTACATCCCGTATTTTGTTAAATTCAGTTGCTTTATTTCCTATTACACATTCGACAAAATCAACTCCATTTTTCCTGTCAATTCCACGCTCTTAACTCCGTTTGGAATCAGGAAATGGTCGCCCTTTTTCACTGGCTGGCTGTTGACAATACCGTCACCGGACACTATCGTAGCCAACAGAAAAGGAGCATTCGTATCAAACTGCATACTGCCGTTTAAATTTACCTTTGATACCCGATAATACTTGCAACGATAAAGCTCATTAATGCAGTTCTCGGGCAAGTCTGCCGCGGATTTGACACTTTCCTCCGCTGATTTTGCGGGCACCGTAATGACATCGATGCTCTGCTCAACGTGCAACTGTCTGGGCTTGCCGTTTGAAAGCCTGTCATAATCATAAACACGGTAGGTAATATCACTGTTTTGCTGAGTTTCCAAAATCAGGAGTCCGCCCTTGATAGCATGTACTGTTCCGGGATCGATTTGGATAAAATCACCCTTCTTTACAGGAATCTCACGAATGAACTCCTTCCAGCGGCCCTGATGAATCATGTCATCCAGTTCTTCCTTTGTCTTCGCATTGTGACCGATGACCAACGTTGCTCCCTCGGGGCAATCCAGTACATACCAGCACTCCGTCTTGCCCAGAGAACCGTTTTCATGAGATCCTGCGTAAACATCATCCGGGTGTACCTGAATACTCAAATCATCCTTTGCATCGATAATCTTTACCAACAGCGGGAAGCGGTCATAGTCCACGTTTCCGAAAATTTCAGGGTGCTCTTTCCAGAGAGTCGAGAGCTTTTCTCCCTCATAAATACCGTCACGTATGGTGCCCTCTCCGTTTGGATGGGCCGAGATGCCCCAGCATTCTCCGATATCCGTTCCTTCCACCGGATAGCCAAACTCGTCGTGAAGGCGGCTTCCTCCCCAGATATTATGAGTAAATACAGGATTCAAAAACAGAATCTGTTCACAAGGCTGATTGCAGGATAGATTTGCGCCTTTTTCCTCTATCACCTTCTTATACCAGAATGCGGAATCCTTGACGATTCTCTTCTGATTTTTGTAGTCTACATATACAATTCCGAAGCGCTGTTTATAACCGTCACTCCACTCAAAATTATCCAAAAAGGTCCAGAGGAAATACCCCCTGACATCCGCTCCTTCCTCCATAGCCTTCTGCATGGCACCGATATAGCTGTCCAAAAATGTAATTCTGTCATTGTCGTGTACTTTTCCGTCGGGCGCAATGTTGTCATGACAACCCATCCCGTTCTCTGTGATGTAGAGAGGAAGCGGGTAACGCTCCGTCAGGAATTTGATACCGTAGTAAAATGCCTTGGGAGTTACGGGCCAGTCCGTACCCGTCTTGGGGAACCCCGGCTCACGGCTCACAAACTCCGGCTCACCGTCCTTTCCCGCCCTGACATAATAGCCGTTATAAATATTCTGTCCCATAAAGTCCAGGGGCTGATGAATCAGCTCCATGTCCTCCTCGGTAATCTCGGGCAGATACTCCGCAAATTGTTTTAATCCCTCCTCGGGATAATGCCCCAGGAAAACAGGGTCCGAAAACCATGATACATTCCAGGTCCAATTGCTCATGGGATTATAGAAGCCGAAATAAACCTTCTTTGCCGCTTCGATGTCTTCAGGGGTATCGGTATAGGGGTAAGCCACACCTCCGGTAGGCGCATATCCCACCCGGATTGTCTGCTTAGCATATTTCCGAAGCATAATCACCGCCTGACCGTGTGCCTTCAGAAGATTATGGGCAATCTGAAAGGTGTCTTTATAGGGCAACTTAAGCCCCGGTGCATGTACACCGCTTAAATGTCCCAGTCCAACCGCACATTGAGGCTCATTAATAGTGATAAAGGTATCGCAGATGTCAGAAAAGTTCTCTGCCACCACCTTTGCATAATTTCCAAACCATTGCACCACATCGGGATTCAGCCAGCCTCCCTTCTCCTGCAGTGCTTGCGGAAACTCCCAGTGAAAGAGGGTAATGTAGGGCTTGATACCGTTCTCCTTCATGGATAAGATCATATCCCGGTATAGTTTTACCGCCTTGGGATTCACTTCACCGTCCCCGGTTGGAATCAACCTTGCCCAGTTGATGGAAAAACGATAGGCTTGTATTCCCAGATTCCGCATAAGAGCATAATCCTCTTTATAGCGGTGCATATGGTCGCAGGTGGTATCTGCATTCTGATGTTCAAATACCCTGCCCTGCTCCACAAAAATATCCCATACATTTTTTCCTCTGTCATCTTCCGGGTCAGTTCCTTCTACCTGATAGGCACTGCTGGCAACACCCCAAACAAAATCCTCGTCAAACATATCTTCCTCCACATTTTCTTCCGTTCGCTGCTTCCATAGATTAGCTTCCTATCACGGACACCAGATAAAAAGGTAGTTTATCTTCTTTATGAGTTTCTTTCAGACGGATTTCCACCGTATGCTTTTTATTCTCACCGTGCTCCAGAACAGTGTCCAACACCAGTTTATCGCCCCATGTTTCATCAAAGTTTGCATCCAGCCTGAAAGGATGGCTTTCGTCTCCGTCCAATACCAGTTCTGCCACCGGCGCAGGAAGCTGGATGGTTTTGCGATACTGTACGCCGATACAGCTGCCCTCCACCTCAAAGGTAATGGAAGCTCCTTTCTCCCGGGCTGTCCAGCCCTTCTTAAAGATATCCGTTATCTCATTCTGGGGTTCGGAATCTTCCTGAAATCCTTTCATTACAGGCGTACTGTTGTCGTTTCTGTAGCGCACAGAACTTTCATAGGCATTTTTTGTAAGAGGTTTTCCCCTGAATTCCGATTCCTTTTCATCATTGTCTATATCGGTCAATACTTTCTCCAGGAAACCGGTGATAACGGATGCCACCAATTCATGTCCCAAATCGTTGGGATGCAAATCATCCGGGGTGATGGTTCGGTTCTCCAGTCTTCCGGATAACAATTCCGGATATATGCTGCTCTGCATACTTACCGCAGGCAGTTCATAATATCTTCCGATTCTGCCATGTATCAGCTGTGCGCTGGAGCCGTTGTCATAACAAACGTTATGTACCAGCAAAACCGCCGGTTTACATTCATTTCCGTATATCTTTCTGACAAGCCCCTCGTAGGTTTCCATAAAATGTGCGTTAGAAGCATCATTTACCGAGAACTCCACAATTACAAAATCCGGCTTGAATATGAGCAAATCGCTGTCTGCCCTTGCACATCCGAACTGGGAATCCGTTGCGCCGATTCCCGCATTCACATAAGAAAAATCTGCGTTCGGAAATGTAAATTTCCACCATTCATACACATGGTAAGCATAGCATAGTTCCGGACCTGTCGCAAGAGAGCCTTGGGTAATGGAACCTCCCAAAAAACCAAGGGTCAGCTTTTCTCCCTTGAGTGCCCTTCTGAATACTGCCTTTAATCTGGCCTGATTTCCGCGGTTTACCACGGCTGCCTCATAGTTCAACTGTATCTCATTATTTTTCATTCCAGATATCTCCCAATGAATTAATATATGTACTCAGCTCTTCCGCCATTTTTTCTGCCTCGGGAATCCTAATATGCCCCGGCGTGCCACAGCCGTTGTTGCTGTAGAGGAAATGATGGACTCGCGAATCCGCAATCTCTCTGCATACCTCGTCAATGGCTTTGTCCCAAGAAGGGTCATGGCCTAAAATGGTGGTGGTAAGGATAAATTGTGCATGGGGATACAGCCCCATCAGCTTTTTTACAAATGCCCGATAACGCCGTCTCCAGTTTTCCGACTTTTCACAACTATAATCCTCAGCCATGTAATTCTCCGGATTGGCGTCGTTCTGTCCGATTGCCAAAATCACAACGTGAGGCGTCCAAAGGCTGAAATCCCACTGCTTTGTAGGGCAGATTTCGGGGTTATATTCAATCTTATCATAGATGGATTCCATACCGATATAGTCCGGTCCCCGGAACCATCCGGTTTTATCCATCAGCGCCGCGCCGCCCTGTGCAGTGATATGCAGTTCCGCATTCAGTTTTCTTGCGGTAATCCAGGAGTAGGAATACCAACTGTTTGAAAATTCTCCGTCATGTTTCGGGTCCGCTTTGCCCACATAGTCCAATGCCTCCGACACCTCTCCGCAGGAAACACTGTCTCCGAATACTTCAATGCGACGATTCGGCTTTTCTTCCTGTGGAAGAATCTCTCCATTCTCCTCCAGCACAAAGCCGTGGAAGGTAAAAAAGTGACAGGAATCCATACGTTTGAACATCAGTAGTTCATGTTCCCCTTCAGGAAGCCGTGAACCCAAAATATAGTTGTGGGATTTCCCATCCTGAACCAGTACAAATTTTCCCTGCTTCCCATCCAGAATGCACCCCAGGTAGTTCGTAGCGTAGCTTCTGTGATTGGTAATCTCCGCAGCAATGTAATTTCCTTTAAACCTGATTTTCACCCAGCTCCCGGCGTAAACGAACAACGGTGCTTTTCTATCCTCAAAATCTATTCTGCCGCTGTACTGCAACAGTTCATTGTCAGGTGCGATTCTCATGCAAATCCCTTTCCGATTATCCTTCTTTCAACAGTTCCAAGTTCTTTTTTATCAACTCGCATCGCTGAGCCACGCATTCCACACTTCTACCCGGGTCGGAAGGCGTGTTAAACACATAATCCTTCAGTTTTTCGATGGTGGTAGTTGCCACATGCATTCTCGTATCGGAGGAAGCGTAGTACAGAAATACTTCATTCTTTTCATTTACGATTGCACCGTTTGTGAACACCACATTGGAGACATCGCCTACACGTTCCTCTCCTCTGGGCCCAATCAACAGGCCGGAGGGCTCTGCAATGACCTTGGACGGGTCCTCTAAATCCGTTGCAAATGCATAGATAACATACCTCAGTCCTGCCGCGGTATTCCGCACACCGTGAGCAATGTGAATCCAGCCCATATCTGTTTTGATTGGTGTTGCGCCGGCACCGTTCTTAGCCTCGGTGATAGTATGGTACTTACGAAGACTTGTCATCTTCTCTTCGTCAATCACAGCATGGGTGATATCGTCGCAGAGTCCGAACCCGATACCTCCGCCGCTTCCGGTCTCAATAAAATCATCCATTGGTCTTGTATAAAAGGCATACTTGCCGTCTACAAACTCCGGATGCAGTACAACATTTCTCTGCTGAGGCGAGCGCAGCGTAATCAGATTGTCCAGTCTCTCCCAGTGTTTCAAGTCCTTTGTGCGTACAATTCCCGCTGCAGCCACAGCGGCAGACAAATCATTTACACTCTTATCCTTGCTCTCGGAGCAGAACACACCGTAGATATAGCCGTCTTCATGCTGTGTCAGGCGCATATCATAAACGTTGGTCTCCTCGGGGCAGGTATCTTCCAGAAGAATAGGATAATCCCAGAACCGGAATCCGTCTACACCGTTATCGCTCTCCGCAATGCCGAAAAAGGACTTTCTGTCATTTCCTTCTATGCGGGCAATCAGGTAGTACTTTCCGTTCAGATAAATGGCACCTGAATTCATTACCGCATTGATACCCAGACGCTCCATAAAATAAGGATTTGTCTCCTTGTTCAAATCATATTTCCATGTCAGGGGAATATGTTCTCTGGTCAGGACAGGATAGGTATATCTATCGTAAATACCGTTATAAAAGGACTCGCTTTTTACATTTTTTCTCGTCAGCAGCTTCTCCTGCTCCGCAGCCATTTCATAATACGATTCGTGAATCATCTCTGTATCTCCTCCGCTCTTTTCATGATTTCCATACACATACGTCCGTTGTGATAGGGGCATTTCCAAGGTTCTACAACGGGTCTTCCCGGATATGGCTTTCCATCCTCATCCACCTCCCAGAACCACTCAGACCCCTCTCTCTTATCCACAACATATTCTTTGATAAATTCCCACTCTTCCAATGCTGCTTCCAGATACTCTTTTCTGTCCTTGTTCTTCTGCCAGCCGTTGAAGAAACCGATGACAGCCTCCGCCTGAACCCACCAGATTCGATGAGTATTGACCACACCTCTCTCACATTCGTTGGCAAGAGAATGACCGTTGAAAGCAATTTTATATATTTGCTCCGTCAAATCTCCCGTAATGGGAGAAAGTTTTTCCGAATAAACCTTGTCAGAAAGAATCTCAAGCCCTCTGTCAATGAGCCATGCCGTCTCTATATCATGACCATAAGAGTGCAGATCAATGATAGAATGATAATTTTCATCGAAAAACACATCCTGACGATGCTTATCTGCATTATAAAGCTTATCCGCAAAGGTGTCCAGAATCCATTTCAGCCTTTCATCCACCTTTGCATTTCCCGATACCTTGTATAGCTGTGTATATGCTTCAAAAACATGAAGTAGGGTATTCATGGTTTTCGCTGCCATAACGCCGTTCTCCGACAGCTTCTCGTTGGATTCCGGCTTGAAATCCACGGTAAATGCCTCCAGATAGCCCACACTGTCTGTACATTTTTCCTCAATCAATTCAAAGAGTTGAAAAGCCGTTTTAAGGGCTTCCTCATCCTCAAAAGCCTCATAATAAGAGGACAAGGCATAAATGCAGAATGCCTGATTGTATGTATGCTTTGTGGTGTCCTCGGGAGTACCGTCAGCGTGCAGCGACCAGTAAATGCCGCCGTTTTCTTTATCCAGACAATGCTCCTTTAAAAACTGATAGCCGTGCCTTGCTTCTCTGCGGACATCCTCCGCAGTATAACCGTGGGTCTGACAATCTTCCTCTGTTATCAGCCCCTCCCTGATACATAGAACTACATTCGCGAAAAACCATGTAATTCTGCTGTTTAGAATGCAACCCTTGGAAGCCTCCTTATCGATATCCAGTTCATAGGACATATATCCGCACCAGCCACCTCTTTCATCATCTCTTAAGTTTCGCCAGAACGGTATGATTTTTCCCAGAAGATGTTCCTTCATCTCCTCGGACATTTTCTGAATTTCC
>Ga0129313_1001672_pt1 | contig 13424 bp, 9 predicted proteins | sample O1105metagenome_FD_94436 | JGI IMG/M metagenome (GOLD analysis project Ga0129313, IMG submission 94436) | Orangutan group fecal microbial communities from fecal samples from Wisconsin, USA - O1105 metagenome | ecosystem: Host-associated > Mammals > Digestive system > Large intestine > Fecal... | reverse complement strand
GAACTATTTTCTGAATCTGAAACGGAATCTGTAATTGTTCTGGTGATCGCTGTCTCTAAATTTGAAGTAAAGAATGGGCGTACAATGATATCATCCACACCACTCTCCAAAATCCATTCTTTCATCTTCTCATCCTGGATATCATCTACAGCAAAAATTAATGCTGTATTTTCTGATGCACATCTGAGTGATGCAATTGACTCCGGCAATATCTTATCCGCAGCACAACCTGACAGTAAGATCACATCTGCCTGCTCCTGTCTCAGCCACCGGATCGCCTCTTCCGGTGACGATACACAGAACAATACTGCAGGTGCTTCACTGAGGGCAGCACGGATATTTTTCTTAAGCTTATCTTCATCCGAAATCAGAAGGATACGTTTCTCTCCAAACGGATAAATTCTATTGGTATCAATCGGAAGCGTGAGGACAACTTCAAAACGGCTTCCTTCTCCAGCCTTGCTTTCCACATAGATTTCTCCGCCCATGAGATCTACGATATTTTTTGTAATCGCCATTCCAAGACCAGTTCCCTGAACTTTATTTGTTACAGAATTCTCCGCTCTTGTAAACGGTTCGAAGATATGTGCTGCAAAATCCGATGTCATTCCGTATCCGTTGTCTGTAACCGTAATTATGAACTTTGCATAATCTTTCTCATTGCAAGGCACTTCAGCAATGTCAAATGTAATGTTTCCGCCATCTGGTGTATATTTGACTGCATTGGATAACAGATTCAGTATAATCTGACGTAAACGTACTCCATCACTAATCAGCCATTCATGTACAATCTCATTCACACCAATATGAAAATTCTGATGATGTTCATTTGTCTGGGAACGGATAATACTGTCAATCTGACTGACCTGTTCCGCCAGACTGACATTTTCTGCATTGAGCCGCACTTCTTTTGATTCAATGCGGCTCATATCCAGAATATCATTGATCAGTCCCAGAAGATGTCTGCTGGAAAGCTGCACCTTGTCAATATAGACACGCATCTTTTCTGAAATGCCGCTTTCATGCTCCATTAATCCGGTGATGCCTACAATTGCATTCATCGGTGTACGGATATCGTGGGACATATTGGCAAGGAAATCGGTCTTTGCTTTGCTGGCGGCTTCTGCCGCCTGAGTTGCCCGCTCTGCCTTCTCAGCAGCAATTTTTAAGTTCTCATTAACTCTTTCCAGTGCTTCATTATTCTTCTTCTCCGCAGCCAAAGCAAGCCTCTGCTGGCTTCTCATCAAAATGAAAATGGTGAGTGCGCTGATAAGTACAAGTGCCGATGCAAAAAGCAGCACAAGCCGGATTGTCACATTGATCAGCTTCACAGTATTCATCGCTACATATTCAGAGGGCACAAGGAAAACCAGCACCCATTCTGCATGATCCATCTGATAGAGAGAATAATAGATTTCCTCATTCTTCAGCAGCGCATTGGAATAGGCCAGTCCCTCGTTGTCCAACTCATCTTTCGTATCTTCAAAGGAGCTTCCATGAAGATATTGCAAATTGCCCAGAGAATTGTATACATTAAAGCTCTTTAATAAATCTTCATTGTTGCTGCTGAATAGCTTGAAGCCATCCCGGTCAACAACATACACACTGTTATTGCCATTATATGCCTGACAGTTAAAATAAGGATTCAGCTGTTCCATATTCTGCGATATGCCAAAATATATTATCTGAGTTCCGTCTTTAGCTTCTTCAAACATCACCGGTTTCGAAAGTTTCTGAAGAAAAACATTCTCGATTCATCATATGTCAGTAAATTGGAAACAAAGCTGATCCGCTCCGGCGATGAGGCAAGATACTCACGCTCTGTCAGAAGTCCCTGTGCTCCGGATTTCGTGTAATACTTTCCATCCTGATCCACTGCAATAAAATCCATCTGAAGGCTGTCAAAATCTTCCAGATAGGCCTGCTTCTCCATAAAATGAAGGAACTCCTCCTGACTCTCCGGTTTCTTATCCAGAAGCTTTCTGCAGCTGTCAGATGTTTTCCGCCATTGACTCTCAACCACGTCTTCCAGTCCCGCGTACAGCTGCATCGTTACTTCCCGCATCTGACTGAGACGCTCCGCATAAAGGGTTTCATCTATGTAAGAATGATAGAATTTCAGGAATCCCGCAACTCCGACGATGGCAAGCAAAATAACCACAGCAATACTGAGTATCGACTGACTATATTCTATTTTTCCGCTTCTTCTGCTGCTTACTGTTTTCTTCATCTTTACTCCCAAACAATATCCTTTGGAGACAATGTTTTAAACTGGCTGAGATACGCTTTTGCCGCATCCAATCCCAATACTCCGGTATCCTGAATGTTTCCTTCTTCTTTTACTTCATCCGATGCACCGCAGATAACAATGGTATATACAGTATCATCCTCAAACTCCATGCCTTCTTTGGAAACAAGCACATACGGGAAGGATACACTGTTGTCGCTGCGTTCATAACCGGACTCTATCAGTTCTTTGATCCGCTTTCCAGTAAGTGTAACAGTCTGAATATTATTTGTCCATCCTGTCGGTATAATAGAGACAATCTCCTGATCAGAAACTCCCATAGGGAATAATGCGCCGCTTACACCTTCTCTGTTCATTTCATAGGCATCCTTGTCATATCTCCATGGATTAGTGGAAATCAAGGCTGCATCCGCATTCACTGCTTTTGCAAAGCAAATGCCTACCAGCTTGGCACAGGTGTCCATATCCAGCATTTCAGTCACTGTTGTGCAAGTATCCATCGTATCCTCTGTGATCAGATGCTGATTATCATCAAACGCCTTAATAACATCTTCCACCTCTGCATTGCCTTTAATATAGTCCAACATTGTCTCTCCGATCGGAACAATCGCATTCTCCCATCCGGTATAGATAAAAGAGGCCGTGTGACCGGAATTTAATTCATCCAATACATCCGCATAATAGCTGTCTTCTCCGACCTTTGCATCTTTCAAAGGAAGCAGCCTGGAATTCACCTGTGAAGGCTCCAGAGATTCCATGCCGTCAACAGTAGAAAGCACTTCCATCACGTGCAGCGCATCTTCCAGCTTCTGTTCATTCCCTTCTTCTCCAAGCTTCTTATTCAACCCGACATAACGGCTGACATTCAGTACAAACACGTTCTGATCTCCATCTTCAGAAAGGTACGGCATCAGTCGGAACTCATCCTCCGCACCGCTTTCTGATGAAAGGTCATTGCTGTTGCCAATCAAAAACAGGGTATTTCCCTTTATCATCTCAGCTTTGGTATCTGTATCATTATCCGGCGTTCCATTTCCATTGAGCATGCCAAGATCACGCCACTTGTCTAAAAGCTTGATATTCTCCACAATATCCGGCGTATCTGAAACATTGACTTCGCCTTTGAGAAAAGCCTCCTGCCACTTCTGCCCATCAATCGTACTCAAAAAGCCTGTATCCGCAATATTGCACAGGAACTGAAATCCAAAGCCCGGATACTGCAGCTGATCAAGACACAAAGTATAACCTGCCTCTTCTACTTTAGGCGCCAATTCTTCCAGCTCTTTAAAGCTGTCAGGCAATTCCCATCCGTTTTCATCCAGCAATGTCTTATTGTAGGTAATACCCAGTGCATTATATCCCATAGGCAGCATATAAATTCCGCTATTCAGTGTGACTTCCCGCAGACGGGACTGAACATATTCTCCTGTAAAATCATAGCTGGATAAATCCAGAAAATCTGCTTCATCGTCAAAACGCCCCGGTGTGTAATAAGTGATAAAATATATATCCGGCATCTCTCCGCATTTACGCATATCCAACATATAAGTACTTGTATTCTGTCCGTTATAAGGGATAATCTCCAGATTGATCTCCGGGTACTTCTCCTTCACCTTGTCCACAAATGTTGACATATTCCTGTAAGGTGCATTCATGGTAATAACCGGATGATCACTGGAAGCATCCGCTGATTTGTCCGCTGTTTGATTCTGACTTTCTGACGCGCTGCAGCCCGCAAGCATCAAAGCTGTACAAACTGTTGTCAATGCCCATGCAATAAATTTCTTTCTCTTCATACTTTCTTCCCCATACATTAAAACAAGGGTGCACTATAGCCATTCAGCTATAATAACACCCCGCACTTATCTTGCTGCAGCTGGCTGCCATTTTACAGGCCCTATAGCTTTGCGTCTCAGGCTTTCACCTGATTTGCCAATAAACGTTCTTTTCCTCTATTATATATTTTTTATTGCTTCGTGTCTATATAAAGTTGTTTCAACTTTCATCAGACATCCTATCATTCCCAATCAGCACTTTCTTCCCGCAAAAGGCAAATCCATAATGCCTGATTCGTTCTTGTGCAATTCCCCTTGCCAGTAATTCAGTATCATACTTCTTTTCTTCAATCTGCTGAAGCGCATTTTTCACAGTTTGTTCCAATGATTTTTCTTTAGCCGTATTCTGAACCTTGAACTCTATTACGATGGCATCCAGATTTTCCTTCAACGGTTCCATCACCACATCATAACGACCAAATTCACTTTCTCTATTGGATGTGATTCTGTATTTTCCAGACAGATCCACAATCAATCCAAGAACAAATCCATGATAAAACCGCTCGGGTTCAACATCCTCTGATGCCTTTTTCCCTGAGTCAAAGCTGCTGAATGACTGAAGCGCCACCTGGTTCATAAACTGATTCATATAATCCACATCACCGGCAAGCAAGGCCTCTTTAAAATTGCCATATGCCGATTCATCTTCCGCAAACCAATCCTCAATCATCTGCTCAAACATCAGCATTGTCTCATGATTGGTAATCTTCAGATAATACTGCCGTTTTCCTGTTCTTGGATCCATCTCGTGCCGGTCAACCTTCAAATAACCGCTGGCAAGCATAAGACTCCAGACAGCCCCTCGCTTTTTTCCAAGCTGCTCAAAAATGACCTGCTCATCCAGTTCTGTACAGATCACTCTGCCATTCAGTAAGTCTTCCATTTCTGACTTTATCTTTGCAGGACTTCGACGAATCAAATTGGAAATCAGTTCATTTCCGCTTGTATCTGCCCAGTAAGTTCCGTATTCTCCAGTATCCAGATATTTTGTAATCGACCATGGATTGTAAATATCTTTGCGTTTTCCAAAAGAAAATCCATCATACCAATAGCGGATATTTTCTCTTTCCGCCAAAAGGCCATTATACTCCAGCGTATGAAATACTTCCTCTTCCGTAAAGCCAAATGAACTGCTGTACTTTTCTGATGTTGTTGTTACAACCTCAAGATTATTCAGATCCGAAAAGATTGATTCTTTGCTGACTCTTGTAATTCCCGTCAGCAAGCCGCGTTCCATATATGGATTCGTCTTAAATGTGGAGTTGAACAGGCTTCTGATAAATGCGGTCAGCTTTTCCCAATAGCCATGGATATATGCCTCCTGCAAAGGCGTATCATATTCATCCAAAAGGATAATCACCTTTTTATTGTAAAACCGGCTCAAATAATCAGCCATATAGTTAACAGCTACCGCTGCTGCATCATCTGACATATTTTCTTCAACCGAATCATAATATGCACAATCTTTCTCATTGAGTAATTTGCCGGAGCGGACAAATCCAAATGTGCTGTATAACTTCACCAGCTTACGGATAATTGCCCTTCTTGCAGACTCATAGGTTGTTGCCTTAACATCTGCAAAGCTAAGAAAAATTACCGGATAAGTTCCCTGCATCTTGCGAAATTTCTCATCTTTCCAAATATTCAATCCGTCAAAATATTGTCTGCACTCTGAATGATTCACAGAAAAGAAATATTCAGTCATACTCATATTCAGTGTCTTCCCAAATCTCCTGGGACGGGTAATCAATGTAACACTATCCTGATTCTCCCACCATTCCCTGATAAAATCAGTCTTATCAATATAAAAACAGTTATTTTTTCTAATGGATATAAAATCCTGATTTCCGATAGAGATTACTGATTTCATGAGTTTGCTTTCCTTTCTGATCTGAACAAAATATTGTTGAACTTATTATATAGTTTATCAAAATATAAAAACAATTAACAGATGTTTTTGGCACAATCGCAAAAAAACTCTCCACCGAATTGATCAGTGAAGAGTTTTTCCTCATCTACTCCGTCTGGCTATCTGCCCCCCCCACATACAAATCCGCGCAGGGTTTTCTCCAGCACAGCGATATCCAGCGGCTTCGCAATATGTGCATCCATACCGGCACCCATGCAGTGCTGCACATCCTCTGAAAATGCATTGGCAGTCATAGCAATGATCGGGATTGTCTTTCCTAATGGATTGCTTCCGCTTCTGATGGCTCTGGCTGCTTCCAGACCATTCATTTTCGGCATCTGCACATCCATAAGAACTGCATCATACTCTCCCGGTTTTACATTTTTAAATGCTTCCGCGATTGCTTCCCCATCCGGATAAATCGTACAGGAAGCTCCGTACATCTCCAGAATTTCATGAAGAATCTCCGCATTCAGTTCATTGTCCTCTGCACAAAGGAAATTCATACCATTCAGAATGGATGCATTTTCCATTTCAGGAACAGCATTGGTTTTTATTCTTGCAATGGCAAGTGCAAGGTTTGAAAGGAAAAACGGACGCGGAACCATTCCGTCTATGCCGCTCTCAGCCAGTATGTCCCGTACCTCAGCTTCCTGTACGTAGTCCACGCAGAATATAAGCACTGCATTCTTTGCCTTCTCCCGGAAAATATGAACCATTTCACGAAGCTTTTTATTTTCCAGTGCTCCAGCTATAAGAATGATATCCGTGCTTTCCTGCATCAGCCATCCTTCCGCTTCTTCCTCACTGGATACTGTGTAAAGCGCTGTCCTGCTTTCACTCATAGATGCCTTCACATTGCTGACAAAACGTTCATCATCCGATACCAGCAGCACTTTATCTGCGCCAACCTCCCGGTCAGCGTAGGTATCGATCTGCAGGGTTAGCGTTACTTGAAAACAGCTTCCCTTTCCGATTTCACTTGTCACATGAATCTCCCCATCCATGAGATCCACAATATTTTTCGTAATCGCCATTCCAAGTCCGGTTCCCTGTACCTTATTAGTCACAGAGTTCTCCGCCCTTGTGAACGGTTCAAAAATATGCTGTACAAATTCCTGTGTCATGCCATATCCATTATCCGTTACGGTGTAGATAAACTTCGCATGTCCCGGCACATCACATGGAACCTCTGCAAGATCCAGTACGATATCCCCGCCATTTGGCGTGTACTTCACTGCATTGGACAGCAGGTTCAAAAATATCTGGCGAAGACGCACCCCGTCACAGATCAGATATTCATGCACTACCTGATTTACACGGATATGGAAATTCTGATGATGCTCATTTGTCTGTGCCCGGATCATGCTGTCGATCTGGCCAATCTGTTCTGCAAAGCTGACATGCTCCTCATTCAGCTTCACTTCATTGGACTCAATACGGCTCATATCCAGGATATCATTGATCAGACCCAGCAGATGACGACTGGAAAGCTGCACCTTCTCTATATAGTCATGCAGTTTATCCGAAATGCCTGCTTCATGTTCCATCAGGCTCGTGATTCCTACAATGGCGTTCATAGGCGTACGGATGTCATGGGACATATTGGACAGGAAATCCGTCTTTGCCTGACTGGCACTCTCGGCTTCCCTGACAGCATGGGCGAGTTCCTCATTTTTCCTATCCAATACCATATTCATCTCTGTCAGTTTCTCTGAGTTTTTCTTTTCAGCTTCCAGTGCCTGATGCTGTTTCAGACGAAGAATCCAGAAAATCAGAGAACCGCTTACTGCCAGCATCACTATCGCAAAAGTAATGATCAGATGTACTGTTGTATCCACAAGCTGAACCGTATTGACAGCCACATATGCGGAATCCACTATAAACAGAATCGTCCATTCTGTATTCTCCATATGATAAAGGGCATAATAATATTCCTTACCCTTCAGCACCGCATTGGAATATGCCGTTTTGCCGTTCTCAAGAGTCTCTAACGTTTCCTCGAAAGAACTTCCATGAAGATATTCCATCTTCCTCAATACCGAAAATGTGTTATATCCCTGGATCAGGTCTTCCCCTGTACTGTTGCGGAATAATTTCAGGCCATCCGAATCAATGACATACACGCAGGTATTTCCATCATAGGCATCGCAGTTAAAATACGGATTCAGCTCTTCCATATTGTAGGAAACACCACAATAGATCAGCTGAATCTCTTTCTCACCACTCTGAATAGAAACCGGTTCCGCAAGCCGCTGCAAAAACAGCATTCTTGTCTGGTCACCTGTCATGCTGTTGCTGACAAAGCTGATCTTCTCCGGGTTATCCATCAAATAGTTGATTTCCTGCAATTTTCCCATCGGCCCATTCTGCGTATAGTAAAGTCCACTGTTATCCACTGCCACAATGTTGTCCAGTTCCGCATTCAGCTCACTCAGAAACATCTGCTCTTTCAGCAGTGCAGTCAGATCATCCACATTATCTATCTCACTTTTTTCCAGATAATTACTCTGCACTTTAGCAGTTTTCCATTGTGTATCCATGACATCTTCCAGCCCGGTAAACAGCTGTGCGGTTACTTCCTCCATCTGGTTCAGCCGCTCTGCATAAAGCACACCATCATTATAATGGTTGAATACTTTTAAGAACAGAAAAATACAAAGTCCAAGCCCTGCAATCACAAGAATAAAAATCATGGCCAGCTGTCTGTTTTCTCTTGTGGGCGGCTTTTTGTTTTCTGCTGGTTTTTTCATAAAGTTTCTCACTTCCAGATAATATCTTTGGCAGATAAGATTTCAAACTGACTCAAATATTCCTCCGCTGCTTTCAGCCCCAGTATTCCTGTATCTGTCATATTCCCTTCTTCTGCTACCGCATCGGAAACACCGCAGATCGCTGCGGTATAAGTCTCATCATCCTTGATCTCAAAGCCCTCTTTTGTCACCAGCTCATATGGATATGCAAAACCACCTTTATCATATCCCTGTTCAGCCAGCTCTTTCACACGTTTTCCGGTGAGGGTAACGGTCTTGATCGTTCCATTCCAGCCGGTTGGAAGAATGGACGTGATCTCAATATCTGTAACCGGGATTGCATATAATTCGCCGCTTACACCATCCAGATTCAGATCTCCTGCATCCTTATACCACTTGTTCTTGGAAATCAGTGACAAATCCGCACCACTTGCCTGTGCAAAGCAGATACCTACCAGCTTGGCACATTCATCCGTATCCAGTGTTTCTGTAACAGTTGTATAAGTCTCAGACGCATTATCGGTAAGAAGCTTCTGGTCTTCATCAAAGGCCTTCATCACATCATCCAAGGAAATGTCTCCCTTTATATAGGACTGCATGGTTTCTCCAATCGGAACTAGCATATTATCCCATCCATCATAAATAAATGGTGCCGTATATCCGTTATTCAAATCTTCCTCGACATCTGCATAGAATCCGTCCGGATTTACATCATAATCTTTCAGCGGCAGCAGGGAAGTATTGGCATAATCCTTGTTCAGAGCCTGCATTCCCTCAACGGTAGACAGTACCTCCATGACATGAAGTGCATCCTCCAGCTTCTGCTCATTGCCTTTCTCTTCCAGTTTCTTATTCAGTCCGATATAACGGGAAACATTCAGAATATAAGCATTGCTGGAACCATCCTCAGACAGATACGGCATTAAGCCAAATTCATCATCTGTATCTTCCTCTGAAAAAACATTTCCGCTTCCCAGCAGGAACAGGGTATTTCCTTCCAGGTATTTCTTTTTAATCGCAGCATCATCTTCTCCTGCACCGGTTCCATTGAGCATGCCAAGATCACGCCACTTATCCAGAGTTTCAAAACTCTTTTTCATTTGGGCATCCCCAGCAAGGGTTGTTTTGCCTTCCAGAAAATCATTCTGCCACTGTCTTCCGTCTATGGTGTTCAGATAATCTGTATCCAGAATATTACACATATACTGGAATCCGTATCCTGGAAGCCCTGCCTGATCGATTGCCAGCTGGTATCCTGCTTCTTCTACCTTTGGTGCCAGTTCCTCAAGTTCCTGGAAACTGTTCGGCAGCTCCCATCCATTTTTCTCCAGTAATGTTTTGTTGTAAGTGATACCAATACAGGTATAATAGCTTGGCAATAAATAAATTGCTCCATCTGTTGTTACATCTCTCAGACGTGCTTCCTGGTAATTATCGGTAAATCCATATCCTGATAAATCTATCAGCTTCTCGCTGAGATCTTCCCTTCCGGGCGCATAAGTGGTCGTGCAGTAGATATCAGGCAGTTCACCAGCCTTCAGCTGGGCTTTTACATAGCCTGAATAATTTGCCCCACTATATGGAACTGCTTCCAGATTGATCTCCGGATATTTTTCATGGACAATATCAATGAAATCGCTCATGGTCCTGAAGGGTGCCTGCATCCGGATTACTTCGTGGTCACTGACCTTATCATCACTTTTTGCTTCATCCGCATTATCGGCTGCAGCTTCTGTTTGTGTCGTTTCCTTCGTTGCTTTTCCCGTTCCACATCCGGACAGTGTTGCTGCTGCACATGTAAATGCCATTAACAAAGCAAGCAGTTTCTTTTTTTTCATAATCCTCTCTCCTTTAGCTATTTTAAGCTGTATCTATTTGTTCCAGGCTGCATTTATAGCTGTCATACTGCGGTAAACAACATAATTATCGTTCTGTTGTAATTGAACAATATAACACCATAATTTTAGCATACATATAATCAAATTATATGCCGAAAACAGGCAAAACACAAGCAAAGAGAATAAAAAGTTTTAAAATTGTAAAAAAATCAGTTGAATTCTGAATGATTTTAATCTGATCCTTTTTGTGTACCAATTTTTCCTTTATAAAACAGTTGTTTTATTTTGCAATATATTCCAAAATCCTTTTAAGCAGAGTTAAATTGAGAGCTTATACAACAGAACGATAATTATGTGACAATCAGTCCCAATCGATCTATCTGCCTGGCATGAACCGCCCCACTCTCCGCAGTATAAATCCTCGTAGTAGATAGATTCGTATGTCCCAGAATATCCGCCAGTCTGGACAGATCTTTCTCAATAGAATAAAACGTCCTTGCAAACAAATGACGCAGATTATGAGGAAACACCTTTTTCTCAGAAACCCCGGCAGTCTCACACAATTTCTTCATATCTCGCCAGATATTGCTCCGGTCAAGGGGCTTCCCTGTTCTTGTGGTAAACACTGCTCCGGCAGTCTTTTTTTGATTCCGGATATATTTTTTCAGCACCTTTTGCAGCTGACCCGGCAGAAACACAACTCTCCGTTTCCCCTTGTTGGCAATCTCAGCTTTTCCGCTCTGCACCGCTTCCACCGTAATAAATTTCAATTCCGACACCCGGATGCCAGTTGCACAGATCGTCTGGATCACCAGAGCAAGCCTTTCATTCTCCTTTGCCTGAGCAGCCTTCACCAGACGGACATACTCTTCCCGTGTAAGTTCCTTTTCCTCTTCCAGAAACAAAGACCGCTGAATTTTCAAAGGCTTCACCATCAGTTCTATCCAACCCCAAAACCGCAGATACCCATTCACAGCCGCCAGCATGGCATTCACAGAAGCAGGCGCATACTCCCCAGTCAGCTTCTCCTTCCAGCTGATCAGAATCGTTTTCGTTAATTCACATCCCTGCAAAAAATCCATCAGTGCATACAGATCATGTTGATACTTCTGCAGCGTCGCCCGGCTCCGTTCCTGCTCCCTCTGATAAGTCAGATACTTTTTTATCATTTCTCCATTAATCACCGGTTCTTTACCTGGCATCACAAATTCCTCCTGAACTTAAAGATACCAGTATTTTACCAATAATCCTGAAATCTTATTCAAAAGCACTATGTAAGAACAAATCGTGACTCTGATAAAAAGTTGCACATGGAGCTTCTGGATATTTATTATAACCATCAGCGTTTTTCCCTCGAAGAACTATACGAGCAAGCAATGTCCAAATCTCGTAGAATGCGTTCTTCTGCCTGATCTGCCTTTTTTTATGATATAATCCTCTAAGAAGGAGGATTGCAGCATGCAGTCAAATATCGAGGAACTGCGCAAAAAATATATCAATAACCCACCTGAAGGTATGACATCAGAGGACATTCGCTCTATGAGCAACGATGACCTTCTGGACATGGATTATTTCTTAAATGAAGATGGCTTTGAAGACGATTTTTGTGAGGAAGGCTTTTATATTTTTTAACCCTTCCAAAATCGTCTGTTTGCTACGCCCGCTTATTTGCGGGCATTTTTTTATTTGAGGGAGCGCTATAAATGCTCTTTCCTATAAAGTGAAAAAAGCACCAACCATTTCTGATTGATGCTTTCAAATTATTTTGTTTTTGTAAAGCGGATATCAGCAAAAACAGATTTTGCTGATCTAGTATGACCAGCCTGCATATCTGCATATCCTTTCTCTAGTTCTGCATTCATCTGTGCTTCTGATAATGCACTAACGTCTACAGGACGAGCGGATGGCATTTTCACTTCAAAAGGAAGTCCTCATGAGTCGCCACTTCCTTATATCCTTTATAATCATCGTTGCTGTTTTCAGTATACATATCATTCACAAGACCAATGGTAAGTAAATCCAGATCTCGAATACTAATACCCTGCATTATGGACCAGTTTCCACAAAGTCATTACTTCACATAAAAAGGAAGGCTTTCCAACAGCTAATCGTACTCATTAACGATAGCTCTCTGAAAATCCTTTAATTTACCACATCATTCTTACTTGCCTGGGTTCACCTTTGACGTCAAGACTACCGTCTCAACGGTACTTTCGTTCTCCCAACAAAGTTCCTGTGTCTCCCTGTCTCCGAAATACACCGGAAAGCAGAACTTTATGTGCTTCAGGAATCTGCCATCTGGCTGCTCCTGCTCGTAAATGTCCACCTGTTCTACAAAGCTGTTAAGAAATTCTTTCTTCTCTAGGTCGGTGAACTTATCATATAGTTTATCAAAATATAAAAGAAATTGATAGACATTTTCTTCTGATATTTTCTGTTGCTGAATATTCAGCAGGCGGTTCTTTACTTCTTCTATACTGTTTTCCACGCCTTCAATTTCATCATACAGACGGTATAATCGTGTCTCCATATCCTGATATTTCTTTTCATAAAATTTATCCATAATATCCAGACTGTCCATCTGCTGTCCAAGTCTTGCTTTTGCTCCGGTCAGCTGCCGATGCTGTTTTTCCAGTCCTTCAATCTCTTTTTCTATTTCTTCTGTATCTATTCTTGAGCCGATTTTATTCAGTATTGCTTTCTCAAACTTCGGGTTCTGTACCAGCTTCTGAATAACTTCTTCCACTGCATTGTTAATCTTATCCTCGCTCCATTGTTTACGATATCCACATTTATGACCATCTACCAGACGACGATGTTTGCAGGCATAATAGAAATAAT
>Ga0129313_1001669_pt1 | contig 13434 bp, 5 predicted proteins | sample O1105metagenome_FD_94436 | JGI IMG/M metagenome (GOLD analysis project Ga0129313, IMG submission 94436) | Orangutan group fecal microbial communities from fecal samples from Wisconsin, USA - O1105 metagenome | ecosystem: Host-associated > Mammals > Digestive system > Large intestine > Fecal... | reverse complement strand
TCTCTCCTTTCCGGAAAATACGGTTTCCCATGATCCAAGCGACGTTGTCGCAAGGAAGGAAACCGTGAAACTCACAGGACAAGCCTGCTCGTTATATGGACGCCAGCCGGTTTTTTTATTTTTGAAAAAGAAGATTCTTGCTGCAAGCGAAACATCGCCTGCAGTTTTTTTGTGTCATAAATACGGCAGTTATCTTATGGCTTCGGGACTACCAATCTATCGTTTTACACCATTTGGATATTTCAGACGGAAATGTGTTAACACGGTAGATCCACCTAGGTGTAAAATGAATGAAACATGTATATCTATGGGAAAATATTCGCGTTATGCATTACCTTAGGTGAGAGATAAACTATCATGTGGGACATTTGGAGGATTTTGATGTCCTAGTACCGGAGTACAGTAAGTCCAAGAGAGCAGAAGGCGTGCAAGAGTAAATGTAGATTGATAAACTGCTATATATTAATAGTGATCAGGGAAAAGTGACGAGATAAGTGCAACATTACAATATGTAAGTAATATAGTACTAATTGAATCGGTGAAATTTAGTAGTATTAGGTGATGCGATGATACCTCGTTACTCATTCTGACGTAATTAGGCGATGATATAAAGGACTAATAAAAGACTAACGAATAAAAAAGGAAAAATAGCTTGCTGAACAAAAAATACTTACACTACCCGAAGTTTTCTGATATAATAATTCAGCGAGTTTATCGCAGGACAAATTTATATGGTTTTATTGGAAACGCACACTCCTTTGGGATGATAACGAACAACACATCAATAATTTGCATTTTGTAAGTTAAAGTTTGATTATTATTCATAGGAGGTTTTTTATGCCAAAAAATAAGTTTCAGGAAGTCGTTTTTACTGTCATAATGGCAACAGTAATGGTATATGGTATGGTTGTATATAATGTTGCTCTTGGAATGGGAGGCGTTACTAACCAAACATTCATAGCTGCGCTTCACGAGTTACCAATAATGGTGCCAATTGCTTTTGGGTTAGAATTATTCGTTGTAGGCAAAATTGCTGCAGGCCTTGCATTCAAAGTTGTTAGACCTACAGACAGATCACAGATTATTACATATGCAATTTCAATTTGTATATGCTGCATTATGTGCCCTACAATGAGCCTGATTGCAATGTTTTTATTTAAGGATACTCACAGTTTAGGAATGTGGGTTCAGACTTGGGCACTTAACTTCCCAGTAGCAATCCTTTATCAGTTGCTATATTGTGGACCGTTCGTTAGAATTATTTTTAGAGCAATCTTTAGAGAAAAGACAGAAATTACAGATAGCGAATTCATCGAAGAAGATGAAACAATTCACATTTCTTGTAGCACAGAAATTGCGCCTGAATAAAAGCGCGCACATGAATGGATTGGTTAGCTATGAGATGTGAATATGAGATGAGAAGGAGAAATTTATGTTGAGAATTCTAGTAACTTATACAGCAGATGATGCGAAAAAGATTAAAGCGTTCTATGAAGCCGTGGACAAGGAAAAAATCGTTGCAACGACTCGCAGAGAGGAAGGTTGCCTGCGTTATGACTATTATTTTTCTGCTGATAGAGATAATGAAATTCTTCTGGTTGAGGAATGGGAAAGCAAGGATGCTCAGCAACTGCACATGACCAAACCGCATATGGCGAGGTTAGCAACTGCAAAGGAAAAGCATGGAGTTACATCAAAACTTACAATCTTGGAATAAGATGTGAATCTATCACTTCTAGGACATTTGATGGATTTCAAGAGTGCTAGTACCAATCACAACCACCTTATGGGCTAAAGTAAAGTCCCAATTGACATTTCTTTACAATGATTTACCCATATGCTGAGAAATACAAGGGGGAATGTGGTAAAACTTGTATTGTAGTTAATACATAAAGAAAAAGTATTTCATAAATTTCTACAAAATCCCGAGAACCCGCTGAAAATTCAACTTAAACTGGTACTGAAAATTCGCATTGCGGAGAATGTGCCAGAAATGATAAAACGCATCGCTTAATTACAATGCGTTTTATACTATCTATTACACAAAACCGAAATGGCTAATTACGATGTGGCGTACTACTATACAAAAAAACAAATGGCTAATTGTGATGCAAAGTGCCAAGCTATGGTTTGCCTTGGATTTTGTTTTCTATTTGGTCGATGGCGTCGATAACGGCAAATCTGAAGCCGTTTTTTTCTAAGGTGTTGACGCCGACGATGGTGGTGCCACCAGGGGAGCAGACAGCGTCCTTCATTTGACCTGGATGATCACCAGATTCGAGAGCCATTTTGCCAGTTCCGACTAGCATTTGAGAAATAATTTTGTAGGCATCAGATCTTCCAAGACCGTGTCTACAAGCAGCATCGCCAAGAGCTTCGATGTACATGGAAGTAAAGGCAGGAGTGCAACCAGCGATAATAGAGCCAAGGCCGATGTGAGACTCGTCCATCCATAAAACAAGAGCAATTTTTTCAAGTAGTTCAACAACAAAGACACGTTCCTCATCCGTAAGGGTGTTTTCTTTTTGAAGAATAAAAATTCCCTCACAAACAGAAACTGGAGTGTTTGGCGCAGTGAAAAGATGATGAGCGCCAGGCATAATTCTATCCAGTTCGTCGTCAAACATATTTGTCGCCATAGAGATGACAATCTTTCCCTCAAGCCTGCTCGCAAGAGGGGCCATGACAGGTTCGACCATATACGGCTTAACTCCGATGAAAATAACGTCACAGGCATCTATAACCTCGCCCGCATCGCGGCATGCTTTGATCCCCTGAGCGTCAGCTTTCACACAAAGGTTATCATAATTTCCGGCACAGGCATAGATCTGTGACGCACCAATGGCGCCAGAACGCGTAAGGCCTTTGGCAACAGCGCCTGACATATTACCATAGCCAACAAAACCAACTTTGACTGATTCAAATTCTAACATATTTAAGTCCTCCTAGATGTACAATTATCATAGCATGCTATTGGTCCTTTGGCAAATTATAAAACTGGCGGAGAGCCTCCCTGACCTCATTAAACTTCTTTTGGGGAACTGGGAGTTTTTCGCCATTAAGCATGGTGATAGTGTAGCGCTCTAGTGCGGTTACGTAGTCAGGATTAACGATGTAGCAACGATGAATCGGAATAAACTGGTCGCCAAACAATTTAGCTAGTTTGGATATTCCTTTTTTCACAAGCATTTCGCCATTAACCGTAGTAATTATTGTATCTTTAGAAAAAGCTGAGATGTACATTATTTCGGATTGCATTAAAGTGTAGGTAGTGCCGTTTTCTCCGGTAAGTGATATTCTGCGGGATTCTGCAAGCTGTTTAATTTGACGGTTCATATAAACCTGAGCCATTTTACCCATAGTAGTCGGGAAGCGTTCGTCGTCGGCTAGCTGAAGTTCTCCCAGCGGATTGGATATGTGGATGTGATGAATTCTCATGCCGTCGCGCGTATTTTCCCAAACGAAAGTGCAACGCTGGATGTTTTGAAGGAAGAAGTCTGCATTCTTGTCTGTCGTGGTCAGGTACTTCCCGATGACTGTGCAGTATTTCGAACCACTGCTTACTGCATGGAATTCTGCGTGTAGTAGAATGCACGGTGGAATTTCCCTAAGTGCAGCGTCCAAATCAGCCTTTGCAGCCTCAATCCCAATGAGAAACTCATCCTTTTGTGCACCTATCCATAAAATGTCATCTGCAAAATATTCTCCCGCAAAATCAGAGTCTTTCTGCCAAAAACGACGTAGAATTTCGCTTGACAGCTTGATTGCATCTGCTTCAATTTTCTTCATTATCGCACCACCTCCGACATTTAATAGTAAACTTCAATTCATTCTTCACTATTATAAATATACATAATTTACTACGCTCTTGTCAAATTCTAAAGCGTTAAAAACCCGATTTTGGTTTCACTATATGGTCATTCGTTCCCTTCAATTGAACCGAAAAAACCTCGATGATATAATTGAAAAAAATCATGTGATGAATGCATCTTGCGTCTGTGACAATTTGATGACGAATCATACTTTGGAATGATTTACAAACCTAAAGATGACCTTTATGATTGCAAGAAACTAGACAAAGAGGTGTGATAGAAAGGAGAGATAGGAATGAGGATACTTAAGAAAAGTATGGCATTGATTCTATCGGCGGCACTGGTCATAACAATGATTCCTGCCAGTGCATCACTTGTCTATGCTGACGAGAGTAGCAGCCCCGCTAGATCCGCAGGCGGCAATGCCTTCTCAGCAATAGGAATAGACACAAGCGTAGCTCCTGACGGTTTTGACGAGGACAGCATCGATAACCCGTACGGCAGATCTACCATTAAGGTTAACACCGTATCTGAACTATATACGGTGGGGCTAAATCAAGATGTCAGCACATTGAACAAAACTGACATAGATGCTAGCAAATCAAAGTACAGTGCCAAAGGCGAGGTTTCACAAATTGATGAGACTGGATCGACATCTGTAAACGCAAGCCTTTACGGCGACGGCAGTGGACTTAAATCCATAACAGACGCCCTAAAGAAAAAGGCAAGCGGGTCTATTTCCAGTGCCAAAGTAACGGCAACGGGTAATTACTCCAAGCTGAACTTCGGCACACACAGTTATACACAGGGTGCTGAGGGGGCAGCAGGCACATATGGCGACTATACTCATAAGAATTACCTGACAGGTTTGAACAACGCGACCTCTGATCAGGGCGTAATGTCTGACGTAGCTGCAGGTAACTTTGACAAGAACAAAGAGGGCAAATCTGCACAGATTGCTATGGTATACACAAAGGGATACTCGGCTAAAGGCGGGCTGTATCTGAAATTTGGTGATGCTAAAAGCACTAAAACAGATGCTTACGGCGATTCCATAGAATTGCTTTCGCAGTCCAAGAACCTTGGAAATCCAAATCTGAAACTAGAAAATGAAAATGGCAGCGCATCCGATAAGAATGCGGAAAACTTTGCTGAAAATCCATATCAGCTAAAGAACTACCTGCAGGTTGCAACAGGTGACTGGAATGGCGACGGAGTAGATGAAGTTGCAGTATATATTCCAGAAGAAAATAACTCTAGAATTGCAGTTTATGCGCTTCAGAGAACAGAAACGGATGCATATAAAAAGGCTTCCAACTGGGCTCTTGCATGGACATATTACTTAAAGGAAGACAATGTTGTATCCAATATGATTTCCTTGACAAGTGGCGACGTGGACAGAGACGGAATCGACGACCTGTCCTGCACTTGGGGATATTACTATGGCCCTACCCAGAACAAGGGATCAAAGGCTGTTGTTATGTATGGCGGTAAGGACAAGGAAATCCTTAAGCGTTCACAGCAGTTTGACATCAGCTACGGTTCAAGTAATATTGTCAGAGCATCATTTGTCTTTGGTGACATTGGAACAGGGGAAGACTCCTTGATTCTTTGCGGTCAGGCGGATTCTGACCTAAAGGCAGGAAATAGTTACACAAGATATGTTGCAATGTATGTATGGGACGGAAAGAAATTCTCTGCAAATATGGAGAAGAATTTCAACCTGTTCGAGAGGGATAAAGATGACAATCTAGTTAATGCAAAAATGAGTGGACATGGTGATAAAGGAAAAGAAATGTTCTATTCACTGCCACTTTGCCCTGCAAACACAGCTATTATCAACAAGGGAATCAAGGATGAAGGTAGCAACAAGCTTTACTTCGACTCGCTGATTTTCTCATATACAAAGAACGGCTTGGAACTTTCCGAAGCATGGGACATGGCAGAGTTCATGCCGGGCCACTCAAAAGAAGAATATGTAGAGTATGATGGTACTGCAGGCGATATGACTGGACAGACAGGCGCGGGAGCTTTGATGACAGTGACTCAGACTATGTCTAATACGGAAGAGGCAATTGCAAAGTATACAGAGCAAGGTCCAGTTCAGGTGCCTGTATATGAGAGACAGTCATACTATAAAAACTGGTTCTACAAACTTATTAAGAAGAAATCGTATAGAACAGTATTAAAGGGATACGAGACCAAGACAGGAAGCAATGATATAGAACAGAAATATACCAAGACTACTTGGGGCAAGACTTATATGGTTGTTGCACGTCCTTCGGAAAAACCGGAAAACAATTATTTCAAGCTACAGAAGGTCAACAGCTCATTCTCACTTTGCCTGGCGAATACAGATAATGATTCTAGCTATATGAACTATGCAGGAAAGCATTACTACCGCTACACAGATCCTAAGGTTCTAGCAGTTCTTGCTTCACCTCCATATTTTAAGGATCTGTTAGATAGAGACGACCTTTCAGGAAACTATGCTGAGTCGACAACTAGTTACTCCAGCACAACCGGTTCTGAAAGCGGATCTACTGGTGGAACAACTATTTCCGTTGGCTCCTATGTATCCTTCGAGCAGGAAATCTCAGTTTTCGGCGTTAAGATAGGACAGACAGAAGCAGAGGCAGTTGTAACACACGGTTTCACATGGGAGACTGAAAAAACTTCCAGCTTGGAGCAGACTGTTTCCTATAGTGCAACATCAGGTGAAGACAAGGTAGCTCTGTACTCCATCCCGATGGAAATCTACCAGTATGAGTCATATGTACCTGATGAAAATGGAAAATACGAAAAGGTAATAACAGAAGTTAACCTGCCTCACGAGGCGTGCATCAAACTTCTTGACCTAAGCGAGTATGAGACTATTGCAGAGGATTACAGCATCCTGCCAACTATTGCGGAAAGCGTGCTTCGCCATGAAATCGGTGATCCATCTAGCTATCCATCAAGCACGGCAGGTTACAATGTAATCGCACAGTACAATGGCACACCTACTTCCGTAGGCTTTACTTCCAAGGGTGGTGGAGATACTATCACTCAGGATATCGCAATGTCTAAGAGCAACAGTAACAGTTACTCTTATGTAGGCAATGTGGAAGCCAAGGCAGGTGCCGGCGCCGGAGGCGTGACCGTAGGCGTCATTGCTGGTTTTGAGGGAACGGGCGGAACGGTACACATTACTACCGAAGGCAGCTCCTTCTCCGGAGAACTGCAGGCAATGCCGGCAGAAGCAAAACCTTATGGTTACAACATGAACTGGAAGATATTCTGCTACAAATACAAGGGTGCCGACATGGAATTCCCTGTAGTAAGTTATCTGGTAACAGACGTGCAGCAGCCTGCTTCACTGCCAGAAGACTTCGAGCAAAACGTGGCAGAAACTACTGACGACTCAGTAACTCTGACTTGGACATACGATAAATTCGTATCAGGATTCCAGTTATACAGATATTACGAATTCCCAGATGGCAGCGGAAGCTATCGCTTGGAATACGTGCCTTTCTCCAAGGGTGTGAAAAAAGGAGACAAATACGAGTTCACATACACAGATAAGGGACTTAGTCCATATACGGAATACAAGTATCAGATTCAGACAGAATCCACATACAATCCTAAGGTAAGTATCTACAGCGAGCCTATTTCCTGTAGAACCAAGACAACGGTAGGATATCCTAAGATGACGGTATCAGGACTTGTTGGAGATGGTAAAGACAAGGGCAAACTGGCAATTTATCCGGATGCTGAAGGCAAGGCTACTGTTACCGTAGCAGATGAGAAGCAGTATAAGAGTCTTTCATACCAGTGGCAGAAACTGGACGGTGGCGAATGGAAAAATATGCCGGCATACAAAACAAAAGAACTCACCATTGCCAATGCATCGGCAGCAGACAAGGGAACTTACAGATGTAGAGTAAATGCAATTTACTTCGATGAAACTTCCCAGAAGGAGTTCTCAATTTCGGCTTACACAGATGCCTTTGAAACCGTATACACTAAGAGAACGCCAGAGGTCGTTTTGACAGCGACCGCTGCAACCTACGGTACAAACAAAGACATTAACGGAATACACGCAGAAGTAGAACTTCATTCTGCAAACAAGAATAATACTACTGCACCTAAGGGAACTGTAACCTTTACTATTGAGGGAAAGGACTTCGAAAATACAATAGCGAAGCAGCTGACGCCAAGCACTAGCATAAAGTCCTTCAATATGGGTAACGGCAACACAGAAAACAAGTACTTCTCAACTGCAAGCTTCGACCTTCAGGGTCTTGCAGAGGGCACATACACTGTCAAGTACTATTACAGCGGAGACAGCGTATTCAAGGATAAGACTCAGGAAATTGGCCAGATTGTTGCAGTAGGTAGTGAAGCGGGTTATGTACTTAATATGAAGAATGCTGAGAAGCAAACAGTAACTAAGTTCACCTACGGCGATGAAATAGTTCCTACACTATACACGGTAGCTGCCGGAACATCCGACACAACAGAAGTAAAAGACGCTGTTACTTACAAGTACAAGACTTCACAAAATGCTTCACCGCAGGAATTCACTGCTGGAAAGCCACTCGATGCTGGCAAGTACACCATGTATGCATACACAAAGAACAAAACCGACGCAGTCGCATCAACAGAGTTCACTGTAGAGAAGAAGGCGTTATTAGTATCAGCTGTTCCTAAGGACAATGTTTCTGATATTAAAACAAATCCTCCGCAGCTAGAGACCGATGTTAAAGGCGTGACAGCGGCAGACCTAGATGTTGTATACAAGGCGTACAACTCAGCAGGCAATGAGACAAAGCTTAGCAACGACGAACCAGGTAATTACACAATTATGCCATGCTTCAAGCATTACGACGATGCTACAAAAGCTGAGGCATCAGAAGCAAAACGTGCAAACTACGATGTAAGCTTCCAAAGCGCAGTGTACACTGTTATCGGTCAGACTTATGTGCTGAATGTTTCTGCAAAAGAATATACAGACAAGAACAACGTTTCTAAGAATGTAGGTACTGCAGCGATTAGTGAAAATGGTCTGACTACAGGCAAATATACAAAGGGCACCACCGTGCAGCTATTTGCAAAACCTGACGAAGGCTATGAAGTAGAGAAGTGGATCGTGAATACAAAAGGATATGAAGAAGAAACCTATAAGGCAGATGCGCTTCAGAATCCAAACAGATTGAACCTAGGCATGAAGCCAGGCGATACTACTGTCAATGTTTATTTCAAGGTGAAGAAAACACGCCTTAACATAATAGAAACTACCGGAGGCGTCATCTCCTGTGAAGATGAAAACTTTGCATCAGGCGCAATAGTAAGTCGCGGAGCAGACCTTACATTTAAGGCAACTCCAAATCCGGGCTACACCTTCGGACAGTGGATTATCAGTGAAACTGGATTTAGCTCAGTTTATAATAAGGGAACTGCAGCTGAAGACGGAACCAATACAATTAATATTACCATGGGTACCAACGATATCGGCCTGCAGGCAACCTTCGTAAGAGACAGCTATACTGTTAACCTAGAAGGCAATATCGAAGCTTACTACGAGAAGGTAAACAATGATGGAACAAAAGAAAAGATTTACATTACAAGCGGTAAATCGGTAAAAGGCGATACGATGATTTATGTAGCACCTAAGACTGGATATGTTGCAGCAAAAAACGCTAAAATTACAGTTAATGGAGTCGCTACAGAAAGTAACGCATCTCATAGTTTCAGTCTGACCGAGAACACTACAATCAGCCTAGACACTGTAAGAGAAAGCTACAAAGTAGAAGCTACTGCAGGAACTGCAGCAGCAGAAGGAGTAGCAGGCGGTAATGTTGTAATTACAGCCGATGGAACGAAAGTTGAATCAGGCAATACTGTAGATGGCGGAAGCAAGGTTGTGTTCAAGGCCGTTGCAGAAAGAGGTTACGTATTTGACCACTGGGCAATCGGCGACGATACAAGCAAGACTGAAGACGAATATGTTATAGACGAAATCGGCTCAGCAACTACAGTAAAAGCAGTATTCAAGGAAAACAGCAAGAATAGCTTAACAGGTATCGTTTCTCCAGACAGTCGCGGAAAACTTGTTTACACCCTATATGACATATATGGCAATGTTATTGAAGAAAATCAGGAATACACTAAAGCTTTAGAAATGTATAAGGGTGAATCTATCGACATCAAAGCCGCCCCAGCATCAGGTAGCATGGTTGAGCAGTGGATCATGAAGGAAGGCGCAGACGAAAAGAAATTCGTTTCATCCTCAAAGAATTATCCTGGCGGCAAGATTACCATGAAAGATAGTGCTTTGGAAATCCAGGCAGTAATGGTTTCTAGCACTTCTTACGAGCTGTACTTCAACGCAGCTGATGGTAATGACGGTACAATGACAGTTACTTCAGACGGAACATCAATTAAGACCGGAGATACAATCCCAGGCGGTGCAGACGTAGTATTTACGGCAGAACCAAAAGATGGCAAGATGGTCGACTACTGGACTATAACCAAGGGAGCAGCAAGCGTTACACCGACAGAAGAAAATACTATTAAGGTAACAGATAGCGACGGTGACATTATGGTAGACCCTGTATACCGTGTTGACGGATACAAAGGAAACCAGACCGTAAGAGTTTACTTCAGGGATGTTGAAAAGAAAAACATCAGCGTTACAGGCAGCAATGCGTCAGTAAACTTTACATACGCAACACCAATAACAAAAAACGATGAAACTAAGCCAACCGGAACATCAGTAGAGGCAAGAACAGGCGGAACTGTTAAGCTAACCCTGACCCCTAACTTAAACTATTCAACTTCGCTAAGTGAGGTAGAGGAAGCGTTTAGCGGATGCAGCAAGACTGTAAAAGTGGACTACAACGATGGCAAGTACGAAATCGTTCTGAAGGCTATCACTGACGGTAAGGCTGTGGACGTTGACAGTTTTGTTAACAAACTCATAAAGGTAGAAGCTAGCGGCAAGAATTACACTGCAAGCGCTATCCAATCCGATAAGATTGCCGATGGAGCGGCTGATGGTTTTGTTAGAGAGAACAGTAAAGTAAGCTTCAAGTTAACGCCGGACAGCGGATATCAGCCAAGCGAGGCGAAACTGAAGGCGTGGGTGGATGGTGTAAATAGCACAGGCACATACGGTACGCTAAGCGTGAAGATTAACGATGACAAAACTGTAGATGTTGAAATCACAGGCATCAAGGCGGACGTTACAACTGAAAAGGAACTGTTTGAGGCTATTCCTTTCAGCGGCGGTGGCGGCGTACCTGTACCACCTGAACAGAAGCCAACAGAGGACGAAAACAAAATCGTTGTAGAGGAAACTGTTAACGGCGAAGGCGAGAAAATCGTTGAACTCACCGTTAAGGCAGAGGCTGTCAAGAGTAAGGATGAGAAATCAGTTGAACTTCAGCTAAGTGATGAGCAGAAGGAAGCTTTGATAGCGAAGGCTGCAGAGAAAAAGGCTGACATTATTACCATTAAGAATGACGAGCTGAAAGCTGACATGGAAAAGATTTCTGACTCTATGAATGTCAAGCTTGACGCTGACCTTGTAAGCCAGATCATTAAGAACGTTAATGCTGAAATTGCTGTGGAAACTCCTGTCGGAAACTTAAAGTTTAATGACAAGGCTCTGGAAGAAATCCATAAACAGCTAGGTGATGCAAAGATCTTGAACCTTAAGATTAATGCTGAAGAGGTTGACGATTACAGCAAGATCATAGGCGACACTGGATACGTAGTTTCATTGGAACTACTTGCTGGTAAGAATTTGATCAAAGACTTTGGCGATGGCAAGGTAGAAATCAAACTTGAAATCAACAATAAGCTACTGGGCAGAGAATTAATTGCGCTCCACATCGGAGACAAGGGCCAGATTGAAAAATTTGACGGAAAGATTGTTACTGAAAAGCTTACTGATAAAGATGGCAAGGAAACTGAAATCAAGTACTACAGCTTCGAAACAGGACACTTCTCCGTATACGCCCTAGCTGAAAAGGCTAAAGTTGACGAGTACGAAAGGGCTCAGAAAACGAAAAAAATCATCACAGGCGTGCAGAAGACAAACGTAAAGCTTACAACTAAATCTTTGAAGAGCAAGATTAAGCTTTCTTGGAGCAAGTCCAAAGGATACAAGGTAGATGCATACGAAATTTACCGCGCAACTTCAAAGAACGGTAAGTACACCAAGGTCTACACTGTCAAGAAATCCGGCACAACTACTTACACCAACCTGAAAAACCTAAAGAAGGGTAAAACCTACTTCTACAAGGTAAGAGGCGTAAGAACAATCGATGGCAAGAAGTACTACACTAAGTGGTCAAACGTTGCCAAAGGAAAACTTGTTGCAACCAAGCAAGCTAGCAAGGCAGCAGGCAAGACGAGTAAATAAAGGCAAGTAGATAACGGTTGAATTAATTAAATAGTTGAGCTGTGACCAGAGGCCGAACCCCAGTGGGGGTTCGGCCTCTAGGTGTGATGGCGTGATAAGGCATTTGTTCGGGTTGAAAGCATCACACTCAATAGAACGCATCGCCTAATTACGATGTGTCCCATCAAATATGGCACATTTGCCATGATCCGACTTGCTAGTACCAAAAGAGAGGACTTTGCCTGACATTTCTATTAAAACGAGTAATATAATGTAAAAGAAGGCAGGGACTGTATCTTTGCCTTGCTTTTGTATATGTACAAAATTGACACTATTGTACAAGTTGGAAGACATTGGCGAACTTATCGGTAAAATATGACAATAAGAAGTAGCAGGCCGGCCTGGTACTGCCTAGCCCGGTGGTACTGGAACATCCCAAAACCTTAAATGTGCCACAAATGATAGAATCACAATGGCATAAAGAGGGCCATCTTAATGAAATCAAATATGTCGGTGTAATAATAACTGAAGATACCGGAAAGATGGAAGATGATATTCAAACCTGCATATAGAGTGAATATAGAGCTTAATAACGAGATATTAAAGCTTATGCTATTAAAGTTTTGAAATCTGAAATAACACTGCCTTCTTAAATTTTCTCAGATATAGACTATTGTAACTTAATATCGAATAAATTCGTGCAATAAAAAGAATATAAAGAGTGACTACTTTTAATAACACGCAGGTTTGACTTGCAATTAAACGCCGCTGATTTGCATTTACACGCTGTCGGCTTGTAGTTGAATGCCATCGGCTTTCGGTTACACACCACTGACTTATAGTCACACGCCATAGAAAAGTAAAAAGTGTTTTTATAAATAGTTTTCTTTTATTTTTTGTGCAAATATCACTTGACATTCTCGAGTGATATAAAAAATCAAAAAAACTTGAAAAAGTACTTGACGAGTGGGTACGATTTGTGGTAAATTAATGAGGTTGTCGCTCGACGGCGGTCACAATTTAACACTTCAGTTTTTTCTGAAAAAACTTGAAAAAGGTTGTTGACAAAAGCAGTCAGATGCGATATACTAAATAAGCTGTCGCGATGAGCGGTAGCAAGAACCAAGAAAACTTCATAGTGGTGAAATTTAGTCAACCAAAACAATGATATGAAAAATATCAAGCGTCATATGCGATAGCGTATGACCAAAGGTAAGAACAAGATTTAAGATT